>Ga0207009_1031_pt1 | contig 22966 bp, 30 predicted proteins | sample Alteio_BWMinCont_81_FD_153479 | JGI IMG/M metagenome (GOLD analysis project Ga0207009, IMG submission 153479) | Enriched cells from forest soil in Barre Woods Harvard Forest LTER site, Petersham, Massachusetts, United States -... | ecosystem: Environmental > Terrestrial > Soil > Temperate forest >... | reverse complement strand
CGTTGACGAATTTCCGTTCGAGCCAGTCGAATCGCCCGTTGCCGTACTGGTGTGCGTTCCAGAAGAGCCGCCGTTGGCCGTTGATCCAGAACCACTGCTGTTGCCATTCGTGCCAGGTGTGCTCATCTGCTGCGCACCCTTCACGAAGCTTTCCGGATCGGAGTTCCAGCGGTCGCGAACATCAGGATGTGCCTTCAGGTAACCATCCAGATCAGGATTTTTCTGAACGTAGTCGTGGTCTCGGACTAGCCGCGGGTCCTTGGATATGTCCTCAGCGATCCTGGGATGCGTGCCGAGGAAGTCCCTAAAGCTCGCTATCCCGTCACGATCGAAATCATGGTTTTCGCCGGAGTCAAAGCGGACTACACGGTTCGGGTCTTGCCTCAACATGTCGCGAATCTCAGAGTTTTGCTGCAAATAGGTTTGCAGCGCAGGATGGTTTTGAATGAATTCCCGGTTGTCGGCGAGCGACGGATCCTTTCGCAACTGTTCGGCGATTTCACGGTGGCTGTCCAGAAACTGGTTGAATGCCACCAGCTCCGCTCGCCTCGAACCGTCCATCGCCACCGGATTGGGGCCACGATTAAAGCCATCGCCTTGCTGCAGCATCCGGGCACGCAGATCTCGATCCTCGAAATAAGCCGGGTTGCGTTGACAGTTGTCGCGGATATCCGGATTACTGGCCAGAAATACGCGCAGGTCCTCATGCTTTTTCAGATATTTGCCATCGTTGACGAGATCGGGCTTGCCTCGCAGATCCTTGTCGATTCCCGAATGATCCTGGAGAAATTGATCAATCTTGGCGTTCTGCTCCGCCCGACGCGCCGCGTCGGGATCTGGCAGCCTGTTCCGGTCGTCGTTGTCAAGGCGGTAGGAATTCGGGTTTTCGCCTCGAGAGCGGTCATCGCTGGCTTCCTCTCGGGCGTCGAAGCGGTTTTCGCGCCGCAGGAAATAGGTGGCATTTTCACGAAGTCCACTCTGCACCAGAGGATGCCGTTGCAAGTAATCGCGCAAATCTGGATTCGCCCGCAGATATTCCGGATCGTTCGCTAGTGCTGGGTTTACGTTAAGCTGGCGTGCAATTTCGGGATGTGCATCCATAAACTGATCGAAGCTCCTCAGCTCATCTTGCGAAATGTTTACTCCTGGCCCCGGATTCGAGCTTTGGTTGGTATCCCTGTCTTGAGCCCGAGCCATGCTAGGAATGCCTGCGAGCGCGATAGCAATTCCAGTAATCAAGATCGGATAACGCCAATTCTTGTTTTTGGTATGCCGCATAGCTTCCTCCGTTAGGTCGCACCCCCGCCAAGCGAGGTGTTTTCGATTAGCTTTCACGCTGGGAGTTTGGTGTCGATCTATGGGCGGGTTTCTGTGACGTGGCCAGACTATGCGTGCGGGCTCTTGGCCGCCATCCGGTGGATGGTTGAGGAAACCCTACGAGTTTCACTTACACCATTTTGTGTACGCGAAAACTATGGAGCATAGCGCGCTCGCTGGCGCGCTCGCTCAACACCATGAGAGGCCACGCCTAATGGCGCGAGAACAGCAGCGCCGGTCCCTTGTGGGCTAGCTCCTGATAAGTTCTATAAAAAGGGAAGTCAAGGGAAAAACACTTTTCCCCTGGCGGGAGATTTTCTTGCTTCCAGCCCACTTCATTGAGCAGGATCTGTTCTGACCTGCCGCGCCACGATCTCGGTCGCTTTGTACTGCGGCACCGCGGTTTGGATTTTCCCTGTAAACGGTTTTTCATCGCTTCTTGGCAACGAAGCCAATCGATTCTGAGACCAGCAAAGCGGAACGCGGTTGTCAGATGTCAACCATGGTTCTATCTGGGACTCGTGGCCTATAGCTTTTTCTGGTTGTCCGAGAGGGCCTAGGGTCGCGTCATGACCCGTGCGAGATCTTTGCTGATGGTCAAATAGCTGCGTGCCAGTTCCTTCAGCGTCCGGACTCCCGCTTCGCCGTGATAGACCGGGCTAAGCTTGTTCATGTACAACCGGTCCGATAGCTCGCGGGCATCGATCCGGTCACTCTTGTTTCCCTGGCGGGCATTCTTCCGCGGATCGCAGACCACTAGTTTCGTTACGTGCGGCTTCCGCAGGTCGTACAACCAGGTGGCCCAGGTTCCTTCTTCCAAGGTGACCTGCAACTCTCCGCGAAGCCCCTGAACAAAGTCCAGAATGGTGCTCGCTTTGGTCTCAATCACTGATTCCATCATGAGTTTTCCAGCACCATTCCTGACCGCAATCGAGATACTTTCCTTGTGCACATCCATGCCGATATACTTTGTGTTGTTCATTGAAGGCGCTCCTTGTAGGGAATGAGGCGAACACTCAAAACCTACTCCAAAAGGGGCGCCTTTTTATATTGCGTCGGGTGGTCTCAATAGGTCAACGCAACACTAGCTCGACTCGTCCGTTGGCGGAGGTTCGGAAGGTTAAAATCCTTGCGGGCGTCGAATTCAAAAAGAACCCCTGCCCTGACAGGTCGGATTGAGTACAGGCTGGAGGGACCGGGTCTCTGCAGGAAGTATTCTCGGATCAACTGGTTACGGGGTGTTGCACCGACCGTCTGAGCTGCCACGCATTACCAGACATGCGCCGTACTATTACTACCGTCGACCGAGATCAGCCATGAAGCGTGGTTCGCGAGGTTGACCTCAGGGTTGCTTCCCGATAAGCAGCGTGAAAGCTCACCATATAACAGGTAACAAAACATAGTTTTGTTACCTTGGGGACGTCATCAACGGAGGGTATTGGGCGCATGGCCGGCTTCGCGACGTAGGAATGTAGGATGTGTAGGCTTTGGACGTAACCTCTTACCAGCGCGCGCACACGTGGAGGTTATTCATTTGTGGCTGCATGCCATACATTCCGACACTCGATCTAGGCGAATCTGAATAGCCTTCCAGACGTAACCAGCGCTCTTCCGATGTTTGGTGAAGCCGCGCTGGACTAGAGACTCTGAGAAATCTTTTTCCCGTGCAGGCAACTCGCCGTTCGAGTCCGTCCATTCCCGGTAGACTTTATATAAATCACTGGCGCGAGTTTCGGAGTCGCGATCAGCGATGAGACACTCCTCCAAGAATCGACCAAAAGCATCCTCTCGCTGGCGGTAGTCGGCGCCGGCATGAGTGATCGTACTGGGTGCAGCTAACCCGCGGGCTCGCCAATCGGCGAGGCCCGCGAGAGCCCAATTCAAAATCCCACTGGCCTCGAGCTTAAGCTTGTCCAAGAGTTCCGGATCGCGCCTTTCCTCCGGAACAGTTACCGAAAACGGCACGAGACGGACGCGTCGCCAAATTGCCTCGTCCTGCCCCACGATTCGCGGGCGGTTGTTGGTGGCGAGCCAGAGCTTGAACGCAGGACGAAACTCAAAGTATTCGCTGTAGAGAAACCTCGCGGCCACCACATCCCCACCGGTGAGGCTCTTCAAAACGTTTTCAGCGAGTCGACGCCCGGCGTCTGACTCGACTGCGGTAACAATTCGAGCGCCGCGCAATCTGGCAATATCGTTCCGGACTCCTCCATTTTTCGTCGCCAAGAACGTTGAAAATTCGGTCTGTGCCGCATAGTCACCGAACACGAAACGAAGGGTCTCGAGGAAGGTGGACTTGCCATTCGCTCCGGTGCCGTGCAGCAGGAAGAAGACATGTTCCGAAACATCGCCGGTCAGTGAATAGCCCACGGCGCGACGAAGAAAGCTGATTTTCTCTGCGTCGCCATCCATGATCTCGCGAAGAAAGCTCTCCCAGGTGGGCGCGGGCGCCTTCGCGTCGAATTCAACTGGCGCGAGTTTGGTGATCAAGTCTTCCCGCAGATGCCGTCGGAGCAGACGGGTGCGGAGGTCGATAGTTCCGTTCAGGACATTTAGAACAAAAGGATCGCTATCAAAGTCTCGGGCCCGAGACGCAATCTTCTCGTCGCTTTCCGCAAGCGAAATGGCGGCCCTGATAGACCGATCGCTCTCAGAACGAATCTGGTGTGCGATCAATTGCCTGCGCTGCACATCGTCGTCCTGGACCGACGCCTCAAGGAGTATAGCCCGCATGGCAGCCTTCGCCCGTCGCTTAACCTCGGCCGTTTCGTCCGGCGCGAAACGCCGGCCGTCGAATGCAAACCACTGTCGAGTCCCCGCAAGAAAGCGTAGATCGTTGCCGTGAGCTAAAACCAGGCGTTCCGAATTACCGAGATCCGTTAAAGCGATCGGGGGACCCCCTGATGATCTTGCTTCATGCGTCCAGGGCGTCGAAAATTCAATAGCGCGAGATTCGGCGAGGGAAGCAGCGGTTTTCATGTTCGGTGGTTGCTATTTCGCCGCGCCGCAACTTTCCAGCCAACGAAGAAACGCGACCCGCGGTATCAGGATGTTCCGGCCAAAGCGGATGTGTGGAATACGCCCTTCCGCTACACCCCGCCGTATGGCTGAAGATCCACAATTGGCTATCCGTGCCGCCTCCCACACTTTCAGACAGGCCGGCCTTTCTGCTGTATCCAGACTTTTGTTATGCCTATCCATGCAACATTCACTCCTTCCGTTGAACCTCGTTATTTACAGTGATAGGATGTGCTACGTCAGTCAACGAGTTAATCAAGCTAGCAAAATGTCGTATGCAAACTGTCTAGCAGCTACCGGAATGACGCACTCAAATCGTCTAGCAGCAAAGACTGTCGAGATTCGGTGCCCCGCTTGTGGCAGACCCGCCACAATCTTTCGCGAATACCCTAATGATGGATCCAAACCGCACTGCGACAACTTCAATTGCCAGCAACAGTTGGACCCGGTCGCGCATGAGCTGCGAGCAATCGACGCACGCGTTCGGAAGTCGATGCAAAGATTTCCCGCGCGCCGGCTGAGAGCTTTCCTCGAAGGTCTGGTGAACACGGGGGTACCCGCTGGTATGCGTGCCAATGAGAGAGAGGATCGACGAGCGGCGGAATACTTCATTAGAAAGTTTCGGGATTTTTTTCCAGAGCCGTTTCCTGAAACTTCTCTTTCGGTCGTGCTCCTGGAGGATCCGAGAGGTCCGAAATTTGGCGGATTCACATTTTCACAAGAGCAGCGGCGCCAACTTAGTCTCGGCCGACTACTGGGGCTTCGAAATCGCCTCCGGTTTGCTTGGAGCGCTGAAGATGTAGATCGAAAGGAATGGCTTGTATTCGACTGTCGGAAAAGCGCCCGATTCTTGACCGCGCACCCGAGCATTGAACGCGTTGTCGCCGAGAAGGTTCTGATCGATGAACCTCCCCCGTATGACGGATTTCAACAAGCGCTTCGATACTTTCAGCGCAATGGGCACATCGCAAGGCGTTGTGTCTATAGACGCTGCGACCTAAGCCAGTTTTTTTTTGCCGAGCATCCAAATCAACGTTATTGCAGCGAGATCTGCTCGGAAGCGGCGCGATCCGAGGCGAAGAATCTCTGGTGGTCCCAAAACGGTACTGAATGGCGAAAGAAGCGAAGCGACCAAAAGCAGAAGTGACGACATCTGAAGAGATAACACCGATCAGGAGGCAAAGATGAAAACGGCTGGGTCAGTCTGGAAATACACCGCGCGGAGCGGACAGCGACTCTGGCGCTTTCAATTCGAGGGCGATGCTAGCGAAGGGAAGCGGCAAAGGTTGAGCAAGGCTGGATTTTCCACTCGCACCGACGCGCTAAACGCTCTCCACGAAGCCATCAAAAACTATCGCGAGCGAAAGACGCTCCCAACCGCGACAGCGATGCCACTGGAAACGGTCGCCGATTGGCTTAGAACTTGGCTTCGCGATTACGCGCCCGAGCGTTGCCAGCCGAAGACCCTAGAGCGGTATTTCGGACTTGCAAGCTACATCCTTGACGCGGTCCAAGGCGAGCCGGCGCAGCTTGCTGCAACTCCACTTGCCCAAGTCGATCATAAAATCGTGGAGGCGGCACTCCGCGCTCTCCTCCGTATGAAAGCCAAACGGAAAGAACATCTGTCTACGAAAACAGTCCGCGAGGTCGCCGGAGTGTTAGGCGTCTCCTTGAACGAAGCATTTCGCCTCGAGAAGATTAGCATCAATCCGTTGTTACGGGTCAAGCTGCCAAAGGTCGAGCGGCCGGAGGCTCGGGCGCTTACGCCTGAAGAGATACAGAAACTCCGCGAAGCTTGCCGGGGCGATTGGACGTTCACATTTGTTGAGTTGGCACTGGCAACGGGTGCGCGTCGTGGCGAGCTATTGGCACTGACATGGCCGGATATTGACTGGCTGAATTCCTCTTTGGGCATAAGCAAGTCCGTCGAAGAAACTTTGAGCGCCGGGATCCGAGTCAAAGGGCCGAAGAGCGGTAAATCGCGTCGGTTCCGCGTCGGCAAATCTGTGCTCGCAACCCTGCGGTTTCAGCAGGAGCAACAGCAGGCATGCAGATGTCTCTGCGCTACCAGCTATCAGGCGCATGACCTCGTCTTTTCCCAGGCAGATGGCTCATTCCTTGTACCGCATCTTGTTTCGCAGACAGTGATCCGTCGACTGCGGAAGGCCGGCATCAAACGCGCATCACTTCACACGCTTCGCCACACTCACGCCAGCAGCCTTTTGTCGCAAGGGGTCCCTCTTCCCGCTGTGTCGGTGCGGCTCGGACACGCCGACACCAACATCACTGCCCGAATCTATTCGCATGCTCTTCCACAAGACGACGCTCGCGCGGCCGAGGCCTGGGAGAACGTTGCGCGAGGGCCTATCCAGTGAACTTTTGGCACATCATGGCGCATCAAAGCTATGAGCGAACACGCTCAAAACGTGCCAATGGCCTGAAAGCAAAAGGGAAGATTTGGTAGCGCTAACGGGAATCGAACCCGTATTTCAGCCTTGAAAGGGCCGCGTGCTAACCGTTGCACCATAGCGCCACAGCTGGTTTTTAGCGACTTTTCTGCAAAAATGCATTGTTAATGCATTGTAGGGCAGCGGCCCGAACGAGGCAAACCAGAGCTGTAGGCTCCCGTTAATCCGGAATGTATGCACCACGTCCGTGAAAGCCCTCCGCCCAACGTGCCGACCGACGTACCAACGCGCTGCAGACCGCTAATTCTATCAGAAAAAAGAAATCCCCCGGCCATGTGTTGAACCGGGGGATATTTTACTCTGCGCCAAGCCGTCAGTCGGTGCCTGTGATCCTCCGCTCGACGTACTGCCCGCCCTGGATCATGGCTGCCTCTAGGCGACCTTTATTTTGCACGTTATAGCGGTCGAGCATCGCGCGAGTCTTCCAACCACCTATTTTCAAAACGAGCCCTTCATTGAAACACGCGTCAAGGAGATTGATAGCGGCAGAGCACCGGCAGTCGTGAATTCGGACTCTTGTGCGCACTCGTTTCTTTGCGTCAAACGTCCCAAGACCCGCAGCCGCAAAAGCCTTGTTCCACTCCATACGATAGTTCGTGGAGTCGAACACCGGTTTCGACGGATCGCGAAACAGCTTCTTGAGCATGGCCTTCACCGGAGAAAGCATCGGACCCGCAAGAACGATCATCAAGGGCTGGGCGTTTTTGGTCGCCAGTTTTATGCGAACTACACGGACGGTAAGAAATATGGCTCCTCCTGCCAGCCGCGTGCCCGATGAAGGGACCGACTTTGTACGTACAGAGGGGTTTGGTTTTCAAGTCACGCCTCTGGAATTCGACAGGCCGAATCCTGTCTACGGAGCAGGCCAGAAGGACAAACCATTGGACTGGCGAAATCGCCACAAAGTCGCGGCTGATGGCACTGGTGATGCCGACGCCATGACTCACGTCAATACGCCGCAACGTGCGAAGCAGAGAAAAGCCGAAGATTCACAAGGCGGGTGCATCCCTCTCGAAAGTCACTCCAGCAGTGCGGTGAGAATCGAAGAGCGAACGAACAAATGGAAGAAGGGAAAAAATGTTGACCGTGGAGAAAATCGGTTAGCGCCTGGCGCAAAATTGCTCGGCGAAGACTAAGCGACAAATCCTAAAGCCGTCGCTTCATCTGCCCCTTGTCGGAGCTTTGGCTCTGGCAGGAGGCTTTTCGTTGTTTCTGTAAGTCGTACACCGTACAGCTCGCCTTTTCTACGGCACAATACCGGCCGGGCTCAGGTCTAAAACCGATCTCTCGATCCCCAGCAGATCGTCAGACTTTTTTCATCGTCGCGCGAACGCAGTCTTAACTCGCGTGAGCAAGCCAGTTAGCGGGTTGTCGCCAGTGAGTCCGCCTCGCGCGACGCTGTTTTTTGCTCACGCCATTGCGAAGGGACGTGCCATTTCTAACCGCTATCCTCTGAGGCGACCCGCCATCTTCTGAGCCATGACCAGAATCAGTTGTCGCTTTTTGTCGTCCAGGCGCGCGAGAGCTTTCACGAAAGCCTTCAATTCCTCGCCATCTTTTTGGTCATGTCCACGCGTCCCACTGCGCTTGAGTTGTGGCAGCTTTAGGACCTCTATCTTCTCTTCGTCGGTGAAGAGCCTGTACAAGGGAACCTCCAATGCGCGGGCGTACTTCTCAAGTGTTTCGATGGAAGGAACGGTATGGCTGTTTTCCACGCGAGAGGTGTAGCAGCGGAGCAGTCCTGTCCGCTCCTCGATGTGACCTTGTGACAGGTTCTTTGCTTCCCTCAGTGCTCTGATCTTCGGTCCGATTTCCATTCAACGAGATTACATTAGCGAAGCAGGGGGCGGTACCGACCCCACACGTCCGGTTTCCGCGTTGTCTCTGACGAGCCGGCGTCGTTATCCCATCAATCAGGAGTTACGTGGGAATTCAAACAACCTGGCATTAGTCTACAATCAGGTTATGCTTTGGGCCGCTATCACACCCGTCGTCAAATACTCGATTGCGGCGTATATCGTAATTATGTTTGCTACTGGGGCTGTACTGTTCAGCCTGCTAAGAAACAAGAAGCCATGACCTTTTCTGCGAGATTTGGGAACAGCCGGAAGTCAACCTCAATCAGCAAATTCGATGTGACAGAGACGATTTAGTCGCATTACCGTCCAGGCGGAGGTTCTAAAACTCCACACATTATAAAAAGGCGCCCCTTTTGGAGTAGGTTTTTGAGTGCTTGGCTCAACCCCTACAGGAAAGGAACGCCTCTATGACTAGCAGCAAATATATCGGCATGGATGTGCACAAGGAAAGTATTTCGATTGCCGTGAGGAACTCCGCCGGCAAGGTAGTGATGGAATGCATCATCGAGACCAAGGCAAGCACCATTTTGCAGTTCGTCGACGGGCTGCGTGGAGATCTGCGCGTAACGTTCGAAGAAGGGACCTGGGCGGCTTGGTGGCAAGGCAAGGCGCGGTTACGGCCTGAAACGTACCTTCTCTTTGTCCGTGTGCGCGCTTCTGCTGGCCGGAGTCGCGTGGAGTCAGAGTGACGCCGACTATCAGGGCTGGATGAAATCAACTGCCGCGGCCGCAGGCAGTCTCAATAAGAATCTCACTGCCAAGGCTGGCGACGCAGCCGCCACTGATGCCAAGACTCTATCGGATAACATGTCCAAAGTCGTCGCCTATTGGCAGGCCAAGAACATGAGCGATGCAGTGAAGTTTGCGCAGGACGCGAAGGCGGGCTTTGCGCAAGTCGGCGACCTTGCAGCTGCCGGTAAGTTTGATGACGCTGCAGCGGCGATGAAGACGGCCCAGGCCAATTGCGGTGGCTGTCATACGGCGCACCGGGAGAGATCGCCCGACGACACCTTCAAGATGAAGTAAGGTGAGCTTGAGTAGGAAGGGCTGGCGGGAACAACCTCGGGTCGGTGGATTGCACGCTAGCCCACTTTACCGAACTTGATCGGTCAACCCATCTGATAAGTCGTGCCGCACCAGTTGGCTAGGCGATTGACAGGAGGATGCACGGAGCATGCGGCCAAACCGCTTGTCGAGAGAGGTTCTCAGGGTTTCCAACTTGCAACTCACAACGTCCGGTTTCTTTGCTCCGACGTACCAGACTACTTGCGCCCGGCAAGAGTGAGCCGTTTCTGACTCCCACGCATCAAATTGGCGAGGCAGCGAAGTAATTCTAGGCCGCCCCAGGAGAGAACCAATGTCGAAGAAATTGGAAGGAAAGATTGCCCTCGTCACGGGCGGTTCGCGCGGGATTGGCGCAGCCATCGCTAAACATCTGGCGGCCGAAGGAGCAAGCGTTGCGATTACATATACAAAGGGAGCGGATGCGGCCGCGGCGGTGGTGAAAGAGATCGAAGGCGCTGGCAGAAAGGCAATCGCGATTCGGGCGGATGCCACCGATCCCGGAGCCGCGAAGGCTGCGGTGGAAAAGACCGTAGCGACATTTGGACAGCTCGATGTGCTTGTGAATAACGCGGGGACGGCTATTCCGAAGAAATTTGAGGACACCACACTGGAGGAGCTGGATCACGTGATTAACCTCAATTTTCGCGGCGTGATGCTGACGACTCAGGCGGCGCTGAAGCACATGAAGAACGACGGCCGCATCATCATGATCGGCTCATGCGTGGGCGAGCGGATGATGACGCCGGGCCTGGTGCCTTACTCTGCGACGAAGGGAGCGGTGAAAATGTTCACGCAGGGCCTGGCGAGAGAAGTTGGCGACCGCGGGATCACAGTGAACAACGTTCAACCGGGTCCGATCGACACAGACTTAAATCCCGCGGCCGGGAATTGGGCCACGCCGCAGAAAGCCGCGACGGCGCTCAATCGGTACGGAAAGGCTGACGAAGTCGCCGCGCTGGTGGCGTTCGTGGCCAGTCCCGAGGCGTCATACATTACCGGCGCGAACCTAACCGTCGATGGCGGCACTAACGCGTAACCAGGACTTGGGCGATTACTTCCGGCTTGCCGACCATTCGGGCACAATCCAAAGAACTCACTTCAAATGACTCAATGCGAGCAGTAAGTGGGATGCCGGGAGAAATTGCTTCCTAAAGCTCGGATACATCCCACACGCGACTAAGCCTTCATTTCCTTTCCGCTGATCTGCAAATCGAAGCCCTCTGGGTCCTTGACGTGGAAGCTATTGGCGGTGTCCGGCCACGGTTACAGCGCACGACGCTTCAGCTCGGCCTCCACCGCATCCCTGTTCCAGTTGTCGATCGTATATGCGATGTGATCGATCCGCGGCGTGCGAGCAGGGTGGTTACGAGGAATGATGAACGTATCGCCGAACGAGAGAAAGCACTGCTTCCCGTTATCCTACGAGACCTCCATACCGAACAGATCTGCATAGAATTCGCGGGTCTTGGCGTAATCGGCCACTTGATACGAGATGTGGCTAACGGCGATGGCTCTGAATCCTTTACCGTCAGCTGCGGCTGTCGACACGGCGTCGGCGACGGGTGCCACCGCTGCCGCGAGCGCCAAACTCTGTATAAGCTACCGCCGCGTCATCCTTCCTTGTTCGAAGCTCTGAAGTAGCTCCGCGATGAGATCTTCCATGGCATGTCCTCCTTACCGGATCCTGGCTCAGGATGCATTATAAAAGGGCGCACCTTTTATAATGCGTAGCTTTTCCACACCAGAGGCCACCAAAGCCAGTCTCCGATTTGAATTGCGGGCCGGATGACGGGCAACTCGGAAGTAATTCCACTTGCCTGGTTAGCACGTTGTTGAAAAACTCTTTCGGCGTGTCATTTCGAGGAGCGAAGCGATGAAGAATCTCTCTTTTCCTTGGTTTTTTGCGAAGAGGGATTCCTCACTGCGCTCAAAACGACGCACTCGAGAACCTTTTTCAACAAACTGTTAGTCGTTTATCAGGATTTAACCGGGCGCGACTTGAAATACCCCAATGGGTGAGGCGGAACAGCTACGCCGCACCTGCCTGCGTGTTCAGCGGCGTCGATTGGAACTGCTTCGTGGTATTGCTCTTTGCGAGGATTGAGCGGCTTCGTGGACTGTACAGAAAATATGCACCCGGTCTTACCGCCGCGATTTGCTCCAGGCGCTCTCGCGCTTTAGAAAGTCCTTCGACAGATTCTAGCCAAACGGCGTCCGTGTCTGAAGTCCCCGAGAAAATATCAAACGTCACTTCGCTCATCGTCGCACTCATGCTTCGCCCTTGTCCTTGTGTTTCTTCATAACGAGCGCTTCCGCGCGTACCTTGACTCTGCACGCCTCGCAGATCGTCTCCTCCGAAGCCCTGCCACACACGTTGCAAACGTGTTTCGCGTGTTCACTGCGGAGGATAGGCCGTTCGACATAAGTCATAGTCATTGTCTCGTCCTCCCCTAACTATTTGACGTCTGTTCGGCGTCGGAGGACGCAGCAAAATCGCGGCTGCCGGTAAGCGCGGTGGATTCAATAGGTCGATGCAACACCAGCCCGAACCCAATTCCATAGATTCTAAAGGCCAGAATCGGACACAGGAGAAGAGACCAAAAGAACACTACCCTGTGCAGGTTTGATTGGTCACGGCCGGAACAATCGGTCACCCACGGGAAGCGTTGTCGGATCAGCTGATTACATGGTGTTGCGTCGACCGTCTGAACCGGCAGCATTAATCGGCACTTTGATCCGATCCCTCCGTTCCTGCCTTACTGCTCGCGCTAGCTGCGAACGTCGGAGGAGAGTCTGTCTGCCTATGGGGTAAATGCGTCAGTCGACGCGTTCGTCCTTCGCGACGACGCGAAGAAGCAGGCCAGCTCCGGCAGATATCTTCAGCTGCCCGTCGGTCGACGCCAGAATCACTTGGCCGAGCGGCGCAGTGCGCCCGGCGTGACCTATCGACAACCCCGGCAAGCCATACAAACCGCACGCGGCGGCGGAAAATACCCAGAGCGATTGCGTTCGGTCCGCAGCGCCAACCGTGCCGCGACAACCTAGTCCGATCTCGGCCTTGACGCGGCTAAGGACTCCAGCGGCTGTCGGCATGCCGACGACGTTCCCAGCTTCCATCACCGGGCCTCCCCCTCGGTAATCTACGTCGCCACCGATGAGTGTCAGCGTTCGAGCGCTTTCCGGCGTGCCACGGTCTGCACCAGCTTCCGGAATTTGCGTATCGTTCACTTCGACAAAGGATGCCATCGCACGGAGATCGGTCAGAACCGGAGTCACGCGCCTTCCGACTACGATCTTGTCGAACACGAAAGTAATTCTCGGTCCCTCGCGGTCCGAAGGGGGCACGACGGACACAACGTGGCCCGTCACTCTGGCGCCCGAGCGAATGTTGCCGGACGGCGACGCGACGTCCTGCATCACGCGGGCTGTGATCGGTTGGTTCGCTGGCATCTTCGCGGATATCGAAGAATCCAATCGGACGGGAAGGATAGTACCGGGCGGCACCGCGGATTGGGCCAATACTGCGGCGGCGAAAATCAAAGGCAGACAACCACAAAACAGTTTGTAGAGGCGCATGACAACACCTCCTAGAATTTCGGCCGGGCGTTCACGGGCTCATGAATCGATGCTCCCGGCGTCCGTGACGAAGCGGTCCTTCAGCAATCGGGACAGCAAGCGGTTGGCCCGATGATGGCGGGTCTTGGCGGCGGAAACCGTTGTGCCCAACCGCGCCGCGACTTCGCGCATCGAAAGTCCCTCAAGATCGTAGAGCCTGACCACGATTCTCCATCTGGGTGGCAGTTGATCCACCAGCTTCGTAAGTGCGGCGAGCCGTTCGGATAGTTCGTAGAGACGTTCGGCGTTGGGCCGCCCATCCACCAGCGTGTCGCTAATGGAGAGGTCGTCCTGCCCGTCAATCGGCTCCTCGACGGAACACAAAGCGGGCCGAGATAGTCGCTTGCGGAGCTTGGATCTTGCCGCATTGAGAACGACAGCATGCAGCCACGTGGCGAACTGAGCGCGACCCTGGAATTGACTTAGATGCCGAAAAGCAAGAAGCAGGCCGTCCTGGAGGGCATCCTCTGAGTCTTGCGGGTTGGAGAGCAGCCTTCCAGTCAGCTTACGCAAACGCGGAATGCATGGAGCAAAGAGATCGTCGATACTTGCGCGGTCGCCCTGAAGAGCCAAGCCCACGGTGTGATTGGCTAACTGGCCGCCGTCCGATCCCGGGGTTCCGTACAAAGAGCACCTCGCTGAGTCCATCACACGCACCGCATCTTTGAATCAGCACTTTCCATTCCAAATCCCTCGCGCAGCCAAACTATGAACGGGCACACGGACGCATTCCGCTGAACGTTGGGGATTAAGCTCTTGTTCGGACACCAACGGATCGCGCCAGGCGCATTGGGAGCTTCCAATAAATGAGCACGACCGGCCTGGGCGTGTTCGGTTGTTTCACGCTCGTCGTTTGCCCTGTGCAGATTATTTACGAGGAATTGCATGACCTTCTTCCCCGGCCAATTTCTGGCGACGGGAGTGTGGCCGTTCTGAAGGCTCCGCAGTCAGTTGAAAGAACCACGGACGGAGCAGACTCCGTAGTTGTCATCGTCAAGCGCGGGGAATGAGCACCGCCGTACCATTACTCAAGTTGATGTCCGGTAAGCGCTGCCGGTTCAGACGGTCGACGCAACACCATGTAGTCAGCTGATCCGACAACGCTTCCCGTGGGTGAACCGATTGTTCCGGCCGTGACCAATCAAACCTGCACAGGGTAATGTTCTTTTGGTCTCTTCTCCTGTGTCCGATTCTGGCCTTTAGAATCTATGGAATTGGGGTTCGGGCTGGTGTTGCATCGACCTATTGAATCCACCGCGTTGGTCGGAACCGGCCGGGTGCCACTGTTGACGCGGTTAGCTATCTACGGGACGCGTTTTTGCGTATAGTCGCGGCACTGGAGTTCGTTATGGACCTGAAACGTGTCGGGGACATCCACCTCGGCCGAGATACGCTTTCCGATGTGTTGCTGGCGGTGATCCCTTTGATCGGCATTTGTATCGGAACTGGCGTGATTGCGATTCTTCTCTGGCTGACGACAGGGAAGTGGTGAATCACTGAGGCAGCGCTCCGCTGTTGCGTTCGAGCCAGAAGGGTTTGTTTCTCAGCGACGCGCTACCCTTGCGATCACCCACTGGCTGGCGCAACAATCGCAGCGCATCCAGCTGGCGATAGTAAAACTCAGCTCGTTGGCGCGGCCCGGCTTCGACGATCTCCCCGAGCCATTCGCCACGATGGCGCGATGCGTAAACCTGCTGGCCAGTACAAGGAATGGCCCAACTGCGATCGATGGCCTGCACACGCGTCATGACCCGGCTGAGCTCTTGCGTGATGGTCAGATAACTGCGCACCAGTTCCTTCAGCGTTCGTAGCCCGTGGTCTCCGTGATAAACCGAGCGCAGTTGGTTGTTCTGCAACAGTTCGGCCAGCTTCCGCGCATCGGCGCGGATCGCAGACCACCAGTCGGGTGACATGAGGCTTCAGCAAGTCGTACAGCCAGGCCGCCCAGGTTCCTTCTTCAAACGTTACGTGCACGTCTCCCCGCAGCCCGTCGACAAAATCCAGGATCAGGTTCGCTTTCGTCTCGATGACGCATTCCATCACGACCTTGCCGGCAGCATTTCTGACCGCGATCGAAATGCTTTCCTTGTGCACATCCATGCCGATATACTTCGCGTTATCCATTGAGGGCGTTCCTTTCTGTAGAGGTTGAGCCAAGCACCCAAACCCTACTCCAAAACGGGCGCCCTTTTATATTGCGTCGCCTGACCGGAACTTAAAGTACCGGCACTCAAAGTTTCCGGTAAGCGTCAATCAGGACTTATGTTTTTCCGATGCACTCGACCGACAGCAGTTGGTTCTTCGTCGTCGGTGTCTGCATGTGGATTTGCTTCCTGCAAACCTCACAGATTGCTTCTTCCGAAGGCTCTCCGCAGACCGAACACAAGTGCCTAGCGATACCGAAGATGGGCAACTCAAAATCAGCCATTGTGTAATACCTCACCTAGTTAGATGGTGCGAACGCTCTTTCCGTTTACCGGACTCCGAGTTTCCGGCAAGTGTTATCAGGACTTGATCGGGGTTCTATTTCTGGAAGGCCGTTCTGGGACTCTACAAAGCGGGAGATTCAGAAAAGTGATGATCGCGATAGGTGCAAACGATTAGTGCGTAGCAAGCCCCCAATAATAAGATAACGGAACGTGCGAAGCGGCAGTGCTCAGGCATCATTGAGAGTCCCTGCTGATTTTCGCCGAGTGCGTAGAAGTGGGGAAGGTTATGAGTCGATACACCCGCGATCTTCAAGCGATCGCCGCCGTTTGCGGTCCTGTTCGTCTCGATTGCGACAGCTGCGCCTGCGCGCGGACGCAACATTGCGACCTACCATGGCGTGATTCTCTTTGGCTCGCAACTGCTCTATCTCGACGAGGGATGCATCTCGTTTGACGGCTCGGTGAGATCAGGCGATTTTGTCGATGGGTTGAAGTGGATAGAGTATCGTCACCTTCCTGTCTTGAACCGCTGGCTTCGGCGTCACATCGCCGGGAGTATCGTCCTGGCAACGGGGCTAGCGACAGCTTGGTTCCGCGGCTTTGTATTTACCCCCCTCGCGTTCATGGCGGTTGGTCTTGCCATGTGGGTCTGGGGAACTTTGCACGTCCGTTCCGTTATCGCAACGACTAGATAAGCCATGCATGGTGGACGAAAAGACTGCCGTGCCGGAGGTCCAACCGATGGCGTCACGAATATGTTGCTCCGACGGCCATTCTGCGAAGGGGATTCCGATTCACGAAGCCGCCGTCGCCCTTTCCGAAGGACGTAAAGTCGGCGTCTGCGAGAAATGCGGCAAAGAACTGCTGTACCGAATCGACCATTTGTATGCGAACGACCCGAGGGGGACGCAGGACAGTTTTGTTGTCACGCAAGCGGTTCGGCTGGGAACACGGCTGGCGCACGGGGAGCACTACGACTCGTTCCTCTTAGTGCTGCGCGAGATGAAGACAGGCCGCGAGCAAGTTCTCCCCACGTTTTGGGCTCGTGGTCAAGGCAGCCCGCAGTGGGGCGGTCAGTTTCCTCCTCTCTTGAGCCTAGATGAGTGGAAAACACTGTTCCGCCAGTTGGATGCCAAGTTCGAAGCATTGGAGGAGAGAATCCGAGTCAGGGCCTACGAACTTTACGAACAGCGCGGGAAACAGCACGGCCATGCTTTGGACGATTGGTTACAGGCAAAGGGAGAATCATTTAGGCAGAGAGCCCTCGCGGCTGCTGCTTAATCAGCTATCGGATTTTCCTGCCATACGTGGTTATCTTCCCATCAGCCACGTTCCCGACATAGCGGCGTTCGCTGAGGAACTGCATAACTTCTTGCCCGACCAGTTTCTAGCGCCGGGTGTCTAACCGTCGTGAAGGTTCCGCGGTCAGGCGATCGCGCCGCGGACGGCAACGATCAAGAATCCGTCCTGGTTGGTCGTGTCGTTTTCAGCGGGGATATGGAGTCCAACCGGAGGTGAGGCTCAGGTCAAATTCCTTTTCCGCGTCATCGAGAGCCAATTGCAGATTTGAATGAGCGCAAAGACAATCACCCCTGGGGGCGACTTCAATGACGGTGCGGATCACGTGGTCATCTCGCATGCTGACTTGAAACTGTTCGAACTCGACGACAACTATTTGCCGAAACCGTGCTCCCGCCTTGGGCCTGTCTGTGTACAGGACGCGGTAGGAATGAACCTGACCATACATTTCTAATTTCCCATTCTGCTGGGCGCGAGTTGGTTTTCCGGCCGCACGTCGCAGCGTGCGATACCGTACTCTCATGTTGGTTGAATAACAATCGGGTGGGTCAAAAATAAACGGCGGCCTTACAAACGCCTGCGCAGGGCGAACCTTGAATCGACTGTCAGTCAGGGCTTTAGCCCGCGCAACGTTCACCGATTTCACTTCTCGGGGTAAAGAAAAAGGCGGCTAGGGTGGCAGCCGCCTTTTCCAGGGTCGATCAAGGTTCCTAGATTGTGAGTTGGGCTCAATCCCTAGGAACTGACTGTCATAAGGCGTTTGACTCCTGAGCCGGCGAAACGGTTCCATCAGTTCATGGAAGCGAAGAAGCCGCAACAAAAAAGGGGCTCGCGCAAAGCTTCGGGGGAACCTTAGTACGAGCCCCAGAACAACATGGCGCTGCCAACGTAGACCACAGGCTAGTTCGCGTCAATACATGGATAGAATCCGCCCCCGCGTCAGCCTAATTCGACCATTTCGACAGTGCCTTGATTCGGTCTAAAACCATTCGCATTTCTTCCAGAACCAGCAGCCGTTGTCTGCCACCATAAGTCTGGTCGAACCGTTTTTGAAGCTTGGAGTATTCGTCGGTCAATTCGCGCAGAGAAACCATGTCGGTGAACCTCACAGCAGCATCAGGTGAAACTGAAGGTTACCTCCCGTAACTCGGTAGGGGGCAATCCATGATTTCCTGTATCGGGACTCAGTCCCCTGTTTTCGTCTGTAGAGCGTGCAATACAGCGCGGAACAGTCCTCAACTCCTCCCGCCATACGTCGTCATCTTCCCATCAGCTACATTCGCCACGTAGCGGCCGTTGCTGAGAAATTACATGACCTTCTGGTCTAACCGAGCCATCTGTGCTCAGCGAGATTTCGTCTCCGGGTTCTGCTCCAGGCCCCGAATCCCGTTACCGTCGAACACAAAATCAACCTGCCTCAGTTTGTGTCTCGGAGTAATCCGAACAGGATAGCGATCATTACCTAGCTCGACGAACTTGGCGTCATCGACGAAAGCCTGCCGCCAGACTTCGACTAGGGTGTGCTCGAAGGACAGATTCACCGCAAAGCCTTGTCAAGCCGCTGAATTCGGTGGCCGCTCCTCCGTGCATGTCGCCGTCCAGAAGAACGACCGCGTGGTCATCCAAATCCGTCACGGTCATGTCGGCAAGATTATCCGTGACCTCTTCTGAATGTAGCCGTACCTCGATGAAGGCAAGCCCAACTTTATCCATGTGGATGAATGTAGATGGACGGTGCGGAACGCCAGAATCCCCTTGAAAGGGCCGCGTGCTAGCCGTTGCACCATAGCGCCACAGCGGGGAGGCAGCGTTTTTAACGATCCGGGAAAGCTCGGGGATTGACAAAGAGCGCGACCGATTCTCGTCGTCGGCGCTTTGGTCTTCACTTATTGCGCCGCGGGCGACGCCAGTCCCGTCAGCGTCTTCTTCGGCACATAGATGTAGCACCCCTCATCGGCAACAATCAGCTGGTAGGCGCTCTCGATCGCTGGCAGCGTCTGCGGAATGATGAACGTGTCGTCGTCGTGCTTCAAAAAATCAATCGAACAGCACAGCTGCACCACGGCCAGATCGCCGCGTTTCAGCCGATCGATCAGCGGTGCCGCGTTCAGCTGGCCCAGGCTCACCAGATTGGCGCTGTTGAACGGATCGTACTCGAACGCTTTCCCAGCCGCGTAGCAGCGGAGTGGCGACTCGCAGAACGCTGAGCCCGGATGATCCCGCATCACGGCCACTTCTGATTGGAACCGCGCTCGTCTGCCTGGCAGATCCGCGATGGCGGCGCGCAGCAGCGGCGGCCCAAACAACCAAACCGGCAGGAGCGAGACGAGCAGCGCCGCCGGCGCGGCGACCGCAGCCCACTTGAACCGGCCGGCGAATTCTCCCTGCCAGATTCTGTGCATCAGCAGCCCGGTGATCATCGCGACCGTCAGGTAGATGTCGAAGTAGGCGTTCACCCACACGCCGATCACGCCGCCCGAAGCCATGCCGAACGCAATGGAAAGCCAGAATAGGATCGCGAGCACGCGCAGCCGTTCGTTCTTCAGGGCTGCTTTGCTCCACCATGCGGCGGCGATCATCGCCAGCGGCACTGGCCCGAATCCGTATTGCATGAACTGAATGAAAGCCTTCGACGGAGAAAACGTCCGCGGCGTCAAAATGTCGGCTATGAAGAAGGGCCCTCCAGCCGCAGCATTGGCGTAGATCGAGATCGCCAGCAGCGCCGCCGAGAGCGCCATGTATTGCGCCACCCATTTCTTGCGCACGAACGCCAGATCGATCAGCACGGCCAGCGGAAACTCCACCATGATGTGCTTGATGTTGCCGCCCACAATAAACAACAGCGTGACCAGCACCAGCCGCCACGTTCGTGGCGGGCCTGAGATGTATGCCAGCAATCCGCAAAGAAACAATGCCTGCGCGAGCAGTTGTGGGTCGTTGTATCCGAGGTAATCGTTTCCCGCGATGCAGAAGACCACCATGCAGAAAAAAGCGCTGAACGCCGCGGAACGGTAATCTCCATTCAACTGCCGGACGAGCAAGCCGACCAGCAGGCAGGAAAAGGGAAAGGCGATCGATGCGAGAAGACGGCCGGCCGCCAGGTAGCTGAGGCCCGCCCGGTGCAGCCACGCCACCAGATAAAACGACAGCGCCGGATAGTTGACCGTGGTCCAGCCGTATTTTTGCGTATACAGCGGCAGATGGTGCGCCGCGGTGATGGCGTTGTAGACGTTCCAGCCTTCGTTGTAACTGATCTCCACCATGGAGAAGACACGCAGGGTGGGATAAATCAGGAAGATGGCCGCGACCACGGCCATGGCCGCTATCGCGCTCCACGCGCAAGCCGGATTGGAGAACGCGTACCACGGCTGCGACTGGGTGGGAACGCCAGGTGCGGCGTACTCGTTCGTTGTCGCCATCGGATCGGGTGTTCGCTGCGCGTTGGACGCGGCGGCACGTACACGCTACACGCGCGACCGGGCGATTGCGACAAAATTGTGGCCGCACACATCCATCGCGGCCGCGCGCGTTGAGTGCCCACACGAAGCACGCTTCGTGGCGATGCCGGCAGCACGCGTGGATGGAAAGTCGTGTCGACTGCAGGCGCGGCACACGGCGACGGCCCATTCGCGGCGCAGAGATCGTCGAGAGCGTTCGAGAAACCTCCCGGCGCCGCGAGACCCGTCACCGGCTCGGCGTAAACGATGTAGCTCTGCCCATTGGACTTCGAAGGGAGCAGGCGATGGATGATTGGCGGCACGGCGCTGACGTGTATGCGCGCCTCGCGCCTGGCGTTCGGCGAGATGTTCCGCAAGGGAACGGCGGCGATTCCGAATCGGGATGGACTTTACGTTTTCTGCGCCGCGCCCAGCATTTCCTGCAGCGCGGGCTCCAGCTCCGGCTGCCGAAATGCGTAGCCCAGTTGCAGAAGCCGCGCCGGCTTCACGCGCATGCTGGCGAGCAGCAAAGGCCGCGCCATCTCGCCCAGTGCGATGCGTAACGCGAACTCCGGTACCGGGAAGATCGCCGGCCGGTGTAGCGTGCGCGCTAGCACACGCGTGAACTCTTCGTTTCTTACCGGGTTCGGCGCGACCACGTTGACCGGCCCGCCATAGCGCTCATCGGTGACCACCCTACGCGCAACCTCAAGGGTGTCCGCAAATCCCACCCACGGCATCCATTGTTGTCCGCTGCCCAGCCGCCCACCCACGCCGAGCCTGAACGGAGTGAGCATCTTCGGCAACGCGCCGCCGCGTTCCGAGAGGATCACTCCGAAACGCAGCAGCACGGTGCGAATTCCACCCGGCGCTGCACGCGAGGCTTCCGCCTCCCAATCGCGCGACGTCAGCCCGAGAAAATCCATTCCGTAGCTGCTCGACTCGGTCAGCACTTCCTCGCCGCGGTCGCCGTAGCAGCCCACCGCGGACGCGCACACAAACACGCGAGGCTTCTGCGGCAGATGGGTAAGGATGTCGACCAGGACCCGCGTGGTGGAGATACGGCTCGTGCGGAGCTCGCGCTTGCGCTCTTCGGTCCACCGCTTGTCGGCGATGCCCGCGCCACTCAAGTGCACCACGGCTTCGGTGCCGGCCATCGCGGATAGGTCTGCCGTGGCCGCGTCGGGGTCCCAGCGCACGTCTCCGGCTGCCGCGCGCGAGCCCGGACGTATCAGGTGCGCCACGGCGTGTCCGTCCGCGCGCAGAACTTGAGTCAACGCGCTGCCGATGAATCCAGAGCCGCCCGAAATCAGAATTTTCACGCGCTCTTTCCCGCCACGCCCAACCTAAGTTCCGCCGGCCACGCCGTCAAGCTACGACGCGCCGCACGTCCGGTGTTTGCAGATCAGACCACGGATCCCGCGGGCCGCGTATCTCCTATTCTAATGCGCTAGAATCAGGAAACCATGCTTGGCGATAGGACGAGTCGCGCGACGATCCTGGCCACGATACGCCGTCCCGGACGTCTGCCCCTACTCGCGACGCTCGTCGGCTTCTGCATGGTGTGCGCGCCTCTCAGCACGCGAATTGGCGGCTCTGGCGCGCAGGAAGCGCCGCCGGAAATTCGCGGCTTTGCCGCTTCTCGCGCCGCTGCCGAAATTGACCTTGAGCACAGGTTCGAGACGATTCCTGACGCAGCGCACGCCCGCGAAGATCTTCGCCACCTCACCAGCGAGCCGCACATGGCCGGCACCGACGCCAGCCGCCGTGTAGCCGAATGGCTGCGCGACCAGTTTCGTAGCTATCGTTTTGATGCCGACATCGTCACTTACAGCGCCTATCTTCCGATGCCCAGGGAGGTCGCGCTCGATCTCACCGCTCCCGTAAAGGAAACGCTCGCTACGCCCGAGCGCGCGCTCGAAAACGAAAGCGAGGCTGACGACGATCGCATCCCGGCGGCAGCCAGCGGCTATTCGGCCTCGGGCGACGTCACGGCCCCGGTCGTTTACGCCAACTATGGCTCCCTCGAAGACTATCGCGTCCTGCAGCGTCTTGCCAGTGGCCGGATCGTAAATATTGCGCGTGGCGGCGCGGATAAATTCCTTGAGCGACGGAACGGCGGAGGCGGAGAAATTGGGTCCCGTGACACCGACATCCGTGTTGATGTAAGCGAGCGCCTTGGCCTGCAGTTCGGCGCGATTGGCCTGCACCCACTTGGTTGAGCCGACGAGTCCGGGTTCTTCGCCGTCCCATTCGCAGATCACAATTGTTCGGCGCGGCTTCCATCCAGTGCGCGCAAGCTCTCCGAGCGCGCGAGCGGTTTCGAGCATGGCCGACGTGCCGCTGCCGGGATCGGCGGCACCGTAAACCCACGCGTCATGATGATTTCCGAGAAGCACCCATTCGTCGTCGGACGCGCCGGCCATTTTTGCGATCACGTCATAGATGGGCCGCTGCTG
>Ga0207009_1030_pt1 | contig 23273 bp, 24 predicted proteins | sample Alteio_BWMinCont_81_FD_153479 | JGI IMG/M metagenome (GOLD analysis project Ga0207009, IMG submission 153479) | Enriched cells from forest soil in Barre Woods Harvard Forest LTER site, Petersham, Massachusetts, United States -... | ecosystem: Environmental > Terrestrial > Soil > Temperate forest >... | reverse complement strand
GGGGATTTATTTAAAATACTGGCCAAAACACTATTCCGCTTATTCAAAAGGTGAAGGGACAATTGAGGAGATACACCATATTACCTGGAAAAATATAGCTTTAGATTATTTAAAATACAATTTTAAAACTATAGCTATATATAATGAGATAAGCACTTTAAAAAAGTTAAATTGAAATTCGATATTTCCTACATAGTAGTTACTAAAAACCGGCTTCCGTTTTTAAAAATCTTATTTGAACAGCTTTTATCTAACTTAAAAGAAGATGAAGAAGTAGTTGTTGTTGATGGCAATAGTACCGATGGTTCAAAAGAGTTTTTGCAAAATCTTTATAATGAAAAAAAAATACATCAATTTATAAGTGAGGCAGATCGCAACCAGGCGCATGGCTGGAACAAAGCTATGCTGATGGCGAAAGGTATTATTATAAAAAAAATTATTGATGATGATGTACATGACTATGATGCTATACGGAATTGTTGTGATTACATGCTTAAGAATCCAAAAACTGACGTATGCATTTCAAATTCGTTACAATGTAACTTAACTAACCCTCAAATCATAACTACTGAAAGCAGGTTACCCTGGTTTTTAAAATGGAAATCGGGAACTATAAATACATTCAGTTTTGGCGATGTACATATGTTGATTCGAAGATCATCATTAAGTTATATTGGACTATATGATACCCAATTTAAAATGATGGATTGGGAATATTCACTTCGTATATCATTTCTTAAAGCTAAAATAGCTTATTATACCGGGTGCAATTCCCTGTCGGTAGCTACACCAGGTAATGTAAGCTCAACTGCTACCGCTAAATTATTCAAATATGAAGGCGCCATAGGCCAGCTTAAATATAATTACCCCGGCGACGGTTCGGAAATAAGCCTGTATTCACATATAAAAATAGCTATAGGCAAGTTCATTTACCGTTTTAAAAACAACCTTCAAACAGAAGCCTTATTACCGCTGGAAGATGAATTAGTTAAACTATATAATTTATATTATCAAAAGTTAAAAGAACACAACAGTAGCTACAACTGGGAATTTATAGACTAATGCCAAAAAAAATAAAAATAAAGTTTCAAAACGGGATAAATAAGGATGGCGCGTGCCGCGAAATACTAAATGAAATTGCAAACGATTATGTTTTTGAAGAATCGGATACTCCCGATTTTATATTATTCGGGCCATATGGTAATGATATACCCCAACCGGGAAATTATACAAGAATAGGCTATTATTGCGAAAACATGCAACCCGACCTTTCTGTTTGCGAATGGGCCTTTGGTATGATGCGCGAGGAGGATGTAAATGATGACAGATATAGAAAGATACAATGGCACGACCTGGACCCATCAGGGTTTATTAAACCTGATGATTATGATGCCGAGCAAATATTTGATCAAAAGACAAATTTCTGCGCCTTTGTATACAAACACCAGGTACCATATCGCGAAGAATTTTTCAAACAGCTATCGCAATATAAAAAAGTAGATGCCCCAGGCAGGTCAATGAATAATATGCACAATGACATTGATATTAAATATAAAGGCAGCGTTTGGGAACGAAAACGTCAATTTTTGCAGAGCTATAAGTTCACCATATCTTTTGAAAACTACATTTACCCTGGTTATCAAACCGAAAAATTATATGATGCCATGCTGGCCAATAGCATACCGATATATTGCGGCGATGTTCATGTAGACAAGGTATTTAACACGGCAAGTTTTATTAACGCTCCGGATTATATCAATTTTAGTAATTCGGCAACCGTTAATTTTCTTCAAAAATATGCGCAACCCGATTTTAATGATATACGGCCTGCACATTATAGCAAGCCGGCAGATAGCATAAAACGTAAGCTAAAAAGCATTGGAAGGGAGCAGAAAATAAAGCTTCAATTAAAGAATTTTGATTTCAGTGCGGTTATTGATAAAGTAATGGAGTTAGACCAGGATAAAGACAAATATCTTCAAACATTAAAACAACCCTGGTTAAATAATAATGAGGTGCCATTAGCTGCATCATTAAAAAGCAGGTGGATAGAGATATTTGAAAACCTTTAAGGCAAAATAAAAACACCTAATTTACTATTTACCGATTCTTTATCTATGATTGAGCCTTTAGTTTCAATTATAATACCTGTTTATAATGCAGAAAAGCATATTCAACAATGTATAAATTCTGTTTTAGCACAAACTTGGAAAAACATAGAGGTTATCATTGTTGACGATAGCTCAACAGATGGATCATTGGCTATAGCAAAACGATATGAAAATAGACGCTTTAAAATTCTCACCCAACCCAATAAAGGTGCCAGCGCAGCCAGGAACAGTGGTTTAAAAGAAGCAAAAGGTGAATATATCCAGTTTTTAGATGCAGACGATTTGTTAAGTAGCAATAAAATTGAATCTCAAATAAATCAGCTCACAAATTTTCCTGAACATCTAGCATTGTGCACTACTGTTCACTTCCAAAATAATACTGATCCTACAGAGTATCCGGTACAACATGAATGGTACGCCCAGGGCAGCAATGACCCTGTTGATTTTTTAATAAAATTGTATGGAGGGGGGCTTATCGGGCCGGGGTATGGTGGCATGATACAGCCTAATGCATGGTTAACGCCAAAAAGTTTGATAACAAAAGCCGGCCCCTGGAACGAAATGCGGAACCCGGACGATGACGGGGAATTTTTTTGCCGGGTAATATTAGCATCAAAAGGAATAGTTTATGCTTATGACGCTCTCAATTATTACCGTAAGTTTGACACCAGTAATAGTTTAAGCGGAAGAAAGGATCACCAAGCATTAAGTAATATTTTAAAATCGACTGACTTGAAAGTCAGTTATTTGTTATCTCATACAAATAGTCATAATGCAAAGTTGGCATTAAGCAGGCTTTATTTCGAAAACGCTTTTAGCTTTTATCCAAAATATAAAGCTTTGGCTCGCGAAGCCGAAAAGAAAGCAAAAAACCTTGCACCTGATTTTATTTATAATCCCTACTATAATGGTTTAACACTGTTTTTGTCAAAATTCATAGGTTGGAAAAGTGTTCGCTATCTTCAATATCTCAAAACCAAAATTCAAAAAAAGTGAAAAATTTAATTGAAAGGTTATTAATAAAAATATTAAAACTTCTACATGCGGATCTTTTAGCGCATGCCCATGTGCAAATTGGCGCCGGTCATAATACCTATTTCTCAGGAGAGGAGTATATCATTAATACTTTAATAAAAAATATACTAAAAAAAGACCCCAAAATTATCTTTGATGTCGGAGCTAACGTTGGCGATTATGCAAAAACGCTGCGCACCAAATTTCCGGGAGCAGAAATTTATTGTTTTGAGCCCGGCCCCGAGACCTTTAACCGTCTGGTGGCAAACACAAAAGAATTAGATATTCATTATAACAATGTTGCTGTTGGGAGCAGTAATGGCACCCTTACGCTTTTTAGAGGTTCGGCTGATGGAGATGGCGCCATGGTTACGGCTTACAAAGATACCTTGAGCTATCTTCTTACTTTTGCGGGTGAGCCTAACGAAAGTATAACCTGTAGCATGATTAGCTTAGACGATTTTTGCAATAACAAAAAGATTCAGGAAATAGATTTTTTGAAAATTGATGTTGAAGGGCACGAACTTGAGGTAATTCGGGGCGCTGCCACAATGATTGGTGAGAACAGGGTTAACATTATACAATTTGAATTTAATGAATTTAATGTTTTTTCAAGATCATTTTTTTATGATTATTATAAACTTTTACCGCAATACAAGTTTTATAGGATCATGCCCCAAAATAAGTTGTATCCGCTGGGTGAGTACAATTCATCTCACGAAATATTCAGGTATCAAAACATATTAGCAATAAATAATAATTTGAATTATGTCTACGGACACTAACAGCATTAGCCTGGTGATATTTACCTGCGAAGGCAGGGAGCATTTATTGTATCATACAATCAATTCATTTAATGAGATTTGTAATTACAAATTCAGCAAAATCATACTTGCAATTGATGGGCAAATTTCCCATTCGGTAGTTGATCATGTAAAGCCGGATGTTATTATTCAATCATATCAAAGAAAGGGATATGTAAACAGCATCATTGAAACTATTGCACATATCCAAACCCCATATTTTTTTTGGTTAGAAGATGATTTTATGTTTAACCAACAAATTCAGTTTGAATATTTAATGGGCGTTATGCATAACCATCCTAACTGGGCCGGCATTTTTTTAAGCCGTACGGCACCATTAACAATGAGTGATAAAAAAACCCACCACTTTGATCATTTTTATCTGCCATCTTTTGGGTATTCAGTTTCACCCGCTTTGTGTAATACAAAGCATCTAAAAGCCGGCTTAAAGGCATTGGTAGATTTTCCAAAAAATGAGAAATTAAAAGTATACGGTTTCGAGACTTTTTTAGATGATTACTTTATTCAGCACGGTTTAAGTTATGCAATGCCTGATCCTGGTGAGACTCCTCATGTTATTCATACAGGAAAATTAGAAAGCACTGCCCGGGAATACCATATGATTAATTCTATCGACAAAAATGTTACACTTATAAACAAAGAATATATATCCGGTTTTGGGTATAATAAGAAGATAAAGTTAAAAAATAAAGCCGGGGCCTTTTTTAAACTCTGGTTGGCCACAAGTTGGTTAAGTCTTAAATTATGGTCTTCGCGCGAGGCTTATGATTTTGCTTTCAGGATATACCTATCTTATCTCAACAAATTCAAAAATTAAAATGAGCTTATTTGAAAAAATAAATAGTGCCATAAGTAATAATCTTCAAAAAGCAGATGTACAAGACCATTCCTCACATTATTTATTAAGCTCTGTATTAAACAGAAACAGCGTTATTATTGATTTGGGTGCCAACAAAGGAGAATTTTATTCTTTAATGAGTAAAAAATACGGTTGCTATTGCTTTGCCGTCGAAGCATCTGAAGCGTTATTTAATAATTTACCCCCAATTAATAAGGTTAAATCTTATCATTTTGCAATTGGAAAAAACAATGGCAGCACTAAATTTTATATCTCAAAAAACGCTGAGGCAAACAGCCTTCAATCTGCAATCTCTGAAACCTGGGGAGTTACGGCTTCGATTATGGTAGAAGAAAAAACGCTAGAGACGTTTTTAGCTGATGAAAATATTCAGCTACCTGTTGATGTATTAAAAATTGATGTGGAAGGCGCAGAATTAGATGTCCTAAATAATTTACCGGCAGCTATACTATCAAAAATTGCTCAAATACCTATAGAGTTTCATGATTTTATTCTAAATACCCAACAGTACAAAACAGGTATGTATGAGGTTATTAATAAGCTCAGAAACAATCACTTTCTGGTACTGAAACTATCCGCTAACGATTGGAGGGAAACTTTATGTATCAATACTAACCTGGTGCAACTAAATAACCTGAAAAAAATACGTTTAACAATCATTCATCCATTTTTGCAAAATTTAAAACTGTTGCATATTAATATCGGGCGACTGTTAAAAAATGATTAGTAAAATAAAAAATAGCTTAGCTTACCGCTTGCCCATTTTATACCGACATTTAATTGGGATGACGGTTGCATTTCGAAAAAAATATCCTGCCAAAGCAGAAACAGATACTTATCACCTGGTTATACTAACAGGAAGCACCCAATTAAATATGTTAAATGTGTGCTTAAAGAGCATATATGATAACTTTAAACAATTACCTCATATTTATATAATCACCGACCAGGCACTTAGTGCTCCAACCTGCAAAAAAGCTATCCATTGGTTTCCTGAAAGTAATGTCACCGTAATTGATGCATTAACCTGCATTGCATATCATGAAAAGAAAGGAAATCATTTGATTAAACAATTTGCTTTAAAAAACCCAATGGGATTGAAACTCGCTGCAATATTACAAGTAGTTGATTTAGGGAAACCTGCCCTTTACAGTGATACAGATGTAATTTGGTATAATGATCCGATAGCCAACCTTGTTAAGTTTTTAGATATTCCACATTTTCATCTTGCATTATCCGCCGATTTTCAAGCAGCTTATGATAATAACCTCATCGATAACTGTAATCTTACAGAATTAAACAAAGAGCCGTACTTTTGTGCAGGAATATTATTTGTTAACAAGTTAACAGAAAAGTACTATAGCGTAATTGACAATTTATTACCCGCTGTTATTCAAAAATCCAATCATTTTAGTGAACAAACTATATTTGCTTTGTTAAATAAACAGGGAGGAAATTTTTGTCTGGATAAAAATAGATTTTTAATTGAGTTGAATGACAGGCTGGATTTTTTTCCATTAAAAAACAAAGAAGTTATAGCGAGACACTACATTGGTCCGATAAGACACCTATTTTGGCGGGATACTATTTTTAATAGTTAATAATGCAGACATCAAGAAAATATGTTAAAGTAAATGACCACCCGTAAGCAAACCGTAATTACAATTGCAACTGGCAAAAAACTGTACTTGGATTTAGCTGCTAACCTTGCACGCTCATTCTTTTGGTGGCACCCTAATACTGACATTGCATTTAAAATAGTAACAGATAATGAAGCGGCATTGCCTGATGATGTGAAAAAACGTTCGGAAATATTAACTGTAAAACCTGGTGAATTTGGCAAGGGATTTTCGCCCAAACTTTACCTTGATCAATTAGCATCAGAAGGAAGCAACTTATTTATTGACAGCGATTGTTTACTATTTGGAAACCTTGAAAACATTTTTGATCTGTTTAACAGGAAACAGGTATCGGTTGTTGGCGGGTACATCTCATCGGGCGAATGGTTTGGTGATATAAGTGCAATATGTCACAAATTTAATGTCCCACATTTGCCAAAGTTTAACGGGGGGCTTTATTATCTTGAAAAAGGCGATAAAGCTAACGAAGTATACAAGACCGCCCGCGAGCTGGAAAAGAAATATGACGAGATAGGTTTTGTAAGATTACGGAACCATCCCAATGATGAGGTCCTAATGGCATTAGCTATGCAACTGAACGGCCAAACGCCCGTTATCGATGACGGAATAATAATGAGTGACCCTCAGGCTTGCCCGGGAGGATATAAAATTGATGTTATCACCGGTAAGCGATGGCTCATCAATCCACTCAAACCACATCTATTACATCAAAGTTGGTATCCTTTTCATAAAGTTTCGCCTGTTATAGTCCATTTCCTTGCTTCCTACACATCTGACTATCCATATTTAAGAGAGAGTTATAGGTTAAAAAAAGCAGTAGCAAAAAAATTGAATTGGATTACAGAACTTAACGGACTATTATGCATTGAATACCCTGCAAAGATTATCGAAAAATTAAAAAATACTTTTCGCCCGGTTTATCATAAACTGGCAGGTTACAGAAAAGTTAAAATATCAGAACGCATATGAAAATTTTTCTGGATGTAGGCGCACATGAGGGACAAACGTTACAAAGTGTTATTGATCCGAAATATGGTTTTGACAGGATCTTTGTTTTTGAGCCTGTAAAAAAACTGCATAACCAGTTAAATAAGATTGCTGGGGGCAAAAAAAATATAACATTGCTGGATTATGGCTTATGGAATAAAAATGCAATTCAAAAAATATATTCGCCGGGTACTGTAGCCGGAAGTTTATTTGCGACTCACAAGAATGTAGACGAAAATGATTTTGAACTATGCCGGTTTGTTAGTGCAAGCGAATGGTTTAACAGCAATATACATAACCAGGATAAAGTATATGTTAAGTTAAACTGTGAAGGCGCAGAGGCAGATATTTTACTTGATTTGTTAAGCTCCAAACAGATATTTAAAATAACAGATGTAATGATTGATTTTGATGTAAGGAAGGTTGGCGGCCTTGAAAACATGCAGCAAGTGGTTTTGGATAATTTTGAAAAGAATGATTTTAAACGCTATTCTTTATGTGAAGATGTAATGAGGGGGCCGAGCAGTATAACTAGGATCCAAAACTGGCTTGATAACACAGGGGCGAAAGAAACAGGGATTAAAACCCGGTTTAATCAATTTTTCTATTGGATTAAAATGGTCGCATTGGGCAAAAGGCCAGGTTATGATTGGGAAGTTAAACACTTCATAAAATTTCATACTCCCATGTTTTTATTAAAGATATTAGGTGCGCGAAGAAATTAACATAGATGTTTCAATAATTATTCCAACCTATAACCGGCTATGGTGCTTGCCTCGCGCCATAAATAGTTGTAGGGCCGCTCAATGCAAAACTGAAATAATTATTGTAGACGATGGCAGTACTGATGGCACGTGGGACTGGCTCAAAAAACAATCAGGCCTAATAATTTTTTACCAAAAAAATCAAGGGCAAACTTATGCTATTAATAAAGGCCTTGAACGTGCAAACGGTAAATATGTAAGGTTCCTGGACAGTGATGATTTTTTAGTTGAGGGAATTATTGACGAGCAATTTTTAAATGCTGAAAGTCAGCAAGCTGATCTCGTTTACTCAGGAGTGGATATGTATAACGAGATTAATAAAGAAATTGTTAAATCCCCGGAACTGAATCCCTGGAACGATTTTTTGGAAGTTCAATTAGGAAATAGTTATGGTAGCCATTTTTTAGGTATGCTCTTTAAAACAGAGTGGGTCAGGAAAGTTCCCCGCAGGCCCGATTTTGCTTTTAGGGAAGACCGAATGTTTTTATTAGAATACGGATTACTGGAACCCAAAATCTCATTAGTTAAAGGTTGTGCCGGCTATTGGGTAAAACATCCCGAACAGATGCAAGCAAACTATCGCGGATGGAAATCACAGGTTACCAATTGGCAGCATCTTAATATCTACAAGAAAATATTAGGTGATTTAGCTGATAACGGGAAGCTTACCCAACTCAGAAAAAATGCAGCCTGTAATGTATTGTGGCCACTGGCACATTGGATAGCCCGCGATTATCCAGGGGAAGCGATTGAAGTGGTTAATTGGATCTATGAGCTTAATCCAAGCTTTAAAATCCCTGAAAAAGGAACTTTGGGTTTGTTTTATTCTAAACTGGGATTTAAAACAACAGAGAAAATATTAAAAATTCGTCGCGCATTGAAGCAGTAATGACAGGTAACAAGCCCCTAAATATATTTTATGAAGAACCTGACCCGGACAGGTGGTTTAAATATGACCGTTACCCTCGTAAAATAATCCGCCGTATATTCCGGGGAAAACCGGTACACGGGGGGCAATTCATGGTATACTACAACCTGGTTAAAGGTTTAAGCAAATCAGGCATACCTTATAGGTTAAATGATTACAAATATATAAATAAACATCCCGACGAAATTGCGTGCATAATTGGCAAAGACCAGGTTCTTTATGAAAATAAATGGAAATGCCCAGTTGTTTTTGGGCCTGCATTTGGCATTAACCCGGTAGCAAATCCGGAAATTTTGAAAAAGTACCCTATAAAAAAGTTAATTGTTCCCGGTTCATGGCTAAAAGAAATGTTTTCGCCTTATGGCGCTGAGAATGTGGAAGTATGGCCGGTAGGCATCGATACCGATCAATGGAAACCAACTGATAAGTCAAAAAAATATGACTTTTTAATTTATAATAAAATTAGGTGGGATCATAAAAAAATGAATGACCAACTGGTTGATCCCTTAAAACAATTGCTTAAAAAACATCAACTCACATTTACAGAAATAACATACGGCAATTATAAACCTCCCGAGCTGAAAGCCAGATTAGCTGAGTGCCGGTATGCCCTATTTTTATGTGAACATGAAACTCAGGGTATCGCCTATCAGCAAATGCTTTCCTCAGGAATAGCTGTTTTAGCATGGGATCGTGGAGGATATTGGCAAGACCCTAACTGGTTTCCTGAAAAAATAAAATTCCAGCCCGTTTCATCCGTACCTTACTGGAATGATTACTGTGGCGTAAAATTCTCATCCATAAATGATTTTGAACTTAATTTAATGAAGTTTTTGGATTTGGCCAATGCTGATTTTTTTAAACCGCGTGATTACATACTTCAAAATTTGACTTTAGAAAAATCCGCGGCTGCTTACTTAAAAATCATTTCATCTATACAAACTTAATGGCTAAATGCAGGATATATTTATTTACCTATAAACGTAATCAATTACTTGAACGGGCGGTGAAAAGCTTATTGGCCCAAACCTTTGTTGATTGGATTTGCGAAGTTCATAATGATTTACCTGGTGATACATTCCCGGGGGAATATATTGAATCGTTACATGATGAAAGATTCATTATGATCAACCATTCGGTAAATTTGGGCACAACCATATCATTTAATTTCGCTTTTAAAGGTTGTGCTGAGGCTTACGCCAGTATGTTAGAAGATGATAACTGGTGGGAACCCGATTTTTTAAAAGAAATGATTTGTTTAATGGATAATAATCCGGCATTGAACATTGCATGGAGTAACATGTTTGTATGGAAAGAATCGCCTGACGAAGTGTGGACCAATACAGGTAAAACGTTATGGCCCGTTAACGCTGATAAAAACTTTAACTGGCCCCAGTGCAAACAGGCACTTGGTTCACTTCATTCAACCGGAGCAATGATTTATAGGGGCTCTAAGGCAGCAAATTACATCATACCCGATATCACCTTATCTAATGCGGTAGAACTTGTTAGAGAACGGTGCTTTGAGCATCCAATTTATTTAAAAGCTAAACCACTGGCTAATTTTTCATTCACCATTGTTTCCAGTCAATCTAACGATACCATCAAATGGACAGGCACGCAAACCATAATGCTGGCATCTTATATTATCAATTCAGAAAATAAAAAAGGGGAGTTTATAAAACTTTTAAATCATTACCGGCTTAACCGGCCCTCTCCTGTTCCGCTTTTCTTCCTGTCCGTTTTTTACTTAAAAGAATGGACATTGCTATATAATTTTAACTTATCAGACTGGATGATGAATATGCGCTGGTTGCTTGTGAATTTTTTAAAAATTCCGGGTTTAAAATCATATTTAAAATCACAGCAGCAAACATGGATTTTTTTAAAAGGCAAAACCCCTTCTATTTCCAACAACTAAAATGAGAATATTACTCATTATGGATCCGGGAATACCTGTTCCACCCACATTATACGGCGGCCATGAACGATTGGTATATCTTTTTGCCGAAGAATATATTAAACTAGGGCATGAGGTAACCTTACTTGCAGGGCCCGATTCAAATTGCAGCGGTAAAGTTGTTTCATTTGGGATCAATGAATTGAAAAGATCAAAGATGCAACGGTTCAAAGAAATGGTGTTTGTGTGGAAATACTTATTAAAAAACCGTACCACTTTCGATCTGATCCATAATTTTGGCCGCCTCGCCTATTTAATACCTGTTTTGAATAGCCCGGCTAAAAAGCTAATGACGTATGGCCGGCCGGTAGCTGAAAGAGGCATTAAGCTTGTCAATTCTTTACCTAATCGCAACCTGGTATTTACCGCATGCAGCAACTATTGTGTTTCGACCGGTAATGTAGCGGGTCAATGGAAAACGGTTTATAATACGATTGATTTTTCGCAATACCAATTAAATAAAACGGTGCCTGCAGATGCCCCGTTAATGTTTTTAGGCCGTTTAGATAAAATTAAGGGTGTGCATACAGCAATTGAGGTGGCTTTAGCAACCTCATGTAGACTATGGATAGGCGGTAATATTCCGGATACACCTGATAATTATGATTATTATAAAAAAAAGATTGAGCCGCAAATAGATAATCAGCAAATTATATACCTGGGCGCCTTGAATGACGAGCAAAAAAACAAGTACTTAGGCCAGGCAAAAGCATTAGTATTTCCTATTGAATGGGACGAACCGTTTGGCATGGTAATGATAGAGGCTATGGCCTGTGGTACACCTGTTATTGCATTTAACCGCGGATCAGTCCCGGAAATAATTAAAAATAACATCTCTGGTTTTATTGTAAGCACAGCGACCGAAATGATCAATAAAATAGATGAGGCAGGTCATATAGACCGAAGCAGATGTAGGCAAACCGCTGAAAAAAGATTTAATTTGAATACTATAGCAATCCATTATCTTTCTTTATTTAACTGATAATCCATACAATTATTAGCTCTTTAAGAAACACTGTCGTTCTTATTTCTTCCGGTCAGCCGTCCTTAAACCCCCGTTTGGTAAAAGAGGCAGACACCCTGATCAATGCCGGGTATGATGTAACCGTACTATATTCCTATTGGAATGAGTGGGGTACCGCCTGTGACAACCAATTACTTGAAAAAAAAGCTTGGAAAGCTATCCGGGTTGGCGGCGACCCACATCAAAAACCAGTAGTTTATTTTTTCAGCCGGTTGATATACAGGGTAGCCGCAATCGTCACCAAAAAAATCAAAATCGGTTATCTGGTAGATCTGGCCGTTGCCCGCGGCAGCTTTTTTTTGATTCGCGAAGCCCGCAGGCATAAGGCAGCTATATATATTGGTCATAACCTGGGCGCCCTGCCAGCGGCATTAAAAGCGGCAAGGGCAAATAAGAAACCATGTGGATTTGATGCGGAAGATTTTCATCGTTTTGAAGTAAGTGATGATGCAGCTAACCCCGATGTTATTTTAAAAACGTATATAGAAAATAAATATATCCCGCAAGTTGATTATTTATCAGCCAGCAGTCCTTTAATTACAGCGGCATATCATAAACTTTACCCGTTTAAATATCCTGTTACCTTACTAAACGTATTTCTAATAGAGCCGGCTGTTAATATCCCGGCTATTAACCAGAACGGCCCTGTCAGGTTATTTTGGTTTTCGCAAACTATAGGTGCAAACCGTGGTATTGAAGCTATAGTCAATGCTTTAAAACTTTTAAAAGCAACAGATTTTGAATTGCATTTATTAGGTTATATTGCCAATGAAAGTAAACAAACATTTATTGACGATGTACTTTTAGGTGGAACCAATATCTATTTACATGGACCTGTATCACCCGGCGAATTGATCAGTTTTGCCGCTCAATTTGATATAGGCCTGGCATCAGAAAATAATGTCCCGCTTAACCGTGATATATGTTTAACTAACAAACTATTTACTTATCTGCAATCAGGGTTAGCTATTGTAGCCAGCAATACAACTGCACAACAAGCATTTATAACCGAAAATCCCGAAATCGGAAAACTCTATTACCGAAGAAATCCACAATCGTTAGTTGACATTTTATTAGCTTATCAAGCCAATAGAGAAACATTACTAAATACCCGTAAGGCATCTTTAAAACTCGGTCGCCAAAAATTAAACTGGGAAAACGAGAGTATTAAATTTCTATCACTGGTAAATACAACACTAAATAAGTTTGAATAAAAAAGTCCTTATTATTTCGCCCTACTTCCCCCCTGCTAATGCGGCAGATATGCAGCGTGTACGCATGAGCCTGCCTTATTTTAAGGATTTTGGATGGGATGCAACAGTAGTGGCCGTTAGCGAGAAAAATTCTGATATTGTGGTTGATGATTTATTACTTCAAAGCATACCCGGCTATATAAAAATACATAAAGTAAAAGCCTTAAATAAAAAATGGACATCTAAAATAGGATTGGGCAGTATTGCCCTGCGGTCACTTTGGTTTTACAAACAAAAAGTAAACAAGATTTTAAAAAAGGAGAAATTTGATCTGATCTATTTTTCAACTACACAATTTATGATTTGCATCCTGGGGCCCTATTGGAAAAAACGGTTCGATATACCCTATGTGATTGACATGCAGGACCCCTGGTACTCAACCCATTATTTGGAAAAGCCAAAAAATGAGCGCCCTGCTAAATATTGGCTCGCTTACTCATTACATAAATATTTTGAGTCTGTTGCGGTGAAACAGGTAAGCGGTTTAATAAGTGTTTCTGATCATTATATTAACGATTTAAAGGTCCGGTATCCTGAAATAAAAGATATGCCATCGGCTACTATTACTTTTGGCGCTTTTGAACCCGATATAAAAATTTCCGCCGATAACCAAACCAAGTTTAAACTCCTACTTCAGTCCGGTTTTAAAAATATTGTGTATGTGGGTAGAGGTGGTACCGATATGCATAAGGCTATCATACCTGTTTTTGAAGCATTAAAAAAGGGTTTGGCCAATCAGCCTAAACATTTTAATAAATTAAAGTTTTATTTTATTGGAACCAGCTACGCACCGACAGGAAAAGCGATACTTACAATACTACCTTTAGCAAAAAAATATGGTGTTGATAATAATGTAATTGAAATTACAGATAGGATAAGCTATTATCATACATTGATAACACTCAAACAGGCCGATGCACTTTTAATTCCCGGTTCAGATGACCCCAAATATACAGCTTCAAAAATTTACCCTTACCTGTTAACGCAAAAACCGTTAGTTGCAATTTTTAATGAACACAGTAATGCGGTGGTAGCATTGAACAAATGTGCCGATGCTGTGGTATTAACTTTTGATCTGGAGACCAGGCACTTAACTGGCCCATTGTATAAAACATTTACCGATTGGAGCAAAGGCTTATTCAAACCCACTACGCTGCTACCCGGCTTTGAAGAATTCAGCGCCAGAAGCCTTACCTGCAAACAAACAGAACTATTTAATAATGCTATAAAATATTTTGAGACAGAGAATACAAACGCTTGATGGGTTAAGATTCCTGGCGGCTGTGGGGGTTTTATGGATACATACCTGGACCAAGCACGGCAATCCCAGGTGTTCTATTGGTCGTTTTGATATTGCAAACCTACTGGCATTAGGCGGGAACGGTGTTGATTTGTTTTTTGTGATCAGCGGTTTTTGCATGTACTATTTTTACGCATCAAAAAGCGATTTTTCCTATCGCGATTTCCGTAGGTTTTTGGTAAAGAGATGGATAAGGTTGTCACCAGCATTTTATGTGGCTACAATTATTTATGTACTGATTAATAAATTTATATACTATCAAAAAATTGATTTTACCGGTAATTTTTCCCATAGTGTTTTTTACTTGAATTATATTTTTGGACAATATAGTACAGCCTCTCATTTTTGGACTTTAACCGTAGAATGGCAATTTTATTTCATTATTCCTTTTATACTTATCTATCAAAACACAATTGGTTTTATAAAAACATTTTTATTTATTTTCAGCCTGATTTTTTTATCTGAAATTATAGTTGTTTTAATCTTAAAAAATCAATCAGACGCGCTAACCAGTACGTTACTATTTCATGGGGTTGAGTTTGGCTGCGGTATAATAGCCGCAAGGTTACTACTAAAAAACAATGATTTCTTTAAAAAAAGGATATTATGGATAATAGCATTTATACTAATTACCTATGCAGGAAGAGTGATGATATCTAAGCAAATATTAGCCCTTTCAAGTAATTATTATAATCTTTTTAAGTTGACAGGGTTTACGTTAATGGGATGTGGGTTTGCCGGCATTTTATATTTATCGGTGACTTCTGCTAAATGGTTAAATCTTATTTTGGGCAACAGGTTATTTAAGACAATGGGGCGAATATCTTACAGCTTCTACCTATTTCATGCTTTGATAATTCCGGTGATAGTTAATTTTACCATTGAGTTTATGCCTTTTGCAACAGGAATAATTGCTCCGATAATAAGCACATGCATAAGTGCCTTAATTCTATATCCAATTTCACAGCTAAGTTATAACCTGTTGGAAAAACCGTTTCTATCACTGGGTAACTTAACAACAAAATGATAAAATTAGCTATTGTAACTACTCATCCCATACAATATTATGCGCCGGTTTTTAAACTACTTTATGAACGGAAAAATATAAGCATAAAGGTGTTTTATACCCGGGGAGAGGGCGCTCTGGACTGTTTTGATCATGGTTTTGGTAAAAAAATAAAGTGGGATATTCCATTATTAGATGGTTATCCTTATGAATGGGTAACCAATACAGCTGCTAATCCTGGCTCTCATCATTTTAAAGGAATAATTAATCCGGGATTAATTGACCAGGTAAATGCTTACAAGCCCGATGCGGTATTGGTTATCGGTTGGGCCTATAGCGGTCATTTAAAAGCTATCCGTTATTTTAAAAATAAAATTCCAGTTTATTTCCGTGGTGATTCTACTTTGCTGACCGAAACAAGCAGGATAAAATCGATAATGAAATCCATTTTTTTAAAGTGGGTGTACCGTCACGTTGATTATGCGTTTTACAATGGAACCGCTAACAAGGACTATTTTAAAAAATATGGACTGAAAGAGCAACAACTAATTTTTGCGCCACATGCCATTGATAATGAAAGATTTAAGATTGACCGGACTGCTTATGTAGCTGAATTACATTCACGATTAAAAATAAAAGAGAAGGACATCCTTATTTTATTTGCAGGAAAGTTTGAACCTGTTAAAAATATCGATTTATTATTGTCAGCATTTCTAAATCTAAATAGCCCGAATGTCCACTTGTTATCAGTAGGTAATGGCGTTAACGAGCAATCATTAAAGTTAAAAGCAGCTAAAAGTTCTCTGTCTAATAATATCCATTTTTTAGACTTTAAAAATCAAACTTATATGCCAGTTTTATACCAGGCATCAGATCTGTTTTGTTTGCCTTCGCTGAGCGAAACCTGGGGGCTGGCGGTAAATGAGGCTATGGCATGCTCAAAAGCCATATTAGTTTCAGATAAATGCGGATGTGCAATTGATCTAGTTAAAAATGGAGAAAATGGCGCTATATTTAAAAGCGGGTCACTAGCTGATTTGACAGCCTGTTTAAAAAAGCTTACAGCAAGTAAGGAGCTGTTAACAAATTATGGTAAAGTTTCCGGCTCCATTATTAATTCTTTTAGTTTTCTGAATATTTCAAAAGCAATTGAAAGCAAACTACTACATACAGACTGATTCAGATAAGTTATTATTGAATTAAACAAAATATGATCTTTAATGCAAAACGATAAACCAATAGCTGCCTATATCATTCTTTTTATACCTTGGCTACTTTCGTTAGTATTTATATCGACACCTATTACATCATATTTTATTGCCTGGTTGGGTTCGTTTTTTATTTTTTATATTTCATTTACCGGGAAATTAAAATCATTACCTACAGACAGACCAGTATCGGCGCAACTAATGCGGCCCATTTTTTTAATGCAAATTGTTTTTGCGGGATATATGGCCGTAACCTCCATATTTTATTTTTTAGACGTATTAGGATACCGGGACTTTGAAAAGGTAAATTATTATTTCTTGGTAGACGAAAATAAATTAATGCTTACCGCGCAATGCCAGCGTTATTATTGCCTGGCACACGCGTCATTGGTTTCTGGGATTTTAATTTTTATGCGGTATCCTGTTGAAAATAAATATTATGTGGAAAAAAGCAAGTTGGCTAATCTCCTGTTTTTCTTTGCTTTAATAACCCTTCCGTTAGCAATAATATTTTTAAAGGTTCCTGGTCTTTCACAATTTTATCAGCAATTCAATTCATTAAGTTTTATTGCGGGCACGCTGGCATTGGCATTTGCTATACCACTACGTAAAGTGTTTAATACGGTAATATGTCTAATTTTATATTTTTTTAATTTTTATGCTGCTCTTGTTTCAGGTTTTAAAGAGCCTATTATAATAAGCGTTTTAGTTTTAGGTGTTTTTTTGTACCCTAATTATAAAAAAGTAATAACCTTAACCTTTATCCCCATATTATTAGGTCTGTTTGTTTTGTTGCCCACTTACAATAAGGTTTTTCGCGCTAATTCCTGGGGCAATGGCGTGAGTGATGATGAAGCCCGTCGATTGGCGGTTAATGCTGTACTTAATCCGGCAGACGATGAGAGTAACTGGGGATTCTTTGTTGGCCGGCTAAGTGAAATAGAGATGTTTACTACTTTTGCCAAATCAACCCCTGATCATATAGGTTACTATGGGACTAAGCTGATTGAACAATCAGTGACGGTTTTAATACCGCGTGCATTTTGGCCCGATAAACCCAGTACAGAGGGATTAGTTATGGAGCGCGTATTTAACGCTGGTGTTGTATTCATGCCATCTAGTGTTTCTGCAAAACCTGCATTTGTAGTTGATGGTTATCTTTCAGGAGGATCTTTTGGAATATTTCTTTTCTTATTTGCCTATGGCGCCATTGCCCAATCCATTTCAATTAAAGCCGAAAAATTGTTTGGGGGATATATTTTAGGTACAGCGCTTATATTTTCAGGGCTGTTTCAAATGTTGTGGCGCGGTCTCAGTATTGAGTTTTTAGTTAACTCCGTTTTTTGGAGTTATATAAGCATGCTCGTCATATTCAGAATATTCCTGATGATCAAAATAGTACAGAGGGTTTGAAAATTTTACATATTAACGCTTCGTATAAACCTGCTTATGTGTATGGCGGTCCCACCATGTCAGTTTCCAGGTTATGCGAGCAGTTGGTAAAATCAGGAGCTGCTGTAACGGTATATACCACTACAGCCAACGGACCAACAGAATTGCCCGTGATTGCAAATCAACTGGTGAATATTGAGGGTGTTAATGTTATCTATTTTAAGCGTCTTACTAAAGACCATACGCATTTTTCGCCCGCTCTTTTGACCCGGTTATGGAAAGATGTAAAAAGTTATGATTTGGTACATATTCATGCATGGTGGAACCTTGTTTCTGTTTTGGCATGTTTGATAGCTTTAACGCGGGGTGTGCCGGTTATAGTTTCGCCAAGAGGTACGTTAAGCTCTTATTCCTTTTCAAATAAAAACGCTGGTATCAAAGGCTTTATACATCAATTTTTAGGTAAACCATTGTTGAATAATTGTTATATGCATGTCACATCAGAAAGAGAACGACTCTCCATAATTGATCTGATCAAACCTAAAGGCATTACAGTTATACCTAATTTGGTTAAATTACCTGATTGTGATGCGGCAATGAGCAGGCGCGAAACATGGTCATGCTTAAGGCTGATTTTCTTGTCGAGGATCGATGAGAAAAAAGGTATCGATCTGTTACTCCATGCGCTTGCGCAAGTCACTATTCCTTATTTTCTTACTATTGCCGGTAGTGGCGACGAGGTATATATTAATTATTTAAAGGAAATTGCAGCAACTCATGACCTAACCGATAAAATAAACTGGGCGGGCTTCCATATGGAAAACAAGTTTGAAATGCTGCGTGATAATGACCTGTTCGTACTGCCCTCGCATGATGAAAATTTTGGAAACGCTGTAATTGAGAGCCTTAGTGCGGGTACAGCCGTTTTAATAACGCCACATGTTGGTTTGGCAGATTATGTAATAAAAAATGAACTGGGTTGGTTGTGCGAAACAGATGCAAGTTCGATAAGCTCGGTAATCAATACAATTGGCAACACGCATAAAGCCGACCTTGAACGTATAAGAGAACAGGCGCCGGGTATTATTTATAAAGATTTTGACCCGGAAAACCTGGTTCAGCAATATTTATCCATATATAAATCCATTATTAAAAATGAGTGACTATAAAGATTATGGGTTCCATAATAATAATATAACGCATAATTTTCGCTATTTGCAGCAACCTATGCTTGACCTGCTTGATCAAACCAGCAATAATTGTATTTTAGATTTGGGTTGCGGAAACGGCTATTTTGCCAATTATTTAATTTCAGCAGGTTACAATGCCTATGGTACAGATGCTTCAGAAAAAGGCATTGCCATTGCAAAACAAACTAATCCCGATCGTTTTTTTGTACAGGATCTATCAAGCGGCAAGCTTCCACCTGAACTGCAAGGTTTAAAATTCGATACCATCATTTCGACCGAGGTTATTGAACATTTATATGACCCGGAAGGTTTTATTGCTTTTTGTAAACAGTTGTTGAGTAATAAAGGCGAGATTATTATTTCCACCCCCTATCACGGTTACCTGAAAAATTTAGGAATCAGCCTTTTCAATAAATGGGATACCCACATGAGCCCAACCTGGCATGGCGGTCATATTAAACTATGGTCGAAAGCTACATTAAGCCATGTGTTAACAGATGCCGGTTTCACGGTTACTGATTTTAAAGGTTGCGGACGTATTCCGTATTTTTGGATGTCAATGATTATTAAAGCCAAATTAAATTGAGCAGCTTATTTTCATTTATTATATTAACCTATAATGAAGAAATACATCTCCCTCGGCTATTGGCATCTATCAGCCTGCTTAACGCACCAACTTTTATTTTAGATTCGGGCAGCATCGACCGCACCATAGAGATTGGAGAAAGCTTTGGCGCAAATTTTTCGCAGCATCCCTTTGAAAATCATCCAAAACAATGGGATTATGCACTCAATAACTTTAACATACAAACACCCTGGGTAATTTGCCTGGATGCCGATCAGATTGTTACGGACGAGTTAAAGCAGCGTCTGCTGACTTTTCGTGAAGAAGACTATACCGGTATAAATGGCATCTATTTTAACCGCAAAAACTTTTTTAAAGGCAAATGGATAAAATATGGCGGCTATTACCCCCTTTACATGCTTAAAATGTTCAGGTATGGTACTGGCTATTCAGATCTGAATGAAAATATGGACCACCGTTTTATTGTTCCGGGTGCAACAACAGTTTGGAAACATGGGGTGATCCTCGAAGAGAATCTAAAAGAAAATAATATTCGTTTCTGGATAGATAAACACAACCGTTATAGTGACCTGGTAGCATCAGAGGAAGTAGAAAGAATACACCTACTGAGATCACAAACCATCAAACCACGCTTTTGGGGTTCGCCGTATGAACGCACTGCCTGGTTTAAACGTTTATGGTGGAAACTGCCTCGATACACGCGCCCCGGCATTTACTTTACCTATAGAATGATTTTTCAGCTGGGTATTTTAGATGGCCGCACCGGAATTATATTTCACTTTTTACAAGGGTTTTGGTTCAGACTTATCGTCGATATCAAGATTGATGAAATACTTAAACAAAATGATGAAAGCTCAAAATAAGCCTTTAAGGTTTGCGATCTCATTTGTGTTGTTGTTTTTGATATTTTACTATTTTAATATTTTTTATTTCAGTTTGATCAGCCCCGGAACTCATTATAATACTTTTTTAACTCATCACTTAAATTATATACAAGCCTTTAGATGGTTGTTATTGTTTTGCACGGCACAATCACTTCATTTATTAGGTTTTGGGGCAATTTTCAATAATTATGAGCTGTTGGTTGCTGGACATGGCACTATCCAGGTAACTTATACCTGCCTTGGGTTGGGTATACTGAGCTTTTTTACTGCATTTGTCCTGTCCTACCCTAAACCGTTAAAGTCTAAGGTCGTTCTTTGGGTTACTGGAACAGTAATTATCGAGTTTTTAAATATTATCCGCTTTATGCTTCTTGCTTTATACGGTAATAAACAAATTAACCAATTTATAGATCATCATACATTGTTTAATATTATCATTTATATAATTGTTTCTGTTGGTTTGTATTTTTGGATAAAACAGGATATTATCGTAATTAATAAACATGAAAAAAGCTGACCTTGTCCTGTATAATAACTCACCATATCACCCGGGCGCCGGTGCATTAAAGCGGGTTCTATGGTACTACACTAATGTGCTGTTTTTTAAATCCGGTCTTTTTCCATTTTACGGAATCAAAAATTTTCTATTAAAGTTATTTGGAGCAAAATTGGGCAAGCAGGTGGAAATTAAACCTTGTGTAAACATTAAATATCCGTGGCATTTAACTATTGGCGACGAAGTTTGGATAGGAGAAAATGTTTGGATAGATAGCCTGGTACCGATCATTATCGGCAGCAATATTTGTATATCGCAAGGCGCTATGTTATTAACAGGCAGTCATAACTATAAAAAACCAAGTTTTGATTTAATAACCGGAAGTGTAATATTAGAAGATGGTGTTTGGATAGGCGCCGGAGCAATAGTAAACCAGGGCATTACAGTTTACTCACATGCCATACTTACCAGTGGGTCAGTCGCCACAAAGAACCTGGAGCCTTATACCATTTACCAGGGTAACCCGGCAGTAAAAATAAGGACGCGGGTAATAGAATAGTTTAATTTATATGACTTTTAAAGAAACCAAAATCTACCAAATTATACTTTTCAGCATTGCCATCATTATGATCGTGATGGGTGTACTCATCTTTATCACGCCACCATCTATTTTTCCTGACCCGAGCTGGGGTTTTCAGGTAATGCGGTCAATGCAAATGGGTGGTAAGTTCAACATGATACCCAGCCCCGACCCTTCAGATATTTCAAAAAATATTTCTTCATTTTTAAGCTGGTGGTCGCCAGGGCAATATCTCACACCTTATTTCTTTAAAACAATTACCGGTTTAAATACCGGCCGTGCAGCAGCGCTTACGGTTATATTGGGCAATTTATCCGGGTTAGCCGGGTTTTACTTCTTTTTCAAAAAAGCTGGCTTTTCAAGAGTAGTAACAGCTGTCAGCCTGTTATTCATCCTTATACAACAGGCATTTTGGGTGCCTTATGCTTACTACAATGGCGGCGAAATACTACTTTTTGCCTTTGAAGGATGGTTCCTGTTAGGTTGTATTTCCTTTAATAAAGTTGATGCAAGGCTACTGGTATTTATTCTATGTTCGGGCTGGATAGGCTTTTTTTGTAAATCCTCGTTCATGTGGATCTATGCCTCGGGCCTGTTATGCCTGTGGATAAGATTGTCAAAAGGTGAATCCAACTGGTTTGGCTGGATAAAAAAAGGCATTGGGCTCGGCATACCTGCAATTCTATCCCTGGCTGTAGTTTACCTGGTGTACCTTTCTAAAGGAGAGAATCCGGCATCAGCGTCCGGTGGTTTTAAACTTACCTTTGAGGCATTAGGCTTCCCGCTGGCATCGCCGCTGCTTGCCGGTTTTTCCGTCGACGACATGTTAAACGGATTGATCTTCGGTAACGACCCCCAACAATTTACCTATACACAAATGGTACTTATCCTGGTCACATTAGCTATATTAAGTATCCTGCTTATTATACTATTGCTGCGTTATATCCCGCATAACAACTACAGGCTATTTATTATTGTTTTTTATGCCATTTCGATCTTGTTTTTTGGCTACTCGTTTTTTGAAGCAGGCAGCCATATCTTACGAGTCACGGCATTTTCGTACCATGGGTTTATTAATCGTACCGGGCGTAATTTACCTGGTTAGCCGCAGTAAATTACCCTACCAGGTTGGTTTTATAATCATCTGCGGGGCAATCGCTTATAAGAGCAGTAAATATATGGCCATGATTAACCGGGTAAATCAAAACGGTGCACACGGTATTACCGGCTTGTCGCAGCAATTTATTGATCAGCCATCATTGAATTA
>Ga0207009_1029_pt1 | contig 23491 bp, 19 predicted proteins | sample Alteio_BWMinCont_81_FD_153479 | JGI IMG/M metagenome (GOLD analysis project Ga0207009, IMG submission 153479) | Enriched cells from forest soil in Barre Woods Harvard Forest LTER site, Petersham, Massachusetts, United States -... | ecosystem: Environmental > Terrestrial > Soil > Temperate forest >... | reverse complement strand
AAGTGTTTATAAGTGTTCATCAGTGGTTCAAATGTATGAATCCCAACCATCTTAAATGAGCGACTCCTTGCGCATCACCGTCCTCGGACTCTGGCATCTCGGTTGCGTCACCGCGGCCGGCAGCGCGAAACACTTCCAGGTGACCGGCCTCGATTTTGACGCCGGCATGGTCGCAAAACTCAACACCGGGCACGCCCCGCTGCTCGAGCCCGGGCTGGACGAACTCATTGCCGCCGGCCTCGCTTCCAAGCGACTCGCCTTCACGACCGATGCGGCGGCGGCCTGCGCCGCCGCCGACGTGCTCTGGCTCTGCCATGACACTCCGGTGAACGATGACGATGAGTCGGATGTGGACTCCGTGCTGGACAGTTTGCGCCGGAGCCTGCCGCACCTGCCGGCGGGAGCCCTCGTGCTGATTTCCGCCCAGTTGCCCGTCGGCACCTGCCGCCAGCTTGAAGCCGAGTTTCCGCAATTTCATTTTGCGTGTTCGCCGGAGAACCTGCGCCTGGGCAAGGCCATCGACGCTTTCACCAAGGCGGATCGCGTGATCGTCGGCCTCCGCAGCGACGCGAAAAAACCGCTCCTCGAAAAAATCTTCGCTCCGTTCACCGCCAAGGTGCTTTTCATGCGCACCGAGTCGGCCGAAATGGTGAAACACGCCTTGAATTCATTCCTGGCCGTTTCCATCACCTTCATCAACGAAATCGCCCGGCTCTGCGAGCACACGGGAGCGGACGCAAAGGAAGTTTCCGCCGGCTTGAAAAGCGACGTCCGGATCGGCCCCCGCGCTTATCTTGGTCCCGGCGGACCGTTCGCTGGCGGCACACTAGCCCGCGACGTCGTCACCTTGACGAAACTGGGAGCCGCCGCCGGCGAAACCCTGGCCGTCATCCCGGCGATCAAGCAGAGCAATGATCTGCACCGCGGCTGGGCTTTTCGCCGGCTGCAATCCCGACTCGGCGCGCTGCGTGGACGACACATCGCCGTGCTCGGCCTGGTTTACACCCCCGGCACCGATACCCTCCGCCGCAGCGCCGCGATCGAGCTTTGCCGCGCGTTGCTCGCAGCCGGGGCCCAAGTCCGCGTCTTTGATCCCGCCGTGAAGCAATTGCCCGATGAGTTCGCAAAAGTAGCAATCAGCCCGGATATCGCGACGGCGGTACATGGCGCCGACGCCGCCGTCGTCTGCACCGAGTGGCCGCACTTCCGCGAGGCAGACTGGTTCACCCTCGCCCCAACGATGCGCCAGCGCGTGTTTATCGATGCCAACCGGTTTCTCGAAAAAGAATTGCTCAATGTGCCCGCGGTGGAGCATTTGTCGGTCGGCCGCGCAGGCGGCTAGCGGCGGCTGCGGCCGAACGCCCAATACTAATTCAGTTTTTGAACCACTGATGAACACTTATTCTCACTTATTTTTACCACGGATCACGGATAATCACGGATTCAATCCGTTTTTTAACCGCGAATGGACGCGAATGAACGCTAATCGGATACCGCTGACTGACCCCCTACTTCGCTCCGAGATCTACGAAGGGCAGGCGGATATGAATTGGCTGCGGAAAACGACTGTAGGCCGTCGTTGCGATCAGAAAACGCTGCCCCAGCGCTTTCTGGCGCAACCCGACGGCCAACACGGCCTGCGGCCGTGTGCCGCAGTAGCGGCACAGTTTTCCTGCAGCCCATTAGTGCAGATTAGTGAAATTAGCGGTTAAAACTTCGATCCGTATCTGTGATCATCCGTGCCATCCGCGGAGAAAAACCAAATACCAATTTCCAACTACTGATACTAAACCCTGAACCTTGAACTTTGAACCCTGAACCTACCATTAAACTAGAGGGCCTAAACGCACTTGTCACCGGCGGCAGCCAGGGATTGGGCGAGGCGATCGCCGAACATTTCCTGCGCGCGGGCGCGAATGTCGTGATCTGCGCGCGCGGCGAAAAAGAACTTTTTTCGACCCGCGACAAACTAGCCCGGCTTTTTCCCGCGCAGAAAATTCTCGCGAAAGCCTGCGACGTGGCGGACGAGGCCCAAGTCAACGCGCTCGTTGACCTTGCCCGGCGGGAACTCGGCCCGCTGCACATTCTCGTCAACAACGCCGGCATCTACGGTCCCAAGGGCCCGACCGAATCCGTCGATTTGCCCGCGTGGCGGCAGGCCCTGGAGGTAAATCTCTTTGGCGTCCTTCTGCCCTGCCGTGCCGTCATCCCGCATTTTAAAAAGGCCGGGCGCGGGAAAATCATCATCATATCCGGCGGCGGCGCCACCAATCCCCTGCCCAACCTCAGCGCGTACGCCGCCAGCAAAGCGGCGGTCGTTCGCCTGATGGAGACGCTGGCCGAGGAATTGAGGTCGTTCCAGATCGACGTCAACGCCATTGCTCCCGGCGCGCTGGCGACCCGGTTGGTTGATGAAATCCTGGCCGCCGGGCCGGAAAAAGTTGGTCAGGCTTTTTTCAATAAGAACAAGCAATGGAAAGAAACCGGCGCCGTACCGCTCTCCCTCGGCGCAGAACTCGCCGTGCACCTCGCCAGCGCCCAGACCGACGGAATCACCGGCAAGCTCATCAGCGCCCAATGGGATCCGTGGGCCAAGCTGCACGAACACCGTGACGAGCTGGCCAAGAGCGATATTTACTGCCTGCGGCGCATCGTACCCGAGGACCGTGGGCAGAAGTGGAGCTGACATCCAAAAGCTGAAGGGCTGAAAAACTGAAAGGCTGAAGCTACAGCGGACAGGTCAACATCCAACGCCGGACACTGAACGTTATCAAAGACCTTTTCAGTATTTGAACCGCGAATGAACGCGAATACACGCGAATATTTTCCCGCGGATAGCGCTAATGATCGCGGATTCGGATTTGGAACACGGAGGGCGCAGAGAACACAGAGTCGAAATGGTTTCAATTGGCTGCGGAAAACGACTGTAGGCCGTCGTTGCGAGAGGGAAGCGCTGCGGCAGTGCTTCTGTTCGCAACCCGACGGCCAACGCGGCCTGCGGCCGTGTGCTGCGAACGCAGCACAGTTTTCCAGCAGCCTCTTCCCCTCCGTGCCCTCCGTGTTCAAAACAAAATTAGTGATTAAAAGTCCGATCCGTATCCGTGTTCATCCGTGTCCATCCGCGGTTAAAATGCATGGATCCAAATCCGCGAGTATCCGCGTCATCCGCGGGAAAAAACCAACTACGAAATACCAATTACGAATTCCTTCGGAACACCCGGTAGTTCAACAGTAGAAAAACCACCAGGGTCGAGGGCGGCACGGCCACCGCCGTTGACCATAGTTTATCCAGCCCAAGAACGTCCAGGCATAGCCGAAAAAGCGAAAAATTGATCGCAAAACTTAACGCTGCCGTGACCAGATATTCACCCAGCTGGCGCAAAGTGTCACTCCGCGGGCTTGGCAGCGCCCAAAAACGATTCAACGTGTAGTGGGTTGAAGTCGAACAGATGAATGAAAGTGCGAAGGAAAGATTTGTGCCCAGCCAACCCAAGAACAGCTTCATGCTCGCCATCTGCACCAGCCAGGCCGTTCCACCCACGGCAAGAAACCGAAAAAACCTCACTTGCGTCTCGCGGCGGGTCAGGATGCGCTTGAACATTTGCAGGCTGTTGAAAAACTATGCTGGCCGACGCAACACAAAATTTGAGCCGCGAGCGAGGCAGAGCTGCCGGTGCAATGCCCACAAGGCCTTGCCCGGCAGCTCTAACGCGGCTCCCGGCTCAAAGAGGTGTTGCCCTCCGGGTTGCGCCAGAAAGCGCTTCCGCGGCGTTAGCTCGGAAGGGGATAGCCTCTCCGAGGATACCCCCTTCCGAGCCGCCTTGCGGACAGCGCTTTCTGATCGCAACGGCGGCTCAGCAGAGTTTTTTAACAGTCTGCTAATTACCCGAATGAGCAAAGTCGTTCCACCGCAACTTTTATTCGCCATCATCGGCTGCGGCGTCATCGGCCGAAAACGCACCGTCGCGCTCGGCAAGATTCCCGGACTGGCGCTGGGTCATGCGTGCGATCTTGATGCGACGCGCGCCACCGAGCTCGCCAAGCTCGCACCCGGCTGCAAATCCACGACGGATTTGAATGCGGTGCTGGCCGACCCGGGCGTGCACGCCGTCATCGTCTCCACCCTCAACGCCTCGCTCGCACCCATCACCCTGGCCGCCGTGCGCGCGGGCAAACACGTGCTGGTGGAGAAACCCGGCGCACTCCATGCCAGCCAGCTTCGCGAAATCCGCGACGCCGCGGCCAAGACCGGCGCGCTCGTCCGCCTCGGGTACAATCACCGTTTTCATCCCGCGCTGCAAAAAGCCCGCGAACTGATCGATGCCGGCGCGCTCGGGCCGTTGATGTTCCTGCGCGCACGCTACGGCCACGGTGGGCGCATCGGCTACGACCGCGAGTGGCGCGCCGACCCTAAACTCTCCGGCGGCGGCGAACTCATCGATCAGGGGGTGCATCTGATCGATCTCGCCGGCTGGTTCCTCGGCGAATTTGCGGCCATCGACGGCCACGCGGCGACTTATTTTTGGGACATGAAAGTGGACGACAATGCCTTCCTTTCGCTCCGCACGCCGGCCGGCCAGACGGCGTGGCTGCACGTGAGCTGCACGGAGTGGAAAAACCTGTTTTCCCTCGAGATTTATGGCCGCGACGCCAAACTCGCCATCGACGGCCTTGGCGGCAGCTACGGCCTCGAGCGCCTCACCTATTACAAGATGCTCCCGCAGATGGGCCCGCCCGAGATAACCACCTTTGAATATCCCAACGGGGACGATTCCTGGGGCGACGAGACGCACGCCTTCATTGACGACATCCGCCTCGGCCGCGAACCCACGCCAGGATTGCGTGAAGGCATCCGCACGCTGGAAATCGTCGAGGCAATCTATCAAAAAAGTGGGTATCCCCTAGGAGCCCGTCGGGCTTCGCCCACGGGCTCCTAAACAAATGGCTCCGCCATTTGGGCGACAGATAAGAACAGCAGAGATTCCTCGCACGGCTCGGAATGACAAAATAAAGCATGTGTTGCATAGGCATGCAGATGCGCCCGATTACCAAATTCAAACTACCAATTACCACTCATTCAGCGTTGGATGTTTAGTCTTCCACCTTTCCAATTTCCCATCTCTTAAGTCTTCCGATTTCCGCTTTTCGCAGTTTCCCAATTTTCTAAATCCATGATCATCACCCGTTCCCCTTTGCGCGTTTCCCTTGGCGGCGGCGGTACCGACCTGCCTTCCTATTATCAGGAGCACGGCGGCTTTCTCGTCGGCGCCGCCATCGACAAGTACGTCTACATCACCCTGCACCAGACCTTCGTGCAGGAATTGATCGTGAAATATTCCAAGCTCGAGCGCGTGGCCTCGATCGACCAGCTCGAGCACCCAATCATCCGCGAAGCCATGAAGTTCGTCGGTATCGCCGCGCCCAATCTCGAACTCACTTCCATGGCCGATATTCCTGCGGGCACGGGCCTGGGCTCATCCGGAAGCTTTACGACGGCACTTTTAAAAGCGCTGCATACCCTCAAAAAAAATATCATCCACCCCTCCGAACTCGCGGAGCAGGCCTGCCACATCGAAATCGAGAAGCTCGGCGAGCCTATCGGCAAACAGGATCAATACATTGCAGCCGTCGGCGGCATCACGGCCTTCACTTTTCACAAGGACGGCCGGGTCGAATACCGCCCGTGCAAGATTTCCGAGGAAACGCTCTTCAACCTCGAGGACAATTTATTGCTGTTCTTCACCGGCTACTCGCGCAGCGCCTCAGGCATCTTGAAGGACCAGAACGACCGCTCGAAGAAAAATGACCCGGCGATGCTCGATAACCTGCACTTCACCAAGGAACTCGGCCATCAGTCGCTGGCTGCGCTCGAGAGCGGCAACCTTGAGGAGTTCGCGCGGCTCATGGACGTACACTGGCAGCGCAAGAAGGCCCGCAGTTCCGGCATGAGCAATGACTGCATCAACCAGTGGTATGACCATGCGATGGCCAGCGGTGCGCTTGGAGGCAAACTCATCGGCGCGGGCGGCGGCGGGTTTTTGATGTTCTATGCCGGCGACAAGGCAAAGCTTCGCCACGCCATGCGCGAAAAAGGCCTGCAGGAAGTGCGCTTTCGCTTCGACTTCGAAGGCACAAAAGTGGTCACATAAAAAATTGGAAAATCGGAAAATCGAGAAAGTGGAAAACTCCAAGCCAAAGCCGGAGCTAGAAGCAAGGACGCTTGAGTTCTCAGTGTTGATCATTCGTTTTGTCTCGGCTTTCCAAAAAACTGATGCGGCCATGATTGTCGGACGCCAGCTCTTGCGCTCAGCTACTTCGATTGGAGCCAACTACCGCGAAGCCAACCGGGCGGAATCGAAAGAAGACTTCATCTATAAGACCGCCCTCGCCCAAAAAGAAGCCTCCGAAACAGACTACTGGCTGGAAATTTGTCTTCGAACCAAGCTCGGAGACTCAACCCATGCAACTGCGCTGGCCAGCGAGGCACGGGAGCTTCTGGCCATTTTTACCACCATCAATCGCAAGGCCAAAGGCCGCTGAAGTTTCCCACTTTCCCGCTTTTCCGATGTCTTCCAATTTTCCAGTAGCCATTCTCGCCGGCGGGCTGGCCACGCGGCTGCGGCCCCTCACCGCGAAAATTCCCAAGCTTCTCATCGAGGTCGCAGGCGAGCCTTTTTTCTCCCACCAGATTCGTCTGCTAAAAAAAGCCGGGCTCAACCGCCTGGTCCTTTGCGTCGGCTATCTCGGCGAAATGATCGTCGAGCTCTACGGCAATGGCTCGAAATGGGGCGTGCAGATAGAATATTCCTTCGACGGCGACAAACTTCTCGGCACCGGCGGCGCGCTCATCCGCGCCCGGCCCAAGCTCGGCGAAGCGTTTTATGTGCTCTACGGCGACTCCTACCTGCCCATCGACTACCGCGCCGTGGGCGAGTTTTTTCTGAAATCCAACCGGCTCGGACTGATGACGGTTTATGAAAACCACGGGCACTACGACACCAGCAATGTCCAGTTCGAGGCGGGCGAGATCAAAATTTATGACAAAAAAAACAAAACACCTCAAATGCACCATATCGACTATGGACTCGGGATCTTCCACGCCGCGGCGTTTGACGGATTCCCGCGCGACACCGTCGTCGACCTGGCCGAGGTGCAAAAGTCCCTCGTCCTGAAAAAACAACTCGCCGGCTACGAAATCAAAGATCGCTTCTACGAAATTGGCTCGCCCGAAGGCTTAAACGAACTGGACGCGCTGTTGAAGAAGGAGCTGTAATTGGTAGTTTGGATTTGGTAGTTAGTTCGGACAGCCTCGTGCAGCTCCGGCTTCCGCCTTCCACTAAGCTACGGCAGACAAGACAAGGCCATAGCAAGCGTGGGATCGAAACCAACTGCCAACTACCAATTACTAACTACCGTCGCCCAACTACTAAATCCAAACGACTAATTACTAACGGCAGCCATTCAGTCTTTTCCCTCCCATGTCCTATTCCATTCAACATCTTAAGGAAACCGCCGAGATTGTCGCCAAGATCAACCCGGCCGATTGCGAGAAATGCGTCGCCGAATTGCGCGGCGTGCGCGAACGCGGCGGGCGGCTTTTCATCCTCGGCGTCGGCGGCAGCGCAGCCAACGCTTCGCATGCCGTGAACGACTTCCGCAAGATCGCCGGCCTCGAGTGCTACGCGCCCACCGACAATGTCTCCGAACTCACCGCCCGCACCAACGATGAAGGCTGGGCCAGCGTTTTCGTCGAGTGGCTGCGCGGCTCGCGGCTCAATGCCAGGGATGCCTTGCTCATTTTCTCCGTCGGTGGCGGCAATCTCGAGAAAAACGTCTCCCCAAATCTGGTCACGGCGATCCAGCTCGCCAAACAAGTCGGCGCACGAGTCATCGGCGTGGTCGGCAAAGACGGCGGCTACACCGCCAAGGTCGCCGACGCCTGCGTCATCGTGCCAACGGTCAATCCCAACACTGTCACGCCGCACAGCGAGGCCTTCCAGGCCGTCGTCTGGCACCTGTTTGTCTCGCATCCCGACTTGAAAGTGAACCAGACGAAGTGGGAGTCGGTGGTTACGGCCAAGCCCTAGTCATGAAGGCCAAAGGCGTGAGGTTTCAGGCTTCAGGTTTATGAGCAGCGGCTTTCGCAAGCTTCTTGTCTGGCATCGTCGCAAATAACCCCTCACCCCTGATGCCTGACGCCTCAATCCTGATGCCTGACGCCTCCTCCCTCCATAAAAACTGCCCGGCAGTTTTTATGGATCGCGACGGCACGCTCAACGTCCAGGTCATCCGCGACGGCCAGCCTTATGCGCCGGACAAACTCGAAGCGTTTCGCCTTTTTCCCGAAGTGCCTGCCGCCTGTCGCGCGCTCAAGGCCGCCGGCTTCGCGCTCGTCGTCGCCACCAACCAGCCCGACGTCGGCCGTGGCACACAGTCACAAACCGTCGTCGAGGCCATGCATGCGCGGCTCCAGCAGCTCGTGCCCGAGATCGACCGCATCGAAGTGTGCTATGACCCGGGCCAAGGCGAACCGTCACGGCGGCGCAAACCCGAGCCCGGCATGCTGCTCGATGCCGCGGCGGCGCTTGGCGTCGACCTCGCGCGTTCATGGATGGTCGGCGACCGCTGGCGCGACATCGATTGCGGCCAGCGCGCCGGCGTGCGCACCGTATTCATCGATTTTGGCTATGCCGAGAAGCTGCACACGCCGGCCGACTTCACGGTAAAAAGCTTCGCCGAAGCGGCGCGAATTATCCTTGCCCAGCTGTAAGCCCAACGGCTCACTCGCCCCATGCCGTCACTTTCCGATCTCAAAATCCAAATCTACGCCGACGGTGCCGACAAGGCCGGCATTCTCGACCTTTACGCCAAGCCTTATATCAAGGGCCTCACGACCAACCCGACTTTGATGAACAAGGCCGGGATCAAGGATTACGAGTCTTTCGCGCGTGACATCCTGCAAACCGTCACGGCCAAACCCATCTCGCTCGAAGTTTTCTCCGACGATTTTTCCGAGATGAACCGCCAGGCGCTCAAAATTGCCGGCTGGGGCAAAAACGTTTACGTCAAAATTCCGATCACCAATTCCCGCGGCGAGTCCTCCCTCCCGCTTATTCGCGAGCTCGCGCAGCAAAAAGTTCAACTTAACATTACGGCCATCCTCACGCTTGCGCAGGTTCGCGACGTGGCCGCCGCGCTCAATCCCGCCGTGCCCTCAGTTGTCTCCGTCTTTGCTGGCCGCATTGCCGATACCGGTGTGGATCCCATGCCGCACATGCGCGAATGCCGCACGCTCCTCAAAGGCCAGCCGAAGACCGAACTACTTTGGGCCAGCGTGCGTGAAGTGCTCAATATCCTCCAAGCTGAAGCGTGCGGCTGCGACATCGTCACCGTCCAGCACGACATCCTGGGCAAAGCCGCCAAGCTCCTAGGCATGGATCTCACGGCACTGTCGCTCGACACCGTGCAAATGTTCGCCCGGGATGCCGCCGCCGCAGGCTTCAAACTCTAATTTGCCTGACCAACCTCCACTCAATCCAGACGATACTGGCGGACGAATTCCGGTTCCGGATTTGGTTCCGCAGGAGCAGCCTGCCTTCCCATCTACCGAGACGATTGGTGACGCACTTTGCCGAAGCAAGATCGTTGATTCCCTTACTGGCCTGCAGCTCGAATCCATCCAGGGTAATCCCAACCGCCACGATTATTTGTCCAAGACCAGTTTTCGGGTCATGGCCGGAAACCGGTCAGTCTGCCATCTGACCATTGGCCGCAATCTCACCCAACTATGGGAACGCACCCAGGCTTTCACCAGCGCTTGTCCAGAAATCACCTGCCGGCCGCTGTTCTTCCGCCGATTGGGCGAATGGGACTACCTCGGCATTGAGTTCTTCGATGGGCAAAACCTGGACCGTCTTCTGCTTGAAAAAAAATTAGCTCCAGAAGAAGTCCTCAAACATGGCGGAAAAATTGTCGCCGCGTTGGAACGCACCTTGCAGCCGTCCACGGCCGAGGCCGCGGCTCGGGAAATCGACGCGTTATTCGACCAAGTCTGCGCTTTGCCGATCTTTGCCGAATTTGATCAGACCTTCCTACGGCAAGTGGTCTTCCCCTTTGTGCGCGCCGGCGCACTGGCCGGCCCCTATCGCACACGCTGGACCAACGGGGATTTAATCCCCCGCAACGTGCTGATGGATCAACCAGGCAACCTTCGCCTGGTCGATTATGAATTTGCGGCCCGCACCCACTTCTTTGCCGAGGACGGATGGCGCTGGCATGCATTTTCCAATTTGCCGCCCGCAATGCGCGATCTGCCGGGCATGGGCGATGTCGTGACAAAAGAGCCGTGGCTCGAAGCATTTTTTCTCCTGAAACAGCTGGTTCACACCCATGAAATTAGCGACGCGCCACCGACCGTTGCCGATTTACGCCCCATCCTCGACTGGCTTATTACCGTCGCAGCCAGGATGCATTCTGGATTCCACTCGAGCCGGTTTCTTGAACCGCTGGTCGTGCTCCCCCAGCTACAAGAGACCCTTCGGCAAAAAGATCGGGCCATCGCTGGAACGCTGGCATTGGGCCGGGTCGTGGCTGACGACGCCTTGCGTGAAATCACCCGCCTCCAGGAACTGCTTGGTCAGCGTGAGGAGAAAATCCGCGCCATGCAGGCATCATTCTCGTGGCAGGCCACCACGCCATTACGCGTCTTGCGTCGCAAATTTGTCGATCCGTATCGGCCGCAAAAGACTGGGCCGCCCAGCTCCTTTTCTCTGCCTGCAGTAAATTTTTCCCACTCACCGCGTGATTTTAACGCCGCGGTTGCTATCCCGCCCCACAATATCGACTATCCATCCGCGTGGGACGCATTGATCGGACCGGTGCAGGTTAGCGGTTGGTGTTTTACTTTTGATCAAGTTGCGTTCAACGCCGTGCGTGCCCGCGTGGGGGATCGGATTTTCCCCGGCATTTATGGCCAATCGCGCCCCGATATCGCCGCCCAGTATCCCCAATTTTCCCAAGCGGCATGCAGTGGATTCAAGATCGATCTCACGCTCTATCCCAATGACCCGCTTATCACCATCGAAGTTGGCGACAGGAATGAAAAATGGCACCGCATTCTCACCAAACATCGCGGCCCGGACTCCCGTGGTCATGATTATACTGGCTGGATAAACCTCCATGACTCACTCACGCCCCAGACTACCGTCCGGATCCGCACGAGCCTGCAGGGCCTGAACTACCGCCCGCTCATTTCCGTGCTCATGCCGGTTTACAACACGCCCGAAAAATGGCTCGGGCGTGCCATTGAGTCTGTTCGCACACAAATCTACGATCGGTGGGAGCTTTGCATCGCCGACGATGCCTCCACCGCGCCGCACGTCCGTCCCCTGCTCGAAAAAGCCGCGAGGGAAGACCCTCGCATCAAGGTCGTCTTTCGCGAGAGCAACGGGCACATTTCCGCCGCCTCCAATTCCGCGTTTGAATTGGCCGAGGGCGAGTTTGTCTCCCTTTTGGACCACGACGACGAACTCCGTCCCCATGCGCTGGCCTACGTCGCCCTCGAACTCAATCGCTTCCCCGATGCCGATCTCATCTACAGCGATGAAGACAAACTTAACGAAGAAGGCCGCCGCTACGATCCCTACTTCAAGCCCGATTGGAATCCCGACCTGTTTTTTTCCCAGAACTTTATCTGCCACCTCGGTGTTTATCGCGCCACCCAGGTCCGTGAGGTCGGCGGTTTTCGCATCGGCTACGAGGGTTCCCAAGACTGGGATTTGGCCATGCGTGTCATTGAGCGCATCCCGCCCGGCCATATCCGTCATATTCCGCGAATCCTTTATCATTGGCGCGCGGTTCAGGGCTCAACCGCGATCCAGGTCAGCGAAAAAAATTACTCCGTGACGGCCGCCGAAAAAGTCGTTGCCGATCACTTTGAGCGGGCCGGCATCAAGACTGTCCTCACACCGACCAAGAAACATTACTGGCGCGTGCACTATCCGCTGCCCAGTCCCGCGCCATCCGTCACCCTCATCATTCCCACGCGCAACCGAGGGAACTTGCTGCGCTCCTGCATCGCGAGCATTCTCGAAAGGACAGCCTATCCCGACTACAAAATCCTCGTCGTGGACAACAACTCCGACGAACCGGAAACCTGCGCTTACCTGGATGAGCTGCGCCGGCACCCGCGCTGCCGTGTGCTCACCTTTCCCGGCCCTTTCAATTTTTCCGCCATCAACAATTTTGCCGTCAGCCAAACTGATTCTCCGCTTGTCGGCCTGCTTAATAACGACCTGGAAATTATCAACGGCGAATGGCTCGACGAAATGGCCAGCCATGCCGTGCGGCCGGAGATCGGCGCCGTGGGGGCCAAGCTTTACTATCCCGACGGCCGCATTCAACATGCGGGTGTGATCACCGGCATCGGCGGGATCGCCGGGCATGCCTTAAAGGGCTTCCCACGTGAATATTCCCATTCTCGTGCATCGCTGGTGCATAACGTCTCAGCCGTCACCGCTGCGTGTCTGGTTATCCGCAAGGCCGTCTATCTCGAAGCCGGTGGCTTGGACGAGAATATCGCCGTTGCCTTCAATGACGTGGATTTTTGCCTGAAAGTACAATCACTTGGCTACCGCAATCTTTACACGCCATTCGCCGAATTAATTCATCACGAATCCGCCAGCCGGGGGGCCGAGAATACGCCGGAAAAGGTCTGCCGATTCCAAAGGGAAATCGAGTTGCTCAAGACACGCTGGGGCAGCCGTCTGGCCAACGACCCGGCCTATAATCCCAATCTCTCCCTCGAAACCGAGGATTTCGCCTTGGCCTATCCTCCACGCGGGCCCGCGCTCGACGAGCTCGGGCTGGTTTAGAACGCATTGTTGTTTCAGATTAAACATTCACCTGTAATGCAAACCGCAATGCCCGCTGCAGCCGGGCCATCTATCTTGGTTTCTTTTGACCTGAAACATAGGATTCTATGCGGGGCGATCGCCCTGCTCTTTGCCCTCGCCCTGCTCTTTCGCCTTCATGGCTGGTCAACTCCCCTCTGGCATCAATTCATTGATGGCTCGCGGAAAACCGAGATTTTGTTTGGGCATGCACAGGGTATCCGGTCCGATGATTTTCTCTTGGATATTCCCATGATCCTGGCCCAGACGGCCCATCAGCCTTCCTTTCCCGTCATCAATCATAACATCGGCACCGGCCAGTACATGCTGGCGCCGATCAAGGTTCCAGCCAGGGATTTCATCACTTTGTATCGTCCTTTCACCTGGGGCTTTTTCCTGGGAAACGACATGGGGCTTTCCTGGATGTGGTGGGGACTCACGCTGGGACTATTCTACTCATTTTTTTTGGTTTTCATGCTGGTCAGCCGAAATCTTTTTTGGATTTCATTTTGGGCGGCGTTTGCCCTGGTTTTCTCCCCGTACTTTCAATTCTGGAGCTTTCACAAAGCCGAAATCGCCATCCATTGGGCGGGAGCATTTGTGGCGGCAGCTTATCTGCTGGCCACACCCAAGCGTTGGATCATCTGGTGCGCCGGAGTTTTCCTGGGCTGGTCCATCGGCGGAATGGCATTGGATCATATTTATCCTGCCATCGCCGTCATCGTGGGCTGGCTCCTGCCCTTTGCCGGCGCGGCCTGGTGCTGGGAACATCGAAAGAACCTGCCGTGGAATGAATGCCGTCTCGATCGCGCGGGAGCCTTCATCCTCGCACTCGCCATTGTCGGCACCTCCCTCGGCATGTTTTTTCGTGAAGGCGGAGAATATCTCCAACTGCTCCAGAATACCACCTACCCCGGCCGCCGGTTTTCAACCGGCGGAGGGTTTCCGCTTTGGGCCTTCTTCAGCCATGATTTTTTCGCCGAAACCTGCAATCATCCCGGTTCCTGGCTGGGAAATATCTGCGAGGATGCGTCCTTTATTTTTGTGTTTCCGTCCGTCTGGTGCCTGCTCCTGGTACTTCTGGTCCAATATCGAAGATGGTTGGATTCATGGAGCCTGATCCTGGCGATCTATGTCGCTGGCGTCATGATTTATACTTACGTGGGATTTCCCGATTGGCTGGCTCACCTTACGCTTTTCGGAATGTCGACCAACAATCGCACGCAAATGGGCCTGGGGTTGGCCGATTTATTGATACTGGTCGCGGCTGTCTCCAATTCGCGCTTAAGGGAGTCTTTGAATTTTAACACGCGCTGGATCGGCCTTTTGCTTTGGGTTTCGCTGCTCGTTGCCGGCGGGTTCTGGTTCAAATCCTATTGGCCTCATCTCAAACTTTACTGGCTCGCCGCGGGAGTGGGTTTCCAGGCAATCCTGGCCTGCTTGTGGTGGAGCAAAAACTTTCGGAGCGGCGGCATGGCCCTCCTCGCGCTGGCTTCGTTTGCCTATACCATCAAATTTAATCCCTGGGTCAGGGGCGGCAGCGATTATCTTTTCAAAAATCCTCTTTCAGCCAAAATCCTGGAACTGGACCGTGCCGACCGGAACATCCATCCATGGGTGGTGATGGGTGACTTTGTAACCAGTAATTTGCCCCGGATGATTGGCGTAAGATCCCTGGGTGGATATCGTGGGTATCCTGACTTCGAATTATGGAAATTATTCGATCCCGACGGAAAATATTACGCCACATGCAATCAGCTTGGATTCGTGTCCTTCGAAGCGGGCAACTCCATGGATGCCGACATTACCAGTCCGGCCCCAGGGGTTGTCGTAGTGAATATTAATCCCTCGTCTCCTGCATTTGATAAGGCAGGAGTTCGTTTTTTTATCACGGTGGGAAACCCTACCATTCAGCTCTTCGAGAAAGACAGCGGTTTCAGTGAAGTCTTCAAGTTCGCCGATAAGGCCATTTTCGAACACAAACATGATTGAAGCCAAGGAGCACAAGGTCAGGAACTGCCCGATATGCCGCAGTTCTCGAACCGAATACGCCTTCAGCCTCTCTGGGGCTCCGGTCGTACGCTGTGCTGACTGCAATTTTCTTTTTCTCCATCCGCAGCCATCCGATGAAGTCCTTCGCCACATTTATACTGGAATCTATTTTCTGGGGTCGACGGATGCATCGCTGCACGCCCACATCGACGCCCAGAAAACAGCGACCGCAGAACTCTACCTCGATCAACTGGCGGGGCAGGGAATTCACGGCGGCCACTTGCTGGACGTGGGGTGCGGCAACGGTCATCTTTTGGCCGCGGCCGAGCGCCGTGGCTACGCGGTCACCGGCGTGGAATATTCCGCATATGCCGCGCAGCGCGCCCGGGCCGGGTTGACCCGGGGACACGTGCTGGTCGGCGAGCTCGCCCAGGTCGGTTTGCCCATCGAGACGTTTGATGTCTGCGTTCTCGCTGATGTCATCGAGCATGTCCGCGATCCTCGGTCTTTCATGGCAACTGTCCGGGAACGCTTAAAACCAGGTGGCCGCCTCCTGATTGCTACTCCCACCACGGATTCCTGGAGCGCCCGCCTGATGCGCAGGCGCTGGATGGAGTTCAAGACCGAGCATATGTCCTACTTCAGCCGGCGCACCCTGGATTCCCTGCTTTTGCAGACGGGCTTCCGACTGATCCAGGTCTTTCCCGGATACAAGATCGTTTCGCTACGAAGTGTGCTGGCTCACTTTGAAGCCTACCCGGTACCGCTATGGACTTCGCTCGTGCGATTCACCTTTCGTTGGCTGCCGCGCCGATTGCTGGAAAAGCCACGCCGCCTTGCCGGCAGCGGCATGCTGGTGCTGGCGATCAAAGACCATACCCCCTCCCCTTCATGAAAGGCGTCGGCGCAGGCATGCAGTTGCAACGGATAAATTGCGTTTTCCCTCCCCATGTACACTGATCTTAATTTTATTTTGAAAGGGTTTGATCCGATTTATCCGATCATTCGTTCCCATTTCCCCATCAAACTGTATTGCGCTCTTGCTTTGGCCTTACCCGCTGTGTGGTGGCTGCTTCAAGCATCCGAGAAGTACACCGACCGGGTTTCGGCGCGACTTCTGATCGTTACATTTGCCTGGGTCACCCTCTTGCAGTGGATGCTCCACGCCCTGGCTCCTTTTTCATTAAAAACTGTCATCTTAAATCCGAACGCCAATTCATTTTACCAGCTTCCAGACATACTCTCCGCCAAGGCCTACCTGGCCCGTTTTCTGGACGTTCGTGGAACCCTGCCGCTTCACGCCACATCGAACATGCCGGGCAAAGGGCTTTTCTTCTATGCCCTGCGGCTTTTCGGGAACTGGCCCACCGTGTTCGCTCTCGTGATCCTGCTCGTTTCGAACCTGGGCGGATTTTTCGTCCACGCCCTGGCGTTCCGACTGTCGGGAAGCCCTCGCGGCGCGTTCTATGCCGCAGTCCTCTACTGGTTGCACCCGGCAAAAATATTTTTCTTTCCCCTCCTTAATACGGTGACCCCCGTATTGCTGCTAGCGAGTCTCTGGGTTTTACTTAAGTGCATCGATTCACCGAAGTTCATTTGGATTTTCTGCTCCGGCCTCTCCTTGTACGTTCTTTTCCTTTTTGAGCCTCTTCCCCTTGGGTGCGGTCTCTTTCATGTCTTCTTTCTCGGGCACAGCATTTGGAGCCAAAAGCGTTCTTTCCTGGAAACAACTTGGATCGCGGCCGGAACCATCGCGTCTTTCATCCTGAGCCATTTCCTTTTCTGGTTTCTCACCGGATTCCAGAGTATCAGGGTCTGCTACGAGCTGATCAAAATAAACAGTGTTTTCTATCAGAGCTACCTTGCTCCGCTGTGGTATCTCAGAAACATCGGCGATCTCGCGGTCGGACTCGGATGCGGAACTTGCATCGCACTGATCGTAGGCCTCGCCTGGCAGATTAAAAATGGCGCCTGGTCCAAGCTGCGGGGTTTGACCACCGCCTATGCGACAATCTTTGCCCTGACCTTGGCTATTTTGGAAATCATGGGCATGACCCGCGCGGAGATTCTTCGGCTCTGGATTTTCCTGGCCTGCATGGCTTTCCCGTTTTTAGGGCCCATGTTCGCCCGCATCGGAAAATCCGCTTTCTTTCGGTCGGTTGTCATGGTGAACCTTGCCCAGACAGCCATAGCTCTCTCCTTCGCGGGATTTATTTGGTGGCCCTAGCAGCGTGTCGGACTTCGTCCTCCAGCCTGCTAAAGGTCGAGCACGAAATGCACCAGCTAATACAGCTGGCCGAAAAAACAGGTCGCATCGCCGGTCGCGGCATGCTGGTGTCAGTCCCTTCCCTTGAATGAAACGCCTGCCCGTTCCCTGCACTCTAACTGTCATCGTGCCCGTCTTCAATGAGGGCAACACTGTGCGCGAAACCCTTGACGCGCTGCTGGCCAAGCAGATCGCGGGAGTCCGGTTCGAGATCATAATGGTGGAGAGCAATTCGACCGATGGATCCCGCGCTATCGTGCTCGGCTACAAGGCTGATCCGCGCGTCAAGATCATCCTCGAGGACGTTCCGCGCGGCAAAGGGCATGCCGTGCGCGCCGGCCTGGCCTGTGCCACCGGCGACATCATCCTGATCCAGGATGCCGACCTCGAGTACGACCTCAACGATTATGAAGAATTGCTGATTCCCATCATGACCGGCCGGCAAACCTTTGTGCTCGGGTCGCGCCACGGTTCAGGCGGTTGGGCCATCCGCAAGTTCGATGATCAGCCTCTACACGCCTTCGTCATGAACCTCGCGCACTGGACCTTTACCCTGATGATCAACGCCGCGCTCGGCATTTGGCTGAACGACCCATTCACGATGTACAAGGTCTTCCGCCGCGACTGTCTCGACGGTCTGACATTCGAGAGTAATCGTTTCGATTTCGACTGGGAATTGCTCATGAAACTCGTGCGCAAGGGCCACCGCCCGGTCGAAATCCCCATCTCCTACAAATCGCGCTCCTTCAAGGAAGGAAAAAAAGTGTCCATGATCCGCGACCCACTCACGTGGTTGCGCGCCGTGGTGAAATATCGGTTTGTTAAACTCTGATGTCCAAAAACCTTCTCGTCACCGGCTCTTCCGGTCTCATTGGTTCCGAGGTCTGCGTGTATTTTGCGCGCGAGCTCGGCTACACCATTCACGGTGTGGATAACAACCAGCGCGCTGTCTTCTTCGGCCCGCAGGGCGACACGCGCTGGAACCAGCAGCGCCTCCTACGCGAGCTGCCCGGCTTCCAGCACCACGAACTCGACATCCGCGACCGCGCCGGGGTGCTCGCCCTGGTCCGGCAACTCAAGCCGGCGGCCATCGTCCACACCGCCGCCCAGCCCAGCCATGACCGCGCGGCGGCCATCCCCTTCGACGATTTCGACACCAATGCCGTCGGCACCCTCAACCTGATTGAAGCCGCCCGCCAGGCCTGCCCCGAGTCGCCTTTCGTGAACATGAGCACGAACAAGGTTTACGGCGACGCCCCCAATGCCATCGCCCTTCAGGAACTCGAAACACGCTGGGACTATGCCGACCAAGCCTATGCGCACGGCATTCCCGAAACTTTCACCATCGACCAGTCGAAACACTCGCTGTTTGGCGCCTCGAAAGTCGCCGCCGATGTCATGGTGCAGGAATATGGCCGCTATTTCAACCTGCCCTCCTGCTGCCTGCGCGGCGGCTGCCTCACCGGCCCCAACCACGCCGGCGTCGAGCTGCACGGCTTTCTCAGCTACCTCGTGAAATGCAACCTCGAAGGCCGTGAGTATAAAATTTTCGGATACAAAGGAAAGCAGGTGCGCGACAACATCCACTCGCTCGACGTCGCCCGCTTCATGGCCGCCTTCGTCTCGGCGCCGCGTGCGGGCGAGGTTTACAACCTCGGCGGCGGCAAGGCCAACTCCTGCTCCATTCTCGAGGCCTTCAAGATCACGGAGGAATTCACCGGCCGGCCCCAAGTCCATACCTACGTGGAGCAAAATCGCATCGGCGACCACATTTGCTACTACTCCGACCTGCGCAAAATGCGCGCGCACTACCCCGCCTGGGACATCACCGTAAGCCTCGAGGAGACGATCCGACAGATCGTCGAGGCCTGGCGCCAGCGATAGACGGGGAAAACCCAAACGCCAAAGCATCAAATTCCAAAAAATCAATAAACACCCAAATCGAATAAACTTTTTCATTTTTGAAGTCTGAGATTTTTTTGGGATTTGGAGTTTGGGTTTTGGCGCAACCCGGAGGGCAACACCGCTTTTAGCCGGCAGCCCTGACTCGCTCGCGGCTCAAATCATGTGTTGCGTCGGCCAGCATAGTTTTTCAACAGTCTGCTAGAACAATTGTACCAAGCTTGACCGATGCGAATCCTCCTCTCCGGCGCCTGTGGTTTTGTCGGCAGCACCCTCGCCCGCGCCCTCGCGGGATCCGGCCACCAGGTTTCTGGCTTCGATAATTTCATCCGCCCGGGCAGCGAGGCCAACCGCCTCGAACTAAAAAAGCTCGGCGTGAAAATTTTCCATGCCGATTTGCGTTCGGCCAGCGACTTCGAGTCCCTGCCAACGTGTGACTTTGTCATCGACGCCGCCGCCAATCCCAGCGTGCTCGCCGGCGTTGACGGCCGCACCAGTTCGCGCCAGCTCGTCGAGCACAACCTCGCCGGCACGGTCAACCTCCTCGAATACTGCAAGCAGCACCGCGCCGGTTTCATCCTGCTCAGCACCAGCCGGGTTTACTCGATTGCCCCGCTGGCCGCGCTGCCGATCGTCGCGGAACGCGGCGCTTTCCGGCCCGACCCGCGCACGCCATTTCCATCTGGCCTGACTGCAAACGGCCTGGACGAAACATTTTCGACCCTCGCGCCCATTTCACTCTATGGCGCGACGAAACTCGCCAGCGAGGCGCTGGCGCTCGAGTACGGCGAAAGCTTCAGCTTCCCCGTTTTCATCAATCGCTGTGGCGTGCTCGCCGGCGCCGGGCAGTTTGGCCGGCCCGACCAGGGTATTTTTGCCTTCTGGATAAATTCCTGGCTGCGGCGACGCCCGCTCAGCTACATCGGCTTCGGCGGCCATGGCCATCAGGTGCGCGACGGCCTGCACCCGCTCGACCTCATGCCGTTGCTTGAAAACCAACTGGCGGCACCCGCGCTCACACCGGCCGATCGCATCGTCAATGTTTCCGGCGGAGCGGCCTCCGCGATGTCGTTGCTCCAACTCAGCGAATGGTGTGCCAGAAAATTTGGCCCGCACACCGTCGCGGTTGATTCCACCCCGCGACCCTTTGATCTTCCATGGATCGTGCTCGATTCCGCCAAGGCCTCGCGGTTGTGGAGCTGGCAGCCGCAAACACCCCTGGCCGCCATCCTCGATGAAATTGCCGCCCACGCCCAGGCTCATCCCGAATGGCTCGATCTCAGTGCTCCGCTGTGATTTCTGATGCCTGCCCCGCTCACGCTTTTTTCGATCGTCATCCCCGCGCGCGACGAGGAAGCCTCGCTCCCGACCACCCTGCGCGATTTGCACGCAGTCTTCGCCACGGAAAACATTCCCCATGAAATTGTCGTCGTTGACGACGGCAGCCGCGATCAAACCTGGGCCGTGTTGCAAGGACTCCGCACAGAAATCTCCACGCTTGTTCCCGTGCAGAACCGCGGCCCGCACGGTTTCGGCTGCGCTGTCATCTGCGGCCTCGATCACATGCACGGCGATGCTTGCGCCATCATGATGGCCGATGCCTCCGACGCGCCCGGCGATGCCGTGAAGTACTGGCACCTGCTCAATGATGGCTGGGACTGCGTCTTCGGCAGCCGCTTCATCAAAGGCGGTCGCGTGGTCGATTACCCGCGGCTCAAACTTTTTATCAATCGCCTCGCCAATTTTTTTATTAAAACCCTGTTTAACATCCCCCTCAACGACACGACCAACGCCTTCAAAGCCTACCGCCGAACCGTCATTGATGGCTGCCGTCCTTTCCTTTCACCTCATTTCAACCTTACCGTCGAGTTCCCGCTCAAAGCCATCGTGCGTGGCTATTCGTGGACGGTCATGCCCATCTCCTGGCGGAACCGGCAACACGGCACCGCCAAACTCAAGATCAAGGAAATGGGCAGCCGGTACTTTTTCATCTGCGCCTATGTATGGTTCGAAAAATATTTCAGTCGGGGCGACTACCGGCGCAAGTGACTCATTCTTGCAACTGACTATGGTGCGACCACAAAGACGGATTTAACCACTGATGAACACTTATGGGCACTTATGGATTCGATTCGTTTTAAACCGCTAATGAACGCGAATGGACCCTGCTTCGCTAAAGCTTCGAAGGACGGGCGCGAATGAATACTTTTTCCGCGGATAACGGGCATGTGGTTAATCAAGCTGTATTCAATAGCCATTGGGATTTTTCCTCGATGAAGTCCGCTTTCGATTTGTAGCCCAGATGACGGATCTTTTTCACTCCGATGTCGGTAGCGATCTTGGCGAGCTTCACGCGGAGGCTGGCATCGATCTGTTTGAGCGGGGTGAACAGGCCGCGCAGCATGTACCAGATGCTGACGGTCAGTTTGCGCGCGATGGCGGCGATGGCGACGTTCTTGTGGGATTTGCGCAGGCACAGTTTCCAGCCCCAAGCGTGCAGCGGACTGCTGCGCTGGTTCAGCGCGTTCTGGGCCGACTGGGTCAGCAGGGCGCGGAGATCGCCCCGGCCAAAGGTGACCAGCCCCTGCTGGCCGCGCGGCCCGTTGCCGCTCTGGTCAACCGTCGGGGCCAGGCCGAGGTAGGCCACCAGTTTCTTCGGATTGGCAAAGCGCGCGATGTCCCCGACGACGGCCGCAATGGCAAAGGCGATGATGTGGCGGATACCCAACAGTCGCACCAGCCGGAGCAGCTTGGGATCGGCCGCCACCTCCTGCGCCATCAACGCGCAGAGCTGGCCCCGGCGCGTGTCGGCCAGCTGGAGTTCCTCCAGCATCTGCTCGACGAGCACCAACTGCAGCGCCGTCCACGCCCGACAGCCGCGAATCATCTTTTGACCGCTGGCCTGGATCAGGCGCACGCCCGGCTTGAGCCGGATGCCGTGGTCGCTGAGGAAGCTCTTCAGCCGGTTCCGGGTGCGGGTCGCTGTCGTGACCGCCTTGCGGTAGGCGTGCAGCACTTCGCGTCGCTCGCGGGTCGCCGCATCCGGCTGCCAGACCGGCTGCGCCAGGCCGCTCAGATAGATGCGCGCCAGCTTCACCGCGTCCGCCCGGTCGTTGGCACAGTAGGTCTTGCGGATCTGCCCGGCGCGTTGGCTTTCCAGCACGATCGTGGCCACCCCGCAGCGCTTCAGCCGCTCACAACTTTCAAAGCTGTTGCCGCTGGCTTCCAGCACGACCAGATCCCCGGCCACCAGCGTCTTCGCCCAGGCCTCCAGCTGGGCGGTCGCCAGCCGGTCCCACTGTTGCACCGGTTGGGCGGTCGCGGCGTCCCGGCCGCTCAAGGCCGCCGCACTGAACACGTCGGGATGGAGATCCAGCCCGATGATGCGGCCCGAAGCCGCGCTTTCTTTTTGTCCGTTCATAGTGTAGTTTCCTTTCGCTTCTTTGAAAGCAGCCGTCCGGGGGCAGGCGCACACATTGCATTCAGGCATGCGGAGTTTGCGCTCCATGTGGGTGCTTTGCGCCGGCGCTCAATCACGGAACCGGGGTTCAACCCCATCGTAATCCTCGAGCGTCTCCCGTTGGCCGCCTGTTGGTGTTGCACTTCCTCACCCACAGGCTCTGACGATGCCCCCGGACGGAAATATTTCCAGTCAGTTCTCATTGGCGAGAACCTCATACCTTCACGGATGATCGCTGATATTAACAGGCTGCTGAAAAACTCTGCTGGCCGTCGTTGCGAGTAGAAAGCACTTCGGAAGCGCTTTCTGGCGCAACCCGACGGCCGACACGGCCTTGGGCCGTGTGCTGCGTTAGCAGCACAGTTTTTCATCAGCCATTCGCGTGTATTAGCGTCCATTCGCGGTTAAAAAATCCGGGGCATCAATGGTTCAACTGCATGGATCCCTCTGCGTCCTTCGCGACCTCCGTGTTCAAAATCCGAATCCGCGATCATCCGTACAATCCGCGGAGAAAAACCTTATCGGCAGATGCTTTGGCCGCAAAAACACCTTGTTTGTCACCGTGCGCTGCGCTTCATTGGATCGTTTATGATTTATCTACTCGGAGGTTCCGGCTACGTCGGCCAGGCATACCAGGCCCTGCTAACCCGCAAAGGCATCCCTTTTCGCAATCTTCGCCGAGCCGAACTAGACTACGCCCAACCCGCACTGCTCGCGGCAGCGTTGAAGCGCGACCGTCCGGAGTTTCTCATCAATGCCGCCGGCTATACCGGCAAGCCCAACGTCGATGCCTGCGAGCTGCACAAGGCCGAGTGCCTCCTCGGCAACGCCGTGTTGCCCGGCCTCATTGCCCAAGCCTGCACCGAGACCGGTGTGCCCTGGGGCCACGTCTCCTCCGGCTGCATTTATAACGGTGCGCGCGCAGAAGTGCTCGACGGCCAGCCCAACGTTTACACCTGGCGCCTGCGCATTCCCTTTGAC
>Ga0207009_1028_pt1 | contig 23668 bp, 19 predicted proteins | sample Alteio_BWMinCont_81_FD_153479 | JGI IMG/M metagenome (GOLD analysis project Ga0207009, IMG submission 153479) | Enriched cells from forest soil in Barre Woods Harvard Forest LTER site, Petersham, Massachusetts, United States -... | ecosystem: Environmental > Terrestrial > Soil > Temperate forest >... | reverse complement strand
GGAACTAAAAAAAGGAACCGATTATACCATCTCTTCAAACCCCAGCAATGTAAAAGTGGAGGCTGATGCGCAACTGGTTTTTGTAGGTTATGGTGCAAGCGAACCTAAACTGGGCTATGATGATTATGCAGGTGTGGATGTAAAAGGTAAAATAGTGGTTGTGGTGAGTGGCGCGCCTGATAAATTTTCATCATCCGTTTCGGCCCATACCCGTAATCGGACTGCCATTATGAAAGCCGCATCCGACCATGGCGCGATAGGGGTTTTGGTTGCTACAACAGATTCTGTTGCCCGTGGTGGCGGCAGGGGTGGTGCCGGTGGTGGCGGAGGTGCTCCCCGTGGAATAAACAACATTGTTGACGAAAAAGGAAACACGATTGTATCAAGCGTTCAATATGGCAATATCAATGTTAATGGCACGCTGGGTTACCAGGTGTTTAATTCGTTAGTGAAAAAAGCAGGTAAAGACATGCAAGGCATTTTGGCCCAATTAAAAACAGGTGCACCTGATTCATTTCCGTTAAATACCGGGGTAAAGGTATCTTATACCTCTACCTACCAGGACATGCTGAGCTATAATGTAGTGGGCACGATTGAAGGCACCGACCGTAAATTAAAAAAAGAATACGTGGTACATAGCGCGCATTTGGATCACCTGGGTGTAGGAAGGCCTGTACAGGGCGATTCTATCTATAATGGTGCGCATGATAATGCGGTGGGCACTGCAAGTGTTTTGGCTATCGCTAATATCTATAAAAACATTAAAGCTAAACCTAAGCGTTCCATCATTTTTATCCTGATGACCGGCGAAGAACTGGGCGACATGGGATCAAGCTATTTTGCCAAACATCCTACTGTGCCGGTTGGTAGTATGGTGGCTGACGTAAATACCGATATGCCTACTATTATTGCACCGTTATTGTCGGTTACGGCTTTAGGTGCAGAGCATTCATCTTTAGCCACGCAAGTTGCACAGGCAGCAGATTATTTAGGATTAGGTGTTGAAGACGACCCGGAGCCGGCGCAGGCACGCTTTACACGGAGTGATCAATATAGTTTTGTTGTTAATGGTATCCCCGCACTGCATATCAAATATGGCGCTAAAACTGCCGATGGCAAGAATAACCTGAATGATTTTGTAGCGGTTTGGCGCGCTAAATATTATCATAAACCACAGGATGATATAAATGGTATCTTTGATTTTAGAGCCGGTAAAACCTATGCCGAACTTAATTTCCTGATTGGTTATTTAGTGGCACAGGACCCTAATCGCCCAACATGGAACACTGGTGACATTTTTGCTGAAAATTAATTATGATAGCTAATCAAATTGGGTTGCAAACGGGCACGCTACTCATCAATTTAAAATGCCCCGAGTGTGGTACATTGCACAATGCTGCCGCTGTTAATACGGTTTGTGTTAATGAAGCCTGCCGGTCGACACTGTTTGCACAATATAATTTAAGCGCAGGTATCAGCAAAACCATTTTACAGGGACGCCCCGCTACCATGTGGCGTTATAAGGAGTTTTTACCGGTTATAGACGAAAAAAATGTAGTTACGCTTGGCGAAGGATTTACACCCATTATCCCGGTTGAGAATTTGAAAAGTTTTACCGAAGGTAACGAGGTTTTCTGGAAAGATGAGTCGGGCAATCCAACCGGATCATTTAAGGCGCGCGGAATAAGTGCAGCAGTTTCAAAAGCAAAAGAACTGGGTATTGGGGCTATTGCCACACCAACTGCCGGTAATGCAGGTGGTGCATTAGCCGCTTATGCTGCACGCGCCGGTATTAAGGCCGTTGTATATATGCCCAAACTAACACCAAAAGTTTTTAAAGACGAATGCCACTTATATGGCGCCGAACTGGTTGAAATAGATGGCAACATTAGCGACTGCGGTAAACTGGTAAACGAACATGCCCTGGTTAATGGCTGGTTCCAGGTGTCAACCCTGAAGGAACCTTATCGTTTGGAAGGTAAAAAAACAATGGGTTATGAAATTGCCGAACAATTTAACTGGCAATTACCCGATGTAATATTTTACCCTACAGGTGGCGGTACCGGATTGATAGGCATCTGGAAAGCATTTGATGAACTGGAACAAATGGGGTGGATAGGCAGCAAACGCCCGCGTATGGTTGCCGTGCAATCAGAAAGCTGCGACGGCATTGTTAAAGCATTCCATGCAGGTAATTACGTATCTGAATTTACCGATGGCGGATTTACCATAGCCAATGGCTTGCGTGTGCCCAAACCTTATGCCGATAAAGTAATTTTGCGTGTATTGCGTGAAAGCAAAGGTAATGCGATCACTATCAGTGATGAAGAAATGAGCATAGCTATAAAGGAAATAGCCCGCAATGAAGGTATGCTTATTGCCCCCGAAGGAGCCGCTTTATGGCAGGCTTATAAAAAACTCAAAGCCTCCAAATGGATACAACCCGGCGAACAGGCTTTGCTTATTAATACCGGCAGCGGGTATAAGTATCTGGAGAATATAGTTATATAAAACTTAGCGCGTGGAATGCCGAAATAAATTCGGCATGACTTGAAATTGTGCAACAAAAAAGCCCCGGATCCGGGGCTTTTTTGTTGCTTCCGTGTCGTCATCCTGAACTTGTTTCAGGATCCCACTGGATAAGTAGCCTGTCAGTTATTTAGCACGTGAGGTGACGAAATAAATTCGGCATGACGGTTTTGTTGTTTACTTCTTCAAACCCTCAATATATTTAATGCTTTCCGGCACCTGTGCTATTGAAACACTGCTTTCATCTTCAATATAATAATGTTGGATGCCGGCTTTTTTAGCGGCTTTTAAAATAGCTGGAATATCTATTTGCCCGGTGCCTAATATTACATCGTTATCCTGTGGGGTGCCGCCGGATAAGTTGCCCCTTTCAACCCCCTTTCGCAGATCTTTCAAATGCAGGGCTTTATAACGGCTACCGTATTTGTTGATCAATTGCGCCGGATCCTGGCCGGGTAAAAATGCCCAAAGGATATCCATCTCAAAGCTCACATATTTAGGATCGGTATTTTTAACGATATAATCATACAGCGTACCATCTTCATAAGGCTGGTACTCAAAGCCATGATTATGATATATAAATGTTAAGCCATATTGATCTTTTAATATCTTGCCGAATTTGTTAAAATCAGCCACTGCTTTTTGGGCATTTTCTAAAGTAAAAGCACCCGTGTGCGGAATGCCTGCGACACGGACATAGCTTGCCCCAAGTGTTTTGGCGGCAGCAGCTACCGCAGCAGTTTTATTTACCAGGTCATCATAACTTACGCCGTAGGAAGAGCACTTTATGTCGCGTTCATCAATCAGTTTACGCAATTCCTCGGGTGTTTTATTAAAGAGGTTGGAGAACTCAATGTCGGTAATGCCATTGCTCTTAACAATGTCAAGCGCGGCAGGCACATCTTTTTGAAAAGTTGTTCGGTAGGTATACGAAACTATCCCCGGGCTTTGCGGGAACAGAAGGTCGTTTTTTTTTGGGCCGACGACTGTAACGCAATCGCGCACATGGTAAGCAATGCTCCCGCAAAAAATATAATTTTCTTAGTATAGCTCATTATTTTAAGTTATTAGAATTTATTAAACTTTTGGCTCCCAACCCGGCTCATATGAACGGCTCCATAATTTTTGAGCTTCAGGGTCATTGATGATATGTCCGTTTTTAGGATCAAGATGCAGATCACGCCCAACACGCCACGCAATATTGCCCAATTGCATGCCAATTATGCTTTTATGCCCAGTTTCCACATCACAATTAGGACGATGATTATTGGTGATGGATTCTAAAAAATTTGCGACATGCATGCTATCCATCCCTAAACTTACGCTGGCGGTATTGCGTCCTTGTACGGCCTCTTCTTTAGTTGTTGCTTTTACTTCCTTCACCAGTTTGCCATCCAAATCATAAACGGTATAGCTATCTCCGCCAGTATCCAGGCTGCCATTTTCGCCATAAAAAATAACGCCACGGTCCAGGCCCTCAATTTTTCGCCCATTCGAACTCCTGTTTTCCCACATTAACGACACACGGCCGGGGTAATCCATGGTGATGATCTGTGTGTCGGGTGTTTGCCAGTCGTCCTTAAAATGGTATCTGCCGCCAACCGAGGTAACGCGTGTTGGAAAATCAACCCCAAGTCCCCAGCGGGCCACATCAACTTCATGTGTGCCGTTATTCAGTGCTTCGCCGGTTCCCCAATGCCAAAACCAATGCCAGTTATAATGAATAAGCCCGTCCTGGTAAGCCATGCGCGGCGCGGGGCCCTGCCAAAGATCATAATCGAGTTCGGCCGGTGCAGTTCCCGGTTTCAGGAAATTTGATTTGCGTACATTGGTATACCATGCTTTTGCAAAATATACACGCCCGATAATGCCTTTATGCAATTGTTCAACACCCTCGGTAAGTATCGGTGCCGAACGCCGCTGGGCACCCATTTGTACAATGCGGTTATGCTTCCTCGCTGCCGCAATAGCCAGTTCGCCTTCATGAGGATTATGGCTAAGCGGCTTTTCTACATATACATGTTTACCGGCCTGGCAACCCAATATGGTAAGCGGGGTATGCCAATGATCAGGCGTGGCGATATATATAGCATCTAAATTTTTATCGGGAAGTGCCTTTCTGAAATCCTGTTCCGTTTGCGGAATGTTGGCCTGGCCTGCATCAGCTACAGACTTGAGTGCTTTTTTAAATGTACGCGTATCTACATCGCATATGTAAGCAATTTCTGCGTTTTTTTGCTTGGCGAAGGTGGAAGCCATGCTGGTACCGCGGCCATTAACACCAATGATGGCCACATGTATCCGGTCATTGGCCCCAATGACGTTACGGTAGCTTTTGGCAGACATAGCAAACAGCTTGTTACCGGCGGCTACGGTTGCCGTGGTTACGGCAATTTTTTTTATAAAATCTCTTCGTTTTTCCATGATGGAAAATATTTAGGAATTATGGAACGATTTTATAAACGTAGTAATTTATTCGCTTACTTTTAATTCAATTCCAGCATAACGGCAGATTTTGTTGGCATATTAACCACTAATTTACCGTCCTCTTTTTTTTGCATCAGTAAAATTTTGAAGATGTAATTTATTGGGTTGCTCAAAGGTGTTAATATCGGTAATGTTAGCCGAGGTTAATACCTGGCCGGTTACTGTTTTCCATTGCATATTATTAAGGTCGATAGTGATAGCAACCGTTTTATGCGGGTCAAGATTGACTAAGGAGATATGTATTTTGCCTGATGCATCCTGCGAAGCTGAGGCATTTACAGCAGGGATCTTATCGGTACTCGACACATAATCAGGCGATGCTAATTTTATAGGTAAATATTTAGCATCCTGGTGCACCTGATACATATCAAATATATGATAAGTAGGAGTGAGTAGCATTTTGTCTTTATCGGTTAATATTAAAGCCTGCAATACATTTATGGTTTGGGCAAGATTGGCCATTTTAACCCGGTCGCAATGATTGTTGAAGATATTTAATGTAGTGGCGGCTATTAAGGCATCGCGCAGGCTATTTTGCTGATAAAGGAAGCCGGGGTTGGTGCCCGGTTCAACGTCGGTCCAGATGCCCCATTCGTCAACTACCATTCCTACGCGCTTAGCTGGGTCATATTTGTCCATGATAGCAGCATGTTTAGTAATCAGCTCGTCCATATGCAGGCAATTCTTCATGGTATTAAAATAGTCGGCATCGGTAAAGTTTGTTGCTGAACCTTTTTTACTCCAGTTCCCAGTGGGGAGAGTATAATAATGCAATGATATACCCCATAACATTTGATGAGGAACGTTTTTCATAATTACATCCGTCCAGTTATAGTCGTCTACATTTGGCCCGCAGGCAATTTTTTTAAGCGGGGCATTGGGATAGTTTTTAGCGAAGGAGGCGTATTTTCTGAATTCATTGGCATAATACTCGGGTGTCATGTTGCCGCCGCAGCCATAGGGCTCGTTACCCACGCCCCAAAAACTAACTTTATACGGAGCAGGATGTCCGTTTTTGGCACGTAAAGCGGTAGATGGACTTTCGCCCGTCAAAGTTTAAATATTCTACCCATTTTGACATCTCGTCTACAGTGCCGCTACCTACGTTGGCGGTTATATAGGGTTCACAGCCCAATAAGCCGCACAATTCTAAAAACTCATTGGTGCCAAAGCTATTATCTTCAACCACACCGCCCCAGTTGGTATTCACCATACGCGGGCGGTTTTCAGTTGGGCCTATGCCGTCGCGCCAATGATATTCGTCGGCAAAACAGCCACCGGGCCAGCGCAGGTTTGGTATTTTGATCTTTTTAAGCGCTTCTACAATATCCAGGCGGATGCGGCCCTCTTTTTTAACGGTGAGCGATTTGTCAACCCAAAAGCCACCATAGATGCCATGACCCAGGTGCTCGGCAAACTGCCCGTAAATATGTTTACTAATAGTTTCTTTAGAATCATTGCTGATGGATACACTTGCCGTATTTTGGGCGTAACCCGATAAAGTTGTCGCAACCAGCAACGGAAAAAGATATTTTTTCAATTTGATAAATTTTAAATGTGAAATAAACACTTATAAATATAGCTACAGCTATACATAGCTTAGTTGGCTTATAATGCTACTAAGGTATTAATTATAATAATTTTTACAAATGAAGTTTTGGGTAACAAATTTGGATAGACATTGTGCATTAATTACTTTTTTGCGAGCGTATATTCACCCCAAAAATCGGTTGGGACAGTCATGCCTTGCCCGTTCGGGAGCATCTGATCCTTATGAATATCTATGCTAAGTATTGTTCCGTTTGGCGCCCTGGTGATGTTAATTCCAGGCACATCGTCCATGGCAACACCGTTTAATCTTAAATTATAACTAAACTTTGCAGCATCATTTACAGACAGGTCAAGAAGTTTTAGACTCACCGCCATTTCCACGGTATAGCTCATTTTATTATCAAACAACGCTGCTGCTTTAATGCCATCTTCATTATAAACCGAAATGAGCGTATCTAAAGTCTTTATTCCCATAACCTTAATCATTTTTGCCCTGTCGGTCATCTGTTTATTGTTTACATACATGAACGAATCTGCCTTGTGCAACGATATTTCCGAGCCCGGAACAATCTTCGGCTTGTCTTTTAAATTTATGACCGGCTTATTCTTACTGTCAAATATCGGGTAACTAATAACTATAGCATCTAGGTCGCTTTTTTTTCCCGATTTATTTATCGTTAACGAGACGCGCCCGCTAATAATTTTGCGAATGATATCTTCATCCACAGCCTGAACAGTTAAATAGAGATTATTGTCATCATTTGACAGGGTATAAAAAATATTTGTAGCCCGGTTATAAGCCTGGAACTGGTTGTCCCATTCGGTAGCTCTGCCATCAGTTTTTATATTTGCCGGCGCCCGTAAGTTTGTTTGCTGAATATTGGGCAGTTTTTGTGCGCTTACACCCAAATGACCGGTTAATAAAATTAAGGTTAGGCTGGCAAAAAGGCTAATATTATAGATGTACCTGTTCATATACAAATGAAAATCACGATCAAATTTAACTAAAATATTAGTTTAATCAAATCTCACGAAACTAACTTACTCTACCTTATAACGATACACCTGCCTGCCCAAACTGCCACCTTTATAATCAACGCCCTCAACCACTACCCGGTAGGTGCCTTTATTATCGGCATTGAAATATTCAACTGATGCATTGCCGTCCTTATCGGTTTGAACAAGGGGTTTCCAGTAGATAGTTGACCGAAAGTCGGCAATTTGAGTGTTGACTTTCGGATCACCATATTGCGGTGAATAAAACTCGCGTGCTTTGTAATAACCTTTCGGATTAAAACTAACTTTCCCGGGGCTATACTCAGGCAGGTCTTTAAATTGGCCGCCGTGTTTAGTGGTAATGATCAAAATCCCGGAACTTCCCCGGCTGCCATAGGCCGACAGATTCATTGCCGTGCGTAATACCTCAACGCTGGCGATATCATAAATAGGAATATCTGCGACACTACGCCCGCTCGTCGAGCCATCAGGATTGGCCGAGCCCATTATGCCATCAACTATAACCTGCATGGGGGTTGGGGCGGTTTCGATATTGTGGCTATGCGCCCTAATGAGATAAGGTACACCATTTACAATCTCTACACCGGTCATCCTGCCGTTTAAACGGTCATACAGTGTGGCCGAACCGACTTCATCAATGTCTTCGGCTGTGAAAATTTGATCAGCCTCGCCTTTACCGTTTAAGTTTGATGAATATTCAACGGCCCTTTCTATTTCCTTCTGCCGGTCGGTTTTTTGTTTCGCCCGGTTAATGCTCACCTCCTTTAATAAAATGGAATGGCCGCCTATGCCATATTTACCTTCTTCGTCATATTTCTTTTTGCTGTTTTGCAGAAAAGGCTCCAGGCCCTTATTTAAACTTACCTGTATATCGGCCATATTTTTATTCGTTTTTATCAATGGCGGCGTATCGTCCAGCACTAATTCTACCTTATCACTACCGTTGGCAGACAGCGCCTTTACGGTGAACCTGCTGCTGTCGGCAAATTTCATATTAAACGCGAATCTCCCGTTTTTATCGGTTAATGTATCCACAAGAAACAGCCCGTCGGATGTACTCGATAAAGTTACTTTACCTTTAACCACGGGTTTGCCCCCGCGTGTTTTTACCGTACCGGCTATACTAAGACCCCACTCGCGCTGATAGGGGGCAACGGGTGGCGTATTGCTCATTAACTGTTTCCACTCAAACCGGTGATAGCCTTGTGTTAGCATCAGTATATCAAGATCGGCTGCTGTTTGTTCGGTTGGGTGAGTAAAATAATAATTGGGCTTTTCGATATAGCCTTTAATATCTGATGTCAATAAAATGTTTGACAGGATACCGCCTTCAGCCGTTTCGTCAACCGGGACAACGGATTCATCAATTACGGCAATTGAAAAATTACCTTCTACGGGTTGGTCGCTTTTATCTTTAGCAGCCAGTTCCAGTTTTACCTTCCCCCTTGCCGGGTAGCTTTGTTTATCTGCACACACCGAGAGTTTTAGCTGATCAGGGTTTTGTATAAATGCCAGGCGTTCGTTTAATGGTTCTCCCGAGTCGGAAAACAACGTAAACTGAACGATCCCGGAGATAAACCGGCTTTTGGGAATAACCGTTGTGAAACTGGTTTTGCCGGGCCGTCCTTTACCCGCAAAATAAACCACGCCGCCTGATTGTGCCACCAAAGTAACATCGCCGGTAACGTTAGCACCGGTAATTTTTACAGCCACATTTAAGCTGTCCGTATTATCAATTGCCAGCACATAGCCCTGGTCGGAAACTTTAGGCAGCTCAATTGTGTTTTGTGAGCCGTCGGGATAGCTGATGTTTGCTTTATAAAGCCTGCCAGCTTCGGGAGTTAGTGTAAACGCGCCCATGCCCAGGTGGGTACTGCTAAAAGCAGCCCATTCTTTACCTGTTTCATCGGTTATTGTTCCTTTAACGCTGGCCCCCAAACCATCGGCACCTACCGCTTTAAATGCTATTTTAGAAGTAATGCCACTTATCATACTGCCGCTTTCGGGAAAAAACTGCACGTCAACTTTTGTTGTACTGGCTTTAATAGCTATGGTTTTGCTAACGTTTTTTTGACCATCTATCCGGATATCTGTTACAATTTGACCAGTACTTAATGTAGCAGGAGTAGGGTTAGTAAAAGTGACCAGCAGGTTTCCTTTTTCGTCGGTAACGCCTTTGCCTTTGGCTACCTTTTGGGGTTCAAGATCAACCTCATATTTAACTTCTTTATTCGCATAAGGTTTGCCTTCAAGGTCGGTATAAGTAATAATTGCATTTACAGTCTGTTGGCCGTTCTGTATGGTGTAAGTATAGCTCGATTGTGTAAACACCCGGTTACTTACAGCATTTACTATCGTTAGCGTTTGGTCAAAAAAATAATCGATACCCGCGTTACGCATCCAGTTAGTATACGCCCTGATGCGATAACTGCCTTCTTCCAGCGTATCGGGCAAAGGAAAATCACCGTAAGCCAGCCCGACAACCAAAGGCAACTTGATGCTTTTTTTTACGGTATTATGCTGGTCTATCAGTTCTACATTCAACACGTTACTGAAGATAGATAAATGATGACTTGCGCCAGTTACCGTATATCCTTTGAACCAGATCGTATCGCCAGCGCCATAATAGGGTTTATCCAAATGCAGGTAAACTTTTTCAAACGGGTAGTCGACGGCCTGTTTTTGTAAGTTGCCTAAGGTTTGATTTAAAGTATTTTGAGCCGAAACCGTATAACCCCCTGATAATATAAGGACAGTTAACAGAATGCGTAGGGACTTGGTCATAATTGGCGGTAAATGAAGGTTTTCACCAAATTTAACTAAACCACTAAGCAATTGCAAAAAAATATTTCCTGTTAAAATTCCGTTTTTTCAAAATGTAAAGTAGGTTTTTAATAAAGCTAAATGTTAAATAAAGGTTTAAATTATTCCCCTATATTTACTTATATAAACCGTTTAAAATCTACCATGAAAAAATCACTTATTGTGTTCATATTGATGAATGTTAGTACCGTTTATGCGCAAAAGTTTGAAGGATTAGCATTAACTCCGCCAATGGGCTGGAACAGCTGGAACACGTTTGCAGTTAAAATTAATGAGCAACTGGTAAAAGATATTGCCGACCAAATGGTAGCCAGCGGAATGAAGGATGCCGGGTATGAATACCTGGTGCTGGATGATGCCTGGATGGCTAAGGAGCGGGATGCGCAGGGCAATTTGGTTACCGACCCTAAAAGGTTCCCGGATGGCATAAAAGCGGTTAGTGACTATGTTCATGCCAAAGGATTGAAATTTGGCCTATACAATTGTGCGGGAACAAAAACCTGTGCAGGTTATCCGGGCACGCGGGGTTATGAATACCAGGACGCTCGTCAATATGCTGCCTGGGGCGTTGATTATTTAAAATACGATTGGTGCAATACACAGGGGCTGACTGCAAAAGAAGCGTATACAACCATGAGCAAAGCTATAAAAGCAGCGGGCCGGCCAATGATATTCAGCCTTTGCGAATGGGGCAGCAATAAACCCTGGGAATGGGCCGCGCCGGTAGGACAACTATGGAGGACGACGACGGATATTACCAACTCTTTTTCTATAAGCAAAAAATATGGCAATTGGGAACCTTTTACAGTAATGCGGATCATTGACCTGCAAAATGATATCCGGAAATATGCCGGTCCTGATCATTGGAACGATCCTGATATGCTGGAAGTTGGTAACGGCATGAGTACGAGCGAGGACCGTGCGCATTTTTCGATGTGGTGCATGCTGGCTGCGCCTTTAATTGCCGGCAATGATTTGCGTAAAATGACACCACAAACTAACGCCATCTTAACCAATAAGGATATTATTGCTATTGACCAGGATTCGTTAGGTGTTGAAGGGTACCGCTATTCGCAAAAGGACAGCGTGGATACCTGGGTAAAACCGTTAAAAAATGGGTTGGCCATTTGCTTTTTAAACAGGTCATTAAAACCACAAACGGTTGAATTTAAATGGGCGGATAACCCTTTAAAGGATGACGTTTCAGGTATGAACGTTGATTTTAACGCCGCCGCCTACAAAGTACGTGATGTATGGGCAAAAAAAGATCTCGGTAAAACCGGCAAAACATTTAAACAGGAAATACCGTCGCATGATGTGGTGGTACTGCGGCTGTCTAAATAACCGGGTGTAATTCAAATTGCTGCAATTATACCACATAAATATTGGCGCTGTGACCATTTGAATTGTACGCTAAAGCCGTAAACTTCTTTTTCCAACTTTAGTTAAGAATTTAATATTTAATTTCTTCACGATTAAACCTTGCGATATTTTTTTCGTTTAACTATTTACACGGGTAATTTTTATTAAAACACCTGTGTGATAGCAATACCTAAACATACCGATGAAAAAAGTATTACTTACTTGTTTTGCAATGATGTTTTTTGTGGCGGGGATAGTATGGCTCTGTTTTAAAAGAAATTAACAGGTTCAGTAATTATCTTCAAACAGGGTAAACTCTGTTCTCCGGTTTAACTGGTGTTCTTCTTCGGTGCATTTCACACCGTCGGCACATTGATTTAATAATTGTGTTTCACCGTAGGCTGCAAGAACCAATCGCCCGGTTGCTATTCCTTTTTTAAGGAGATATTCCACCACTGAGGCCGTTCTTCTGCGAGAAAGTCCCATGTTGTACTCATCTGACGCGCGCGAATCGGTATGTGATGCGATGTTAACCTTTAAATTGGGATGTTGGTTTAAAAGTATAACCAGTTTATCGAGTTCAATAACTGCATCGGGACGTATATTGGATTTATCCAGGTCGTAGTAAATATTCTTCACCCCATAAACTTCGCGGGCTCTTGTGATGGTAGGTGTGAGGTGGGTGGGTGGCGGTTGGTTGTTAATGACATCAGTTTGCGTTGTGGTTGGAGGCATTTTAAGTTTAGTAATAACAGGTTCGGGCTTTTTATAACTGAAACTGTAGATGTCATCATCGCCTTTTCCGCCCTGGCGGTTAGAGGATAGGTAGCCATTTACGCCATCACGGGTGACCAGGTAAAAATCATCGCTGGTACTGTTGATAGGATATTTTAAATTGACGGGACCGGTCCAAGTGGCTTTTTCACCTTTGGCGGCATAAATATCAAAGCCACCCATACCCGGTAATCCTTTTGAGGAATAATATAAAACGTCATCACCGCCAATTTCGGGGAAAGCTTCCTCTTCTTTGGTATTGATGGTTTTACCACAGTTAATAGGTTTTCCCCAGTTACCGTTGGGCAGTTTTTCACAATACCAGATATCTGTTTTGCCTTCTCCTCCCGGCATATCTGAAGTGAAGTAGATTACCCGGCCATTATTTGACAATGCCGCATGCCCGATGGAATACTGGTTTATATCGTTGTAAGGAAAATTTGAAACTATTGTCCATTGGTCGTTTCTTTTTGTTGCTATAACCAATTGCAAACGACGGGTGTATAATTTTTGCATGCTTTTTTTACCTTTTTTGTCTATTACTATTTCATTGGTCGGTACGTCGGTAGTGATGGTAATGTAAGCGGTATCGGCCCTTGCGGTTAGCGCCACTGGCCCGATATGGTAAGAATTAATTAATTGTCCGGTTTCATCACTGATAACGGGTAGTTCTTTAATTTCTTCTCCATTGATATTTGATCTGTATAATTTGAACCAATTATTACCGGTGCGGTTATCCGTTGCTCCTTCATATAAACGGCGGTCGGAGGTAAATATCAATTCGGCTTTGCCATAGTAATTTAATCCCCATTCGGAAAATGGTGAATTTAAATTGTCTGAGCCCTTAACCACATAGCCTGAAGATTGATTTATCCAGGTAGAAGCAGAATCACAGCTGAACAGTTTCCGGGCCAGTCCTTCCGGATCCTGTGCCTCTTTATAGTAAAATTGATATTGTTTTTTGGCCTGCTCAAACTTTTGATCACGCAGCAAGACCTCTGCATAATTATAATGAGCCAGCCTATTAACGCCCGTATCTGCAACCGCACGTGCATACCAGTTCTCGGCCTCCTCATAGCGGTTGATGTTGCGGTAACAATCGGCAATGCGTTCTGCTATTCTGACGTCGGGCTTCTTCTTATCAGCCAGTTTAAGATACAGGATAAGGCTTTTAAAATATTCATAACGTTCATACAATTTATCGGCCTGCTGTTTGATGGTCAACTGTTCCTGTGCCGTGGTTTGTTTAACCAGCAGGAGGATTAGTAAGCAATATATCAACAGTCTTTTCATGTTATTAAAAATATCTTGGACTTATCAGCCTCGGCTTTTTTGACGGCAGCGTTAAACTGATCGAAATTTCATGCGACCCGCTTTGGTAATTGGCCAGCTTGCTCACCGTAAAATCAAACGAATAGCCCACCCTGAAATGATCATTTATATAAAATTGCGCTATGGCTGCCACGGCATCTGTATTGTCTTCTATACTTTGTAAACCATTTTTATTCCAGATGGAAACGCCTGTGCGATAAGATGCGCCTAACCATAATATTTTATTTAAAAGTAAATAGGAGGTAAGGTCGATATTGGCAGGGCCCCTGAAATCTTCTTTTACCATAAATGATGGTTTAAAATCCAGGTGATCTGATAATGGCAGCATTACGCCGGCAGTTATATAAGCGGTTCTTACTTTTTGAACTATCTCTGTATTATCAATAGCTGCAATGCCCGCGCCGGAGAGTAAATTGAATAGGGATGCACCCATATAAAAAGTCGGCGAATAATAATAAATACCGAACCGAAAATCGGGCGTGAATTTACTCTCGACTCCCAGGGGCACAACGCCATCACCGGGATCTGCTGCGTTAAATTTTGAGCCGTCAATGCTGTATTGTTCGGCACCGATGGCCAATCCAAAGCACAAGCGTTTGGTATCTTCATTATCCAGCCGCAGGCGATAGGAATAGTTAGCATAAATTGATGAAGTGTTTTCGGGACCGAGCCGGTCAAAAGTCGCTATAAAACCAAGGCCGACATTTTTATTGTCGCTGTTGGCCAGTCCGTCGATTGATGCGGTGCCGGTTTGGGGGGCATCATTAATACCCACCCATTGTATACGGCTGCTTAGGTTGACGGTCCAATCGTCTTTGTAACCGGCATAAGCCGGGTTCAGTGCCAGGCCGTTAAACATATACTGGCTAAATTGTATGGTTTGTTGGGCCCGTGTTTTTAACAGCCATAAACTGAAACCCATCAGCAACATATATTTTTTAACGCTGCCCATTTATTTTTTTCGCTTTAAAAATACCCAGCCCTTTATCGGTGTGATATTGCCCGAATGTTCACGGCGGTTCAAAATATAATAATAGGTTCCTTCGGCCAGGTTGCCGCCGTCCCAGTTATTTAGGTAATTATCGGCGCGGTAAACTTCGTTGCCCCAGCGGTTAAAAATCAGGAGCTGCGAGCCGGGGTAGCTTTCGAGGTCCTTTATTTTGAAAACATCGTTTTTGCCATCGGCATTGGGTGTAAATATGTTGGGGATAACCATATCCGGCGCAATAACATTCAACGTTACAATGCCGGTGCAGCCATTTGCATTTGTATTAATAAAATGATAAACCCCGACGGTGTTTAGGTTAGTAATGGTAGTTGTTGGCGCAGCGGTGCCGGTAATTGATGCAGCTGCGGGGTCGGTAGTGGCTTGTGTCCAGGTACCTGAGTTAGTAGCAGATATGGTGGCCGTTGTATACTGAAATACTGTTTGATTAGGGCTTACATTTGGCGCGATACTATAGGCTGTTAGAGTGGTTATTATGTTATTGCAACCTGTTCCGGATGGTGCGGAGTTACACTCATTAACCGGATCAGTTGGTGGGGCCGCGTCAGGGTTTGTCGCGTCCGGATCGGTCACATCTGCCGGGCGCATTATGCTGGCTGATACGGATAAGCTTGTATTTGCTGATTGCGCTACAGTACCGGTAATGGTAAATGCTCTTACCGCCCCGTTAGCCAGGCTAAGGCCGGCATCATAGGCATTAGCACTTACTGTCCCCCCGGTAAGTGTTGAAGTGCCTGAAGTAGCGGTACTGGTTACCACAATATTTGATATCTCAACAGGAAAGTTAAATCGGAATGCCGCCGCTGAGACATCATTGGGGCCATTGTTTTTCACCGCCATGGTATAAGTTACGGGTTGCCCCGCGCAGCCAGCAATCCCGGTAAGGCTAAGCATTTGCAGATCGGCTTCCTGCACTTTTAAATTTACCAAAGCTGATGTGGTTGTGCCTGTTATGTATGACCAGGTATCGATGCTTTTATTATTGCCGAAATCTCCATCGTCATTAGGGTCGGTAGTTGCGGTTCCCCATTTATGGCCGTTTATGGTACTGCTTATGCCGGTTAAATTTTTTATGGGGTTAGGTGGTGTGCCTACAATAGCCACCTGGCTATCGTCCCAATAAACGGTGTCGTCGGGTGCCATGCTGCCATTGATACGGATAAGTTTAATGCCATTTACGTTGCGCTCGACATCGAAAAACGGAAAATGGACCTCGCCTGCTGTAACCATCAGACTAATACTTGCCGTATAGGTTGCAAGGTTACCTGCAGGCACTTTATTACCCATGCCATCCAGGCCGTCCCAATATACCTGGTTAGTACCGGTATTGAAAGATCCGGTTAGCTTGCGATCGATCGCATCCGTAAATACGCCATTTTTATCGACATCAATAGCGATAGTATAAGTGCCGGCAGATGTGCTGCTGAAAGTAAAATTCCCACCCAGCGGAGTGGTGCCGGCAACGCCAACAGTGCCCTCTGTACCAATAAAATTGATATTGTCTGCTGAAGCGGCCGCAGGTGCAGTGAGCAACCAGGTTGTTGTGCCGCCGGGTGTGCTGGCGGATGCAGGCAGATCAACAGCGGGGGTATTAAAAAATATTTTGTGGGTGATATCCGTTTGTGTATCCGCAGCGCGCGGATCCTGCACATTGCCAGTGGCCGCATTTAAACTCTGGTACGTCGCATTACCCGACGCTGTTCTGAATCCTTTATTATTTACAAAAAAGGTAAAGCCGTTGCCCGCCTGTCCGTTATTATCCATGATGTACTGGTACCCATCTTTGGTGAGGATATTAAACACCCCGTTAAAACCAATGTTAAATGCACCGAGGATACCCGAAAATACATTGGTAAAGACCCTGCCGGTTAAAGCCGTAGCACTATTGTTGAGTACGGTGACATCAAATGCTGTGACAAACTGGCTATTGGGTTGCGTCCAATTAGCATTGGCCGCTATTGGGGCGGGGTTAGTGCCGTTGGCGGCGTTAGGCGCTATAAAATCAACCTCCCAAATTCCTTCCTGTCCCGCTTTTACGGTTATGGTAAAGGGCACATAACCACCAGCATTTGGCAGGGGGCCCGCCACTTCCTGGCTGCGGTTGGCTATCAGGCCAATAGTTGTTGATGTGCCGCTGGTATAGGTTGATCCGTCAGGAGCGCGGAAATTGATAGTACCCGTATTTAAACCCTGCGCGCTTGAACCTGCATTAATGGTTTCGCCGGCCTTAACATATACTTTCATGGTACCTAAGGTTGGGAACGGAAAGGACAAATTACTGATGCTGCTTGATAACAAATAAGCACGGTAACCGCCATGAGCGGTTATCTCTTTACTGCCTTCGGCTAACAAGGTCCTCGCAACAAATAAAAAAAATAAAGCGAGATACCACTTTATACAGCATGGTGTTTTGCGAAAAAAGTTCAAATTGGATAAAGTATACCTCAAAATAATCATTGCTGTATAACAGGGGGTTTACAGGAGGTAAGTTAAAGAAAAAAGTACAAGTAGTGTATTAATTGTGGCGGTATTCACTATTGCACGGTATGTTATAGTAAAAGGCAATCGTATGCAACCCATCAACCCAGGCGCCCGTATACTTTCCTTAATGAGAAGATTTTTTTGGGCAATCGATTGCATTTTGGTAAAAAATTTGTTACGTTTGATTAACCAATACTAAATTATTAACCAATACTAAACTTAATGAAAACAAACAACTTTCTATCTCAAGTAGCCAGGATGGCTATTTTCGGTGCAGCAATTATCGTTGCTGCAAGTTCATTAATCTTAACGGGTTGCAACAAATCAAGTACACCCGAGCCGGTGGCCAGCGTTACACCGCCGGTAACCGGAACACGACTGACCGGGTATACCGAACCCGACAAGCAACTGGAATCTTCCGGCACCAGCGGCGGCTTCTTCTGGCAATGCTATTTCACAACAGGGTCGGCCAGTATAACCCAGGGTTCGGCAGGCAATTTCTCGTCTACCTATAGCAATGTAGGCGATGTGGTTGTTGGTAAGGGCTACAATCCCGGATCAGCCGGTACCAGGGGTTATAATGTAGGTTTCGTTAGCGGCAGCTATAATTCTATAGGTATTTACGGGTGGACCACAAGCCCGCTTATAGAATATTATGTTACCGAGTTTGGCTCGGTTGCGAGCGGATCGGTTATAAACACGATAAGCAGTGACGGGCATAACTACAACTTTTACAAGCACGAGCAGATTAGTCAGCCTTCTATTCAGGGTACTGCTACTTTTTGGCAATACTTAGACAACTGGGGTGGGTCTTCAACCGGATCAAATCACACTATTACCATGGCTAACCACATTAACAATTGGAAAGCTCATGGTGGTCAGGGCTTTGGCGCCTTCAATTTAGAGATATTGGCTTTGGAGGCTTATAATGGTAAAAGCGGTTCTATCAACGCAACTGTTTGGTAGGCTTTTGATTATTTGATCTGATTAAAGCCGGTGGGTCTCACAACCACCGGCTTTATCTTTCGAAACTATCGATTGCAGGCCGATTGATCTGTCATTTTTCTACCTGTTTACTGAGGCATTTCCATGAAGAAACTAAGAATTTTATTTTTAGCGGCAATAGCCGCTGTTGTGACATCTTGTTCGCAAAAAACGCCCGATAACCAACAAGTGCCCAATGGCTTTGTATTGGTGAAAGGCGGAAGCTTTAAGAACACCAAATCTAAATACTACGGGCAAAGCGGGTCGATACCGGACTTTTATGTTGGCAAATACGAGGTAACTCAAAAAGATTGGATGGCAGTAATGGGCAACAATCCCTCGAAATTTAAAGGAGACAATTTACCGGTAGAAACGGTAAACTGGTACGACTGCGTAGAGTACTGTAATAAAAGGAGCATAAAAGAAAGCCTGAAACCGTATTACACCATAGACAAGAATAAACGGGACCCCGATAATACGAATACCATTGATAGTATAAAATGGACGGTAACCACGGATGCGGATGCTAACGGTTATCGATTGCCGACCGAAGCGGAGTGGGAATATGCTGCAGACGGGGGCCAGTTAAGCAAGAGTTATACCTATAGCGGGAGCAATAACATAGATGAGGTGGCCTGGTACTGGAAAAACGCGGGCGATAAATACTTAACGGGCGTTTGGTCGTGGCCAACGCTGCAAAACAACAATAATAAAACAAAACCTGTGGGCAGCAAGAAACCTAACGAATTGGGACTTTACGATATGTCGGGAAACGTTAGGGAATGGTGTTGGGACTGGCACGAGCTTAACGGACCCAATGACTTCCAGGGACGCATATGGCGCGGCGGCGGCTGGATAGGCGCCGACTTTTGCTGCGCGTCTTCTTTCCGCGGCGATCATGAAGCGAGTGGTAAGGGGCCTGATCAGGGGTTTAGGGTGTGGAGGGGAATGTAATTTAAGGCTTCTCAATAGTTATGAGGCAGGTGGTACTCGGGTGCCATTTGGGGATTGCAAATCCCCAAAGATGTTAGTCCGGGATTATAAATCCGGACTAACATACGGTAAATAATACTTGCTTATTATGCCGCCAGCAACTCTTCCAACTGGTTAAGGCCCATGGTGAATCCACCTTCAAAGCCCATTGCAACCAATTTTTCCAATGCGGCTGTATTATCAAAAGTTATCGTCACCGTAACGGTTGTTACCTGTTCTTTCTGCTCCATAGCTATTTCCCAGTGCGATGATGCCCCAAAGCTGTTAACCGGATTGCCATCTTCATCACAAAAAATAACAGCCGTTTCAAAACTTTGGGCATTCACGTTACTGAAACTAACTTTACTCCAGGTTTTTGAACCGTCAGGGCCTATCATGGCATATAACCAATGGCCACCATTTTTAAAGTCCATTGTTTTGGTTTCTGCGCGCCATGGTTTAGGGCCCCACCATTGGTCGAGTACGGCGCTGTCCGTCCATGCTTTCCATACTTTCTCAACGGGTGCATTAAATGTGCGCACAACGGTGAGCTTTTTGTTTGCTAAATCTTTATTAAAGGTCATCATCTGATATTTATTTTAAATGTTATCTAATAGGTTGTCTAACTGGTCAAAACGGTTTTCCCATTGTTTGCGTAGGGTGTCCATCCATTGGTCTATTTCTTTCATCTTATTGAAATCTAAGTGATAATAAATTTCGCGTCCCTGCTGTGCCTGTTTAACGGCGCCGCATTCGGCTAATATTTGGATATGTTTAGATACGGCTTGCCTGCTGCTATCGAAATGGGCCGCAACGGCATTGGGTGTCATGGCGCCGGCAGCCAGCAAACTCAAAATTGCCCGGCGTGTGGGGTCGGCAATAGCCTGGTAAATATCTCGTCTCATTATATTTGCAACTGATTGATTGCAAATATAAATGCAATTAACCGGTTGCGCAAATATTTTTTGAAAAATATTTTGGTAGTGTGGTGGCTTAGGTAAGCAATTATTTTTCGACCTTGTTTTTTTATCACGATACTTTATAATAAATTCTGATATTTGATTGCAATGGCAAATAAAACAGTTCAGGCTACTGAATTTCAGAATCAGCAGGACCAGGAGTTAAAATCGTCGCTTAATTTTACTAAGTCCAAAACCGACCGTTTGGCGGTTTTTATCATTGACATTTTAGGCAGCATGGTGTTTTTGGCCGGGTGCATCCTTGTTTTTATTTTATGGATATGTTGGAACGTCGGGCTATTGCCGGGTTTAAAACCTTTCGACCCGTTTCCTTTCCCGATATTGGAGATGGCGGTTTCTTTATTTGCCATCGTCCTTTCGGTATCTGTGCTGATAAATCAAAACCGCCAGGGGCGTATTGATAAGATTAGCCACCAGGTTGAGTTTGAAGTGAATGTGCGGGCCGAAGAAGAAATAACCAAGATTCTTAACATGTTGCACGAGATGCAACAGCAATTAGGATTAGAGACCAAAAAAGACAAGGAACTAGAAGTAATGAAGGAGCCTACAGATATTCAGCAGATACACCATACACTGGACGAACTGGAGGCCAAAATGGCAACCGAGTCGCATATTTCGCCCGAGAATAATAATTAAAACAAATTTACCGTTTGCTGCTTTTTATGTGGTAAAACTTTACAAAGGGCACTATGAACTCTATCCTCTACATTATCGCCGTGATACTGGTTATCGGCTGGGCGCTGGGCACATTCGTTTACGCTGTTGGCGGACTAATCCATATCTTACTGGTTATCGCGATTATTGCAATTCTAATGGGAGTAATCAGGGGACGCTCCGGTATCTAACTATCTTATTATTTGATTCTTTAACATGAAAAGTGAAAAAACCTGGCATGAAAGCCATAAGGATGCGTCTAATTTTGGGCACCGCTTAGCAGACGCGGTGGCAACGGGAATGGGTTCCTGGCGCTTTATTATTATACAAACCGTTATTGTAGCGATCTGGATGATGGCCAATGTAATAGGGTTTATTTATCATTGGGATGTTTACCCTTTTATATTGCTGAACCTTTTATTTTCTACCCAGGCGGCCTATGCCGCGCCAATAATCATGATGGCGCAGAACCGTCAAAGCGAGCGCGACCGCCATCATGCCGAACAGGATTTTAAAACCAATGTTGAGGCAAAAAAAGAGATTGAGCAATTGCTGGAAAAATTGAATTCAATAGAAATAGATAAACTGGATAAGATCATTGCCTTATTAGAGGCTAATGATTCAAAGAAAAAATAGAGACAGAAAAATTAGCTTTCCCCTGGGGAGTTATAACCGCGCATCTACCAGTTCGCGTTTTATAAAGGCCTTGGTATCGAATACTACAGAATGTGGGTTAGTCATTTTATTTATATCCAGATCCTTGTATTCATCATGGGCCACCGCCAGGATAATGGCATCATATTTTAGAGTCAAATTTGTTAATAGTTTCAAACCATGCTCTTCTTTTACCGTTTCGGCATTGGCCCATGGGTCATGTATATCTACCTGTACACCAAACTGCTCTAATTCATGATAAATATCAATGACACGGGTATTGCGAATATCCGGGCAATTTTCTTTGAACGTGATCCCCAAAATTAAAGCTCTTGAGCCATCAATTTTATGCCCCTTTTTTATCAACAACTTAACCACTTTATTCGCCACAAACATGCCCATATTGTCATTAACCCGCCGGCCCGACAGAATTACCTGCGGATGATAACCCAATGATTCGGCTTTATGTGCCAGGTAGTAAGGATCTACACCTATACAGTGGCCACCAACCAATCCCGGTTTGTATTTTAAGAAGTTCCATTTCGTCCCGGCTGCATCCAATACATCATTAGTGTCTATGCCTATCCGGTCAAAAATCAAGGCTAACTCGTTTACAAACGAAATATTAACATCGCGCTGCGCGTTTTCGATAGCCTTTGAGGCTTCTGCCACTTTAATACTGGGGGCCTTATGCGTTCCGGCCGGGATTATTGACGCATACAGGTGGTCGATAAGATCAGCAATTTCGACAGTTGAACCGGAGGTTACCTTTTTTATGGTGGTTAGGGTGTTTACTTTATCCCCCGGGTTAATTCGTTCGGGCGAATAGCCCACAAAAAACTGCTCGTTAAATTTTAAGCCGGAGGTTTTTTCCAGTACCGGAACGCAATCGTCTTCGGTACAACCCGGGTATACTGTCGATTCGTAAATTACAATGTCATTTTCTTTTAATGCCCCGCCTATCATTGCCGAAGCTTTAAGCAATGGCACAAGATCAGGCGATTTAAATTGATTGATAGGGGTGGGAACGGTAACAATAAAGATGTTGTAATTTTTTAGGTCGGGAATATTTGACGAGAAATGAATTCCCTGCGGGCTTTTATTTCCAAGCAAAACAACTTTATTCAAATCATCTAAATGAGCCTCTTTTGTGCGGTCCTTGCCTTTGGCTAATTCGCCAACTCTTTCTTCATTAATATCAAACCCTAAAACATCATACCTTTTTGCGAACTCGATGGCCAATGGTAAACCAACATACCCCAGGCCTATAATAGCTATTTTAACTTGTCCCGGTTCTTCAAAATATTTTTCGTGATCCAATAAGGGAGTTGAGTTCGACATATTATTCGTTAGCTAAAGCTAAGTTATCAAAGATATAAAAATAGGAAAAAATCCGGTAAACGCTTCTTAGGCTACAGTTCAGGGGGGCTCTTTGTTTTAGGATTAAGATCCCCGTCGTGACCCGCAATGTTGGCCGGATGAAAAAACACTGGGACAGAGGATCATTATTGGGGTAAGACAATAACAAATGTTGTACCCTCCCCGGGGGTGCTGTTCACACCGATTGTTCCTCCCATCGCCTCGATATGATTTTTGACCAGGAAAAGCCCGATCCCGCGTGCATCTTTGTTCCCGTGAAAGGTATTATACATACCGAATATTTTCTCTCCATGTGCGGCCAGGTCTATCCCAACGCCATTGTCCTTAATTTCAAGCACCAGTTTGTTTTTTTCTGTTCGCGCCGAAATGTTGACCTGTAACCCGCGTTCGGTTTCCCGGTATTTAATGCTGTTAGTTAATAAATTCAGTAATATGCTTTCCAGGTACGCCTGATCTACAGTTACCTGTATATCCTTCGCTACACCGATAATTAGCTTTGCGCCAACCTGGTTGAGTGATGCCGACAAAACGTTTTTTACTTTTTTAATTTCGCCGAGCAGATTTAATACTTTCGGCTGGAGTTGCTCCCCGCCGCGCACATCTACCACTTCATTCAAATGCTCCAGCGTTTCCAGCAAATTGACGGCGTTAACACCTAACAATCCGACCAGGCTTTCCCTTT
>Ga0207009_1027_pt1 | contig 23981 bp, 26 predicted proteins | sample Alteio_BWMinCont_81_FD_153479 | JGI IMG/M metagenome (GOLD analysis project Ga0207009, IMG submission 153479) | Enriched cells from forest soil in Barre Woods Harvard Forest LTER site, Petersham, Massachusetts, United States -... | ecosystem: Environmental > Terrestrial > Soil > Temperate forest >... | reverse complement strand
TATAAGTTTTTAATAAATGACAATTAAGCTTGTTATACGGCCATACCCTGTTCCTGTGTTTTAGCCTGGCTGTTGCCTTTTTCAACTTCCAGTTTATGTTCCTTTGCCGGCTCTTTCAGGAACTGCTCCCGTTTTTCCGGTTTACCGTCCTCGCGGAAGAAATTAGCCTGGCCGTAGCGCGGCTGAATTTCCAAAAACAATTTACTTTCCTGGTCGCCTTTGACCGCGGTTACCAGCGGGCGGTTACCCTTTTCCAGTTCACGCATTAGCTTTTCTGCGCTTTTCTCCTCACCCATATCCTTGAGGTTGAATTTGTTTAAGGTATCCTTCAGGATAAAACCATAAGTCGGCACGTGGTATTGCAAAGTCTGGAAATTGTGGTAACGGTCTTTCTTGCTGTCCATATCCAATTTGACCCAGGCTTTATAAGGCTCGCCGCCCAGTTTCAACAGGTCGTCACGATAGACCGCCCGGCCCTGTATCAAATTTACCGCTTGCTCTGCTGTAAAGCCCCTGCCGCGTTCTACAAAAAATGTTTGGCTGATGCCCGGATTGCGGTAAGTCCGGGCAAAATCCTTTTCGACATAGTTTACGCTGTTCGCTTCCATACGGGCCAGGTCAACCTTATTCGCTACATCTTTACCCGAAGCCAGTGTAGCATTGCCATGCTGCGCCTTGAAAAAGTTGATGGCGTCCTCTACCTTTTCAAATGATTTAACATCGTTCTTGCCCGGCTCTTTTTCATTCGGCCGGATGACCATATATTTTTCACCCTCTGCCAATGGTTTGCCATTCAGCAAACGCACATCATACTTGTTCAGGTAATAATTCTCGGACTGGCCGGATTGTTTAAAATACAAAGAAAGGTCAATTTGGCCTTTATTACCCATTACACGGTCATGCAATTGGAACTCGCTTGAGCCTTTTTCCATTTGCTTTTCCATGTCTTCCGCGACCTTCTTCCCAAAACCCAGTTTGTTAAGTTCGTCTTTTAAGTTTTCCAGATTGTTATAATTCATATCGTTTTGTTTAGTTAATGAATTGGCTTCTTTAATATCTATCAGTAATTGATCAACCTCCATACAGTGGACGGGATGATCAACTTCAGCAGGGTTATAACCTAAACCTGCCGCCCTTTCCCAATGATCCAGCGCGGCACCATAAGTGTCAAAAAAATTCAGATCATTCGGGGCTAATCCCCTTTCTGTCGGATATAAGGAAAATACCACGTAAGGCATCCCGACATCCTGCGCATCTTCCAGGATATTGACGATCTCCTGCGCATATTTCGTTTCCAGGTACATGGCTAAGACTTATTGATCCTTAACAGTACCGTTTGGCCGTTATGCAATTTCACCCGCACCCGTCGCGCTTTTTTGCCCAATAGCCCTTTCGCCGCCGAAATACCCGCGGTCGCCGCCTGTGTGCCGAGCGAATAGTCCGCCGACAGGAACTCCATATTTTCCAGCGCGCCCGCCGTTCCCTGTCCCGCTGCCTCGCCGATTTCCGCCTCCGGTGCCGGTATGCCCGCCATGCCGTCCAGCGAAAACACGGTGAGGTTGACAGGGATAATGGATGTGCCCAAACGGATATTTTTAATTTCCAGTAAAAGCCTTTGGTTAGTTACCGCACATGACCCGGAAAGCGACTGGCCTTTCTGCAACAGCATACCATTAACACGCACCGTATCGTTCAATTTCAATTTCACCACACCGCCCGGTGCCACTTTCTGGTTGCCGTCAATAATGGCGGGGATCGCTTTAAAGGCACTGTCCGGCTTTTGCTTCGCGGTTTCTTTTTTCAGTTTTTCTTTGACCAGGCCGGGATTTTGGATCTCCTGGATTTTGGTCAACATGGAATTTAAAGCTTGCATTTGCGGATCAGGTGTGGTCGTTTCTGTCTGCTTCTGCTTTAATAGCTTTTCGAGGCGTTCCAATTGCGCGCTTTGGCTGTTGTCGCTTAACGAACTAACTGGTTTGACAGGCGGCGGCTGGCTGATCTGTCGGTTAATGTCCGCTAAACGTTCCCTGATCTTTGCTTCATTGGCCGCTGCTGAATTAGCAGGTGGCTTACTGAATTTCGCCGTGTCCCAACCCAATGCCGCAAACGCACCGGCTGCCGAATGCGATTTTGCCGCCGCGCTGTCCTTTTGCGCTTTGTTGTAAAGGCTGAGTTTATCCGTTGCACCGTCCTTTTGCAATTGCGCTCCCGGCAGTACCGTGTTGATACCGGGGTTCCGTGCCGCCGCCTGCGCTGTTCCCGTACCATGCCCGCCGCCGAGGGCGTAAAAGCCCAAAGCGGAGAATAGCAGTACGAAAACAGGCATCACGAGCAACATGATCAATTTTCTTTTTTCTGATGTTGTCATAAATGTCTTATTTGGTTATAAATGAATAAATGCTTTGATACATAAGAACAGGCAGCACCCGCCGAATAACAGGATAAAGACGGCCAATGCAATAAGCCATGAACTCCTGTTCCAGTATTGGGTCTTTCGGCCTAAATAATCTGCTGCCTTACGTTGATTTCGATGGACGGTCGAGCGAACCTGAACCAACCAATCTGCCGGTTGCCTGTCGCTCTTATCCCGTTTTCTAAATAGTCTCATGGCTGATTGCTTTTTACCTGTTCATCATTGTTTTGAATTATCTGCCAGCCCTGGATCAAAAAGCCGTGCGGGTTATTATCCGTCTCGGTTTTTAGGTCGCTAACCTTGCCCTGTGTGATTAATTTACGGGTAACCGTACTGGTGGCCCTGACCAGCTTTTCTGTGGCATAACAAGTAAAGCCATAGGGATAACTGTCCATTTGGAGCGCTATACTATCCACCTTTACCTGTTGATTGATATTTGCCGAAACCAGGTTATTGAAATATCCTGCCTCTTGTAGGTTATCATAAACGTTTTTGGCGCTGCCGTCGGCCAGGTATAATGCTTTATTAATGGTCGCCGCGATCTGTTTATCATCCGGCACGAGGGTAAAGAAGTCCTCGTGAAAGGTCTTGATATGGTCACGCAACTCTACCGGCAGGTTGGTTTTCCGGTCGGATGATAATGCTTCCAGTACCTTACCATTATACAGGATATGTACCCGGTTATCGGCGCGCTCAACTGCCTGGTAGCTTTCGTATTCCCTAAAGCAGCTAACGATTACAAACGCTGCGATTAACAGGTAGCTGAACAGCTTGATGTGTTTAAAAGCCGTATCGATATTTTTAAAATGCTGAAACATTATTTGCCCTCCAGTTTATTTTTTTGATGAGTATTGCCGCCACTACGATAGCCTTCCATGAAGTCGCCCGGTGCATTGCGGATATTGCTGCGGGCTTGCTCGAAGCGTTCACCCGCAATACCTGCGGCAGCAATGGTAGTATTTGTGGCGCTTTGTGTCGCCCTGGTCACATTGTTCAATAAGCCATTTCCGCCATGTGCGTGGATCACATAATTGGCCACACTTGGCACCGAGAAATAACCGACAATGCCAATACAGAGAAATATGAGATATGCTAAATCCGTCTGGCTAAAGAAGGTATCACCGGAACTTTGTATCTGGTTAATATCCAGTTGAAGCATTTGTTGTTGCACCTGCCCGATGATGGCACCGAAGATATTCGCGATAGGCAGCCATAAAAAGATATTGATATACCGTGCTATCCATTGGGTAAGCGTATGTTGCAACCCATCAAACACGGCAAAGCCAAACACCAGAGGGCCCAATATAGCCAGTACAACGAGGTAAAATGTCCGTATTACATTGATACAAAGGATCGCCGCTGCATATAAAACCTGCAATACCTCGCTCATCCATTGCTTGATGTTATTCTTGAAATTGTACGATTGTTTGTCCATCCAAAATTTCACATCATTGCCCAAACTGGAAAAAGTCCCCTCATTTTGGTCGTTCGGATCGTCAGGATGCGTGTACTTGTACCACTTGCTGCGGTCACCATTACCGTCGTCACCAATGTACATTTGATAGGAATCGCTGTTCTTGATCGCATCTTCTTTTTGTTTGAGCAACAAGGCAATGCTGTTATCCGAATTGGTCACCATTGCTTCGGTAGCGGAGACAATAGGCTGCATCACGCCGTTCATTACTGAAATGACTGCCGGAAAGAGCATGATGGCCATACCCAAAGCGAATGGCCGCAATAACGGATAAAAGTCGATAGCTTCCGCCCTTGCGATCTGTTTCCATACCCTTGATGCGATATACCATAAGGCGGCAAAGCCCGCGATACCCCGTCCCGCATCGATCAGGTTGCTGCATAGGGGTATCATTTGGCTATACACATTGTTCAATACCGGCTGCATTCCTTTAATGCTGCTGGTCAAATCCTGGGCATTACTTTGCGTAGCGGTAAACAGCAGCAACAGGAAACCCGTTGCGGTTAATAATTTCTTTTTCATGGGTAAAATTTTTGAAGCGTGCTTACGTCGTTCTGTTCTTTTTGCCGCTGCAATTGCAGTATCGCTACCTCGCTATCGAAATGCCGCAGGAATACCAGCTTGTTTTCCGTGTCACCATAGATATGGTCAATGGCCTGTAAGCGCTCTGCATCATTCATGCGAAGTGTTCCGGCTGTGATCACATTGGCCAGATTGGTAAGGTTATCGACACTTTGGTTCAGCAACTGGTTAAACACCCCGTTCATATAAACCAGTTCGGTCGCTCTGAAATGACCACTTGCCGAAGCCTGTTTCCACGCTGCCTTATATTCCGAGACGATACTGGCCTGCATCGAAATGATGTCGGCTATACGACCGTATTGCCGCACCGTTGGGCTAATCGCCATCAGGCTATTGAGAAATGCGGAATGCAGGCTAAAGTTGCCTTCAGATATACTTTTCACTTCACCGTACCCCTGGGTCAAAATGGTATAACCGGCCTGCATATCCCCAAGGATCGCTTTGAATTGGGTTAGCTTTTCAATGTCATATAACAATTGTTGCAGGTCCTGGGCGGTGCTGACTTGCGCGGTAGCGCGCCGGGTGCTGAAAACACAAAGGCCAAAGAAAAGGGTAATAGCCAAAATTGTTTTTTTCTTAATTGTTCCCATACCATTGATTTAAAGTTTGTACGTCATTATTTTCCTGGTTGCGCTGGATGACCAACAGCCGTACCGAATTGCAAAAGCTTTGCGTAAACTGGTACTTATCCAACATGGAAGCCTGTATTTTGGCGATCTGCTTCAGCCGCTCATCATCACTCATGGTTAGCGTTCCATTTTTCAGCACATTCTGTAGTTGTTGCAGGTCGTCATTGCACGCTTTTAACAAGCTTTGCGAAACACTTTGCATATAACTCTGCTCGTAGGATTGCAGGCCGGATAAGGCCTGGACAGCATTTAACAGGCTGATAATAGCCTGCTGTTCGCTTTGAATGGACGTGACATCCGGATCGTTTTTGACCTGCGAATTGACTTTATTGAGTGAAGTATAATAAGTTGTATGTAAGCCTAATTCCCCGTTTTTCCAGTTGCTGATCGCCGACCATTCAGAATGCAGCATGTTATAACCCTGCCGTACAGAACTTTCAAAAGCGACCAGCGCGGTCAATTGTTGCTCCATGTTTTTGATATCCTTTTCGCCCTGACCGAATAGATCAGAGAAGGAAAAGGATTGCGCTTTTGCAGAACCAAGACACAAGAAACAAGAGCCAAGAAATACCAACAAAAACGCTTTCAGCTTTTTGTTTTTATCTTTTTTTTTAATCGATTCCATAATATTGTTTTAAAGTGAGTACCTCGTTTTCATCCTGCGCCCTTTGCAGGCTCAATAGCTCGTTTTGGGTATTGAATTGTTGTAGGTCATTGTAATTATTGTCCATGTGGTCGGCAGCTTTGTTGACAATTTCCATCCGTTTGGCATCCGGCATTTGCGTTTTGTTCGCGTGGATAACCGCCATGATCTGGTCGAGGTCGTTGACGCTGGCCTGCAATATCCCGGAATAAACTTTACTCATATAAGTAAGTTCGTCCACCGTGAAATGCTTGTCGTTCTTGATCAGGTTCCAGGCGTTATTGTATGCGCTGACCAATGCCACCTGCTTCTGCGTTAATTCCGTAATGCGGGAATAATATGCGATGGCCGTTTTGATGTCCCACAGTTCCTGATAATAGGAACTGAACAGGTCTTTTTGTTTTTGTGACCAACTCGATATTTCCGAGAGTTTGAGTTGGGATAGCTGGTTTTCCAGCGCCTTTTGCGCATTTTGCAGCCATATCGTTTGGTTCTGTGCTTTCTGTACCTCCAGGTCGATAGCGCGGATGATCTTTCCGACGGTCGATGAAATGACGGACCCAACGATCACCTGCGCATCCGCGCCTTTGGGTAACGCTACCATAATAGTCATCGACGAGATAGGCAGAATGACCATGTACTGTTTCATAAGTTTTAAAAATTTGGACACAATAGCCTCCTTTAGCACCGCTTAATGCGGCACTGTAAATGGTATGTGGTTAATAATTGGGTTAGTTGAGTTTCCGGTAAACCGCCTGCTTCAGCATCAATATTCCTTTATCGGGATCGAAGCGGAATACACGGCCGGTCGTAGTTTCATTCAGCAAGTTTGTTTTGTTGTCGTAGTCACCCTCGGCCTTTTCCAGTTTGTGCTTCTTCGGTAGCGGCGTACCATTTCGGATCGCTTGATAGCCGGTATTACGGGTAATCATATAGTGGCTGTCATTGGTATGGGTGAACGTTAGCGTATCATCCGCTACACCGTAGTCATTTTGCGCATGGTTGATATAACTACCGTCAATAAAGGCCTTTACTTTAGCTGTCTTGCTTTGGCAGGCTGCTATGACGGCAATGCTACATAGCATTGTAAACTTGATTATGCTTTTCATATACTTAGTTTTTATTGGTTAATTCAATAGCCAGCATTGCGATACCTTTCTGAATGCTGCCGTATTTTTTTGCGTATTGCTGAACTTTGATCTTTTCGCTTTCTTCAGTTGTATAGGCGAGATATTCCGTCAAACTGACTTCGGTTCGGTAAACTTTGGAATACTGGCCGCCTAACGAAATGAACACCTCTTTGTATTTGCGTTTGGGGTCATTTGCCCGGTTCATGGAAAGTATTTGCGCTTTCTCCTTGTCGGTGAGGCCCAATAGTTCCTGTATCGCATCGAATTTATTTTGATATTTGCTTTGGTCGAGCAATATTTTGCAGTCAGAGTTATTGATGATAGCTTGTTTTACGATGGGTGAAGAAACGATATCCTCGACTTCTTGTGTTACTGTGATGGGTTCGCCGTAAAATTTGCGCATCGTTTTAAATAGGTACCGGATATATTCAGCCATGCCTTCTTTGGCTATGGCTTTCCAGCATTCTTCAATAAGCACAACCTTACGGATACCCGGTAGCTTGCGCATTTTTGAAATGATCATTTCCATAATGACCAGGGTCACCACAGGAAAAAGGATTGGGTGGTCCTTTACCGCATCAATCTCAAAGACAATAAAGCGCTCATGTAACAGATCAAGGTTTTCGGTGGCATTCAACAGGTAATCAAATTCACCGCCACGGTAATACGGGTTCAGCACGTACATGAAATTCGCGACGTCAAAATCTTTCTCTTTGACCTTACCGTCTTCCAATACCTGTAAATAGTGTTCCATCAAATACTCATAAAAGGTATTAAAACAAGGGAACACATCCGGGTATCTCTCAAGGTGTTGGTAGTAACCTGTTAATGCGTTTGATATGGCCACATATTCCGATCGTTTGTAAGGCTCGTCATCTTTTTTCCATAGCGCCAGTAACAGGGTTTTTATACTTTCTTTTTTTTCAACATCCAAAATATCACCATCACTCAAATGAAATGGATTGAATTTAATAGGGTCGTTTTCAGCATAGGTAAAGTAATAGCCGTTGGCCAACTCACATAAACCCTTATAGCTGTGACCAATATCCATTACGACTACATGGGCGCCCTGCTCATGGTAGGAACGGAGCAAATGGTTTGTAAAGAATGATTTACCGCTGCCTGACGGGCCTAATATAAACTTAGATCTGTTCGTTGTAATGCCCAGTTTCATCGGCTCATCGGAAATATCCACATGTACCGGCCTGCCGGTCAAGCGGTCGCCCATGCGTATCCCAAAAGGCGAAATGCTGTCTATATAATTGGTTTCCAGGTTAAAAAAACAGGCCGCTTGCTCAATAAAGGTGTCAAACGTTTCGTTCATTGGGAAGTCCGCCTCATTACCCGGCATTCCGGCAAACCATATTTGAGCGGCTCCGTCCGTTTCCTGTTTGCAGGCCGCATCCATTTGCGCCATAGCAGAACCCACTAAGTTTTTCAGATCGCGAACCTTCGCCTCGTTATCCGACCAGGCCAGCACATTAAAATGTGCTTTGATGGGTAAGCGCTGTTCACCGATGGCCTCATTCAGAAAGTCATTGACCGCATCGCGGCTAATTGCATTTTCTCTTGAATAGCCCGACAGCGATTGCAAACGAAGTTTTTTTGCTTCCAGTCGCTTGATCGTTTTCGGCCCATCTTCAATAAAGACGTATTGACTTAAGATGTGGTTGCAAGGCAGTAAGCTACCCAAAGGTGAAGCAAAGCCGATAGAGAATTTAGTGCGGTCAGTAGAATACTTATCGTAATTGATACGGCTACCGCATAAAGGCGGCAGCTCTTCTACATCGGAAAGCGTGTATAACTCGCAATAGTTTTTACCAACCTTGATCTCATCCTGAATATGGATGTCCTGGAGCAATGGCCGTTCATTAGCGCCGCGCAACATCAGATAGCGTTCGATGACACCGGCGGAATCAATCGTACCCGCCAATTCATCATTCGATAACCTAACTAATTTCAAATACCCGCTATCAGATAATACCCGCTCGAACTGTCCGGCACTGTCCAAAAAATCCTTGAACAGTACGGGATTAATCGTTTGTTGCGGTACAATGCTCTTACGTAAGATGTTACTGTAAGCGGAACTGGCTAATTTGCGATCCTTTGGTTTTTGTGTCAAAAAGATATAGCAGCGATGCTCCAGGCATTCCCGTTCATTAAAGAAACGTTCACTGGCCCGTGACAGGAAACCTTTCCCTGACTTTTCAAAATCCGCCTTAAACCCATTTTCCAGCCACCAATCCTGTTTGTGGAAAACAGAGCCGGTAGGCAATAAACGGATCGCTTTGACCCATGCCTGGTGGTAAGCTTCATAATCGCGGTCGGACAAAGTGAAAATTTCCGGTAGCGTAACTTCGTAACCGATGGTGATGTCGCCATGCGCTGATAATATGGCACCATTTTCCACTTTAGTTAACGGCAATATTTTTTCAAGCGTTATTTTCATGTGTAGCTGTTTTAAGATGGGTAAATGATTTTCTTGAATGATACCGGATAAAATCTGGCAATTGCTTTTTGGCGAAGTGTTTGGACAGGCCATGTTCACCAAACCGGTGACTGAGCCGGAATACCGAGAAGAACAAGGCGGTTGCTAAACCTACGATCAAGGGCAATATGACCCACAGTGATAAGCCACAGATATACAGGACGGCAAAACCAACGAGCAATACAACCAACCCGATAGCGAGGTAAGCGATATACTGCGCCTTTAGACCTTTGAAAACAATGGGCTTTGATACGCCTTTATTGATCTGGTAGATACTCATAAGCCGAAGAATGATTTAAGTATAGTTGCGACCACGACCAAAAACACACAAGAGCCAAACCAGGCCGCAGCTACCTTATTGGTGTCCGGTTCACCCTGGTTCCATTTGTTAAATACGCGTATCGCACCTATGATACCGACCACGGCACCGATGGCATACATCAAATTACAGCCTGCATCGAAATAACCCTTGACCTGGGTGGTAGCGGAATTAATACCGCTGTTGCCGTCTTGCGCAAAACAATAATTGATTGTGAGCAAGCCGACCAGGAACATCAACGTTTTAGTGAACGCTATGCGTTTCTTTTCAGCCGGTAACTCGCGGTAAGCGGCAAATAGGCTTTTGAAAGATTTATAAACAGTTTTAAATAAGAATTTCATGGGTTTAAATAATCAAGCGGTTAATTCCATAGGTTAGCTAATTCTTCATCCGAGATAGGGAAAAGGGCGTTTTCACGGATATACTCGTTTAGTGCGCGTTGGCTGGGTGTGTCCCGGATGCCGGCATATTTCGCCTTGACCAGCCCGAACAGGGAAATGAAGTCTTCTTTGTTACCTTGCTCTTTTTCGAGGACATGGAAAATGCTTTTGAGTTCCTCGATCACATCCGGCACCAAACCTTGCTGCAACTCGCGCGAATCTTCTTCTTCAACATCCGGGGCAAAACCGAACATATTCATATCCAGCCTTGACATGCCTTCCGGCATTTTGGATTTGCCAATTAGCGCATCTTCTTCCGAGCCTGGCAATGCCTCTTCTTCCAATTCCTCATCCCACTCGTGCCGAAGCGGTTCGATGTTCTTCCGGCCTTTTTCCAGCCATGCCTTTAACTGCTTGCGATAAAGCAGCGGCAGTACACCCAAATACCAAATACTACTGAGGATCAGGGCAGCGACCAAAAACTGCTGCCAGGTGAATGATTTGAATACCATAACATTTTGCTTTTGCCCCGATGCGGCATTGCACCGGGATTTACAAAAGCAAAGGTTGCCGGACTGCAAATTTTTGATTAGGTAAGCTTCGGTAGTACCTTTAAATAAATCGCAACAAGTTATAAAACAACGAATTATTCATCGTCACTTATCGCTGAATTTGGTTTTTTCTTACCGGTCGGCACATATTCATCCTCGTTTTCCATTTTCAGGTTGAGGCTGTCACGCATTTCGTTGAGGTACCGGGTGCGGCTCAATCGCTTTCTTTTCCGCAATTCGGCAAAACGTTTGGCGGGTATGCCGATATTAACGTTAAATTTTTCTTCCAGCCACCGGAATATTTCACCTAAACCTGCGGTGCCATTGTTGATCTTACCTGTATGATAAAAGCCTAACCCTACTTCTGCGAGATCAATGGTATCACCTGTCCATTTCATATCGCCTGTATGCAAGTTGCCTAACAGGCTTTGTGGGTCGATATTTTTTTTCCCGAGTAGTAACAGCCTTTCCAATATCCATTCTTTTAAGGATTCAAAGGCCTGGAATTTAGAGAACAGGTAATCACAACTGGTCGAAAATTCTGGGTCAAGATCGGGCACTTCGGGTAACAGGATGCTTTGCATTTCCGCGCCTCTAACGAAATAGAGGTTATCCAATTCGGTCGCGTTCAGCTTATAATACTGGTAGAGAAAGGCATATTGCTTGAAAAAGCGTTCGATGTAAAACAATTCCCGTTCTAAGAAACCTATTTGCTTTTCGGGATCGCCATAAGGCAAGTTGGTTTCGATATTATACAATTCTGTGTAATATATCTGCCATTGATAAAAAGATGGTTTGATGTGTTTGAAGATGGGAATCTCTTCCGCTTTATCTTTGAATCTCACATCGCTGAAATGTGCTCTTAATCTTTTCAGCGCTTCGCGGATAAGCTTCAAAGCGGTCGTCCATCTTTGAAAAGGGTCTTTGATCTGGAAACAGGCCTGCTCCAAATCTTCTTCCAACTGTTTTAACAGCCGGGTACTGATTTCCTGGATCATTTGGATACTATGGGTTAAAGTAAATCCTGCCCGGCCCGTTCACTGGCAATAACTTTTCACTTAGCAGGAGACACGTATCCGTTTTATCATAGGCATTATTGATTTTTCAAAAATCATAGTTTGCCCGTTAAGAAAAGCACTAAATCAAGCACTTAGAAGCACTTTCTTAATTTTAAAGCAACCCGTTTTTCTGCAATTGTTTCCGCAGGGCGCGGAACGTGCTTTTTCCTAATAACAGGTAAGAGGCGAGATCCGCGTCTTTAATTATTCGTCCCGGCTTTAACAATTCAGGGTATTGTTTATATAAGTTAACGACCCGATCCGTATTCGGTAGCCCTAACAGCTTTTTATAGGAAAGTTCATCCTGTTCGCGCCGTGCCATGATCAGCCGGGATTGCTCGATGACATCAGGAAACAAGACATAGATTTCATCGACTTCTGCATGGGTCAGGCTCATCCAGTAGGAATCACGGCAGGCCATCAGGTAATCGGCGGACGGGGTTTGTTCGATAAAGCTTTTGCCGCCGATCAGCGCGCCTGCGCTGTGCAGGCGGACAACCTGCCGGTCGCCGGAGTCTTTGTAAATGTAGGCGATCCCAAAGCCGCTGGCCAGGAACCAGGCTTTTTTGACCAAGTCGCCTTGTTCATATAAGGGGGTGTCGTTGGCATAATAGATGGGTTGTAAGTGGTCGCTGAGGTACTGGTAGTATTCGGGCGGTTGGGGTAAATAACTATCCAGTATTTTAAATAGCTGGTCTAGTACGGGCTGGTGTTTTTTCATGGTGTCAGGATACTTGGTTTAGGCCCCGTGGGGCGAGCCGTACCTGTACCACAATTTTCATCCAGCTTGCGACGGCTGTCAGGTTGCGAATACAGGCCGGCCCGCGTCAAGGCGGGCGTAAGCCTGCTTCCCTTCCTGATTATAGTAGATTGTCGCAATTCTAATGAGGGATGCGTTCAAACGCTTGTTTGCATTTTTATATGTATTATTTCTATTTCATCTTGTCTATGTTTTTATCTTAATTAAAGCACCTTTCCCGCTCAAGAAAGGCGCTTTTTTTGAGTTTATTTATTTAATTAACCAATCATTTATCTTCTTGAAAAACGATACAAAAGAACGAAGCGTGTTTTAAGGCCTATTGCCTGTTATCTTTATACACCTGCCATCCCTTCCGGGCCAGGTATAAAACGATAATTCCAATACCAATTTTTGATGCCAATTTCATTTTCATTTAATTTAGTAAAGGGCCCCGCACCAACGAGCGCCCTTTAACTTACTAACTATTTATTAACTAACTGCTTAACATGAAGCGTCTTTATTCCTCGTCGTCTTCGTTTATTTTAATACATATCCAGATCGCAAACCCTGCTATGATTACTATACCAATAACGTAAGGATGATTCATTATCACCATTGTTCGTTTTAAAGCAGGCACCCTTGCGGTGCCCGCTTTTGTTATTAATTAACTGATCATATTACCATTCCAAAAGGAAAAGTTTCTTTTATACATTTATTTGTCTTTCAATTTCTTTTGCATCTCCTTCTCTTTAATCGTGTCACGAACCAGCCAAATTATTACCCCGATGATTATTGCGATAAAAACAAAGTATCCAATAATGTAAATCAGCTCCATAGGCCATCATTCTGCGTAGATTAATCGTTTTTGGTACAGGACCGGGTATTCCTGATAACCACGGCTTTTATAAAAACCATGTGCCTTTTCGCGATGCAACTGGTAGTGTACTTGTATGCGGTCGCATTGCCGATCCCATGCTAATTTCTCCGCTTCCTGCTCCAACGCTTTACCAATGCCGTGGCCTATGTGTTTTTCATCGACAGCCAAATAATTGACTACTGCTAACGCATCGTCTATGGCCAGTGATGGCACAAAGTAAATAGCGATGAAACCAACGACTTTGCTATTCATTTCATAAACCAACACCTGGTGGTCTTGATGAGTACCGACAGTTTCCAATTGCTTTTCTAAGTCAATTGTATTTACCGGGTAGCCCAGTTGTATTAACAGCAACCTTATGGCGTTTACATCGGTTTTTACCGCATTTCTGATCATACTAATTAATTTATTGGCTTTTAGGCGGCCAGCCTGATAATTCGTTCTATATCGTCATGATCGATCAAACTGCTTTCGGTGATCAATGCGGTTTGGCTAAAGCCGAGCAGGTGCGGGCCATCCAGCGCGTTATATAGCTTCCTGATTAAATGATCTGTTCCGTATTTGGCTAAAAGGATGGCCTCCGGATAGATCTGAACAATGACAGTATCATACTTTGACATCGCAATCGCGGCAGGCGACTCCAGGAAAGTCTTGGCCATTTTAAAGTAAGCAGCGCGCAGGCAAACGATACTGTCATATTGTTTTACTTCGACAGTAAACACTTCAACGATATTTTCAAGTTTTAAGGCCAATTGGGTAACGTCGCTTTCGCTGGCTGATACTTCAACAGTAATCAGAATTATATCGCGCATATCCGTTGGTGCGTAGCTTAAACTTTTGATGGGTACGAGCTTTTTCTCGATTACCCCGGTGACCAGGTGAAGCAGGCCCCGCCTGTCTTCAGCTTTAAAAGTCAATACGTAGTTCTCCTGTTTCATATTTTTCATTTATTAATACTTTTTTTCTTAGGTGCGAATATTTTGAATCTCCGCCTTATTACTCGAAATTCAACTTGTAAACTGTTATATAATGATCATAAATAGCAACCAAACTGTTTCCATAAACCTTAAAATCATTTGCTTTTTTCCTAGCTAATTGCGGTAGATAAAAGCTAAAACGATATTTACCGTTTTTTACATAGTAAACATCAATAATCTGCATACGATCGAGCAGCTCACGGTTTTCGTTATTTGCGGCAAGCTTCGAGTTAACAAATAAATATTTTTCATTGGCAAACCCCATCCGATTGACCAGTAGCGGTGGCGAAGACAGCGTTAATGAATTATCGGAATTGACTTTGGCTACAGAAATGTGAGCCCGACTTATTGTATCAATGGTTTTTGTTTTAAATGCCAAGTCCAAATTGGAGTCGATGCATAACACCTCATTTCGGTAATAATAGATATAGTAAAATTTATCACTTTGGGGAATTTTTACAAATATCCCATCCGTACTAAATATCCCTTCGCCTTGCTTTTGCAGCAAAGAGGTGTCAATTTTTGATGTCTTCCCATCTCTGTTGATCTTCATCAGAAAGTTATTCCCTTTACCATTAATGCACCGATCAATCCAGATTTGAGTTCCAATATTTGAAGAAGCAGTGAAAACAGGGGTGTTATACAAAATGATTTTATGATCATCAGCTAGTCTTGTTTCAAACCTTCGTCTGTCAAACCCATCATTTAGATAAACAAAAGGTGAATCAACGATAATATAAGCACTTTTATGTATCTTATATTCGTTAGACCAATTGATTTGCATATCCAATTTTTGCTTCAAATCGTAGCTTAATTCTGATAACAAAAAGGGCGATGTGAATGAAGCCAAGTAAATTGTTTTAGAAGTTAAACCGGCGATATAAAAAGAATTATACCTAAGATCGTATGTTTTACCAGGCAAAAGTAAATGAGGCGGCAATAAACGAATAAAACCATTTCGCCTGTTTGCTTCTTTTTGAGAATATAAATATACGGTGGCAACGCAAGTAACTGCGAGCGTGCCACATAGTACTAAAAATTTTAATCGCTTTAATATCATAGCAATAGAATTCATCAGGACCATTGTTAAAAATGGCCCTGATGTGTTTTTTAAAACGGCAGTCTATAAGGGTTTAAGCAATTATTATCTAAATCACTTGCATATGCCGTGGTTGCATTATGTGTCCAGGGGTCTGTAACCGTGCAAATAGCACCTCCATTAAAAGGAGCACATGAATCGTCCTCCAAGTCAGTTTGTGTACATCCTGTCAATTCATCATTATAGAATGCAATTTGATCTTGATGCTTCTGATTTGTAAAAGCAAATGATGAGCAAACGGCCAATAAAAAGGCCGATAAAAACATACGGTTTCTGTACTTTTTCATTTTTTATTTATAAGTTATTAATGCCTACTCTGTTCGAGGTTTTCGGCTTCGCCTCCTATTGCAATAGTTTTTTTATTCTTTGTTGGATACACCACTACACCCAAACAACCTATAATTACAAAAATCACGTTGAACACGAGATGTTGTCGCCAATTCATATTTTGTAATATTCCACCACAGGAACAAGGTATATACGGACTGAAATTTAATATCACAACAATGTATGCCGTAAACATAATCATCATACTATATGATATATACAAAGCGAGCAACTGGTATCTTTTAGACACCAAAAGACCAGCTGTCGCTATTTCAATAAGGGGAATTAGCCAACTGACCTCATTCATAAAAGGAGCCAAAATCGGAGATTTGCCCAATTGTATTTGAAACCTTTGGTAGTCTGCCAGTTTACTTACTGCCGCATAAACAAAAAGTAATACAAACAAGGCGCTAATAATATCTGTCGATAAATTCTTGTTTCTCATATTTGAAATTGCTGACCGCCTATTGTTTAGTTCGCAAGAAAGCCGCTACTTCTGGCTGGTTGTTCTTTTCCGCATACGTAAGGGGTGTTTCGCCATTGGCGGGTTCATATTCGCCATTATATTGATAATGCACATTAGCACCTTTGGCGACCAGGGTTTTGACCATTTCAAGCGAGCCGTATTTGGCGGCGTGAAAAAGGGGTGGCACATAACCTTCACAGGCTTTATTTACATCCGCTCCCTTTTCAATCAGGACATCAAAACATTTTTTTGCTCTCGACCGGATAGTTTGAGCTAGGAGTGTGTACTGCCAGTTGCCGTCCTGATAGCAGTTGTTGATGTTGTCTTTGGTGACTAAAGAGCTGAATTTGACGGCATCATCCGTATTTAAAGCGGATTCTATGCCCGCAGGTAATTGTTGGGCCACAACATGCAAACGCAGACTCGTTAATAGCAACAGCAGAAATAATTTTTGAATTTTCATAGTCTCATTTTTATTGGTTTGTTAAACAGGATTTTTTTTACCATTGCTTATCATAAACTGCCTTTACTGTTGTAACCGGTTGATCGGGTTCGTTAGCTTTCACTGTCCTTGAAATGATCAATTCTTTTTGGTCGGGTGATAAGTGCCATTCTTCCTCAACTGTTGCCAATGCACGCTGCTGTAGGGAAAAATAGGTTTGTTTTTTTAATAATGCGCCGCCTTCCGATTTTTGATAGGAGCCTACTAATATTACGCTATCCTGGACTTTTCTCGACACCGGCGTGCCGTTTAAAGCATAGGCAGTCTGTTCGCCTTTCTTGCCGGTTAAACTGATAGAATCGGATGTTTGCCTGATGGTAAGTTCGTCCATTTCGCTATTGGCACTGGCGTTGCCGAAAACGCTTTTTTTCGAGTTAAATAGCCACTTACCGGTAAAATTGATATTCGTCTGAGCAGATGATTTAATACCGCAAAACAAGATCACGGCTATCACTACGATTTTGATGTGTTTTTTCATATATAATTTTGTTGTTATTAATTGTTTTGAATAATACCGGATGTCAAATGCCCGTCCGGCGTTGGAAAGTTGATACCTAATAATTTGGCGATCAAGACGGCTATATCAGGCTCGGATAAACTTTGAATATGCCCGCCTTTGACAATGTCCGCACCAGCGGCGATAAACCCGGTATACATTTCGGGGATATTTGGATCGTAACCGTGATGGCCGCCGTGCGTAGGATAGAACACGCCTTCCAGTAGGCTTTGTTGGATCAAAGTCCCTGCGCCGTGATTAATGGTTTTTGAGGATGTCGTTGAGGCGCTGAATACCATGCCCGGTTCAGCTGTTAAAGCCAGTACTGCGTTGCTATCCGCACCCATTTGATCCAGTTCCTTACGGTAAACGATGCGGAGCAGTTCGCGTTTGTCTTTTGGTAATTTGTCAAGGCTATCAGTAAACGCTTTTACAATGCCGGGTATTTCATTCTTTGTGGTGGCAGGATACCGGTATAAAAAACAGGAGCCTCCAGATGCAACGAATTTAGCGGGTATGCCTTTGATAAGCATATTGGGCCGCATAACCGTATGAATGGTAGCAAAGCCGTGATCGCCAACAATAATGACCGCCGTACTATCTTTTATGCCAGCTTTATCGATACTTTCCAGCACATTACCGATGATCCGGTCATTGGATTCCATAGCCAGCCGAACACTGTCGGCATCGCGCCCATAGTCATGCTCATTCTCATCCGCAGAGATAAGATGTAATGCTAAAAAGTTTGGCTTATATTTTTGTATTAAATAAGCTGCCATTCGGCCGCAGTTATCGTCCATCGAAAAATGGCTTTCATCCATGTTGCTAGCATCAAGTTTTCCCGTGGCGTTGCGCTCCAGTTCTTCTGTCAAACCAGTCGGGTTGGTATATTTCCGTGCCACCGTAATCCTATCCTCCGGATGGCTGATGTCCCATAATTCGGAAATATTGTAATCAATATCAGCACGAACCGTTACTGGCCACATGACCGCTGCTGTAGTTAAATGATTTTGGTGCGCGGCCTGCCAGAGTGTTGGCACTTTTATAGAATTAGCATACCAATACCATTCGCCCTGGCTGCCAATAGGCTGGTTGTAGAGGATTTTTGAACGTGCTGGTAACGCTCCGGTAACCATCGCAGTATGACTTGGGTACGTGAAGCTGGGGAATACGCCTTTCATATAATCGGCATACGTGCCATTCTTCATCAGGTAACGCAAGTTGGGGCAGGGCCAGCTTTTATCCAGGTACATGTCCGGATGAAAACCGTCTATGCTAATAAGGATGACGTGTTTAACTTTTGAAAAACAGGGCAATGTGAACAGAATAGGAATAGCTATGGCTAAAGCTTTATAAAAATGCTTCATTTCGTGGTGATATGTAATTGTTTTTTTAAATACGGGATCAGTGATTAGCGATTAATATAGCAGACGTTGCTGTAGTCCCGCCACCAATCAATGCAATGGTTTGGTTAAAGAACCTGGCCGTGTTAGCTACTGTCGCGCTATTGTTATTTACGCCGCTTAATGTATAGGTGGCCAATAAGCTGCCTGTCGTAGCATCCCGGAATTCAAAAACGTAGCTGGCAACCGTATGGTCAGCCTTATAAGTTTTAAAACCGGTTCGTCCTTTGTAATTCAAACTTTGTACTTCAGAACCGTTGGACTGTCCTTTAATATCAACGCTGACTGCATTAGCATTCTGCGATAAGTTGATAAAACGTATACCGGCCACACTATCAGTCTTAACATATTGCGGCAAGTTTTCATGAATGAAAACCGTATCAGGTTTGCTGACCGTTCCGGCAAGATAGAATGAATAGATATTATAATTCTGTAGAGGCAGGTTTCCGCTAAAGAGGGTATGCAGGGTATCGGTACTCTGCACAACTGCAAATGCAGTCGAACCCGCAACCGGCGAAAATAAGTTACCGGCCCCATAGCTTAGTTTGTTTACGGCACTTAATGTCGAATAAATCGTATTCGGGTTGTTAATCCGTACAATTACCGGCGAACTACCAACCGTTGCGTTGACAAAGCTTAACGAAGCTACCGTGGAGGGCGGAAATGTATCATTTTTTTTGCAAGCCTGGAGCACAAGCAATGCGGTAAGCAACATTAAAGCTGATTTAATCTTAGATTTCATGGTCTTAATATTTTTAGAGTTAATTATTTACTGGTATTCTTTTTCTGTCCATATTGGTTCGTTGTTTCGCATTCTGTCTATAGTTCGCTGGAAGAACTCCGAGGTGCCATTGTGACCTTGCGCAATCGCCAATTCTTTAGCTTTGGATTCCAAATCAAGAGCTGTTTCCTTCTTTCCAATTTTGTATAGTATCATCGCATAAGTATCCATATAGTCATACATTGTCGGGTTGATTCTAACGACATTTTTCATCCAGCGCACTGCAGTATCCAATTGATCTCTATTATTGCAATGCGTAAAAAAATAACTGTAACAGAAAGTATTCACCGCCTTTGTCCAGCCAGGAACAGTATCCATCCGGATATTCTCAACACGGTCGATACACGAGCGAATAAGTTGAGGCCAATTTTTTTCCTGCTTTTTTTTAAAAATTAAGTAGCTATACCAATCCATTTTCGCTTGCAGATCCACCCGATTGGCATAATAGGCGTTATACTTTTGAGTGATGTCTTTTTTTAGTTGTTCAAAGTCAAATTGATCACCACTTGCCTGTCCAGCTTTTAAGGCCGGCTCTTCTTCGGCAGCTATCAATATGTTTTCTAGCTTTTGTTGGGCGTAACCACGGTCATCCATCGCCCGATCGATCTTATCCGCGTTTTTAAAGAAAAAATTAAAGCCGGGGTCCGAAGGTTTACCCGTCAACATTCCGATAAACGAGATAATATCTTTTGTATACAATTTATTTTCAGGTTGCTTATTAATAAAATTCCAGGTGATTTCCTGTATTTTCGGATCCCACATCATTCCTTTTATAATGGGTTTAAGGTCCGGTTTGCTCAATTCATCCTCGGGTAATCTTAAAATAAAACCTTTTGCAATTTCTGCTACCTTTGGATACTTCATAAACCAGCTTATAAATGCTACATTTTCGGGAATAAACCACTCGCTGTCTTTAAGCCCAATGATATAATTGATACTGATCTGCTGAACCTCCGGTTGTTTTTCGCTCAAATCTTCAATAAACCTGGCGTTTTCCCCTTTTAAAAAACTGTTTTTGCCAAAAGAATTTATATATGTTAAGGCAACCCTCAAAACTTGTGGATCGTCTTTAAAAGCGTTCATAATGTTTTTACTATTATCAGAACCTATTTGACTCTTTGGTATCCTGTTTAAATAATCTGCTGCCATCTTTCCTGCGAGCACTTTATCAGAAAAGCGGAAAGCTGCAATAAGGCCTTTTTCTTCGACTGTGTCTAATTTCCCCGGTTTAAAATCATGTAAGATGTGGTAATATTGTTTTTCCGGGTTTTGGGCATTCGCAGCCAGTTGAATAAAGCCTTTTACATCCAATGTTCCGGAAACTTTATGTTCCGGTTTTCCATCGGGATCAAAAAAAAGGAAGGCGGGAAGGGAATTGATGCCATAAGTACGGCTAATCGCCCGTGCTGTCGCATACCATGACCGTATTTCCTCATTATCGTTTTTGGTTGTATCAGTCTGTAGCTTTACACAAACAAATTGCTTATTGTAAATATCGCCCACTTCTTTAAGGGGATAAATATTCTGATCCATTTGTTTACACGGCCCGCACCAGGTTGCATAACAATCAACGAATATGTACTTATGCTCGGCTTTGGCTTTGGCCAGCACCTCTGCCCAGGTCGTATTTGTCTCAAAGCGGATGCCCTGGCCATGAGCCGCTAATGCTGCTTTAATAATCATACAGGCCATTAAAAGGAGATGATTTATTTTATTAATTTTCATCTTTTTAGTTTTCTTCATTTTTATCGATGCTTTGAATTTTCAACAGGTCCGAAGTTTTGTTGGAGACATGCTTGTTTTTCCATTCGGGGCCCTTTTTATAAACCGGCCAAAGCTCATCCAGCGTATCGCCGTCGTAAAGAATACCGTCTTTCATAACATATCTGATTTCTTTACTGTTATGGATATCATCCAAAGGGTTTTTATTCAGTATGATCAGGTCAGCGATTTTCCCGACTTTAATAGATCCCAGGTCCTGTTGCATTCCTAACCCTTCCGCACCCATTATTGTTGCCGCCCGCAAGACTTGCATATTGGTTAGGCCACCCATTTGCAGTGCCCACAACTCGTTATGCACACCTACAGCTTCCCTATTACCGTGGCTGCCTAATAAAACTCTGCCACCCGCCTTAAGGATAATTGCGTCCATAATGGCAGGACCTATATATCCATTATGTTTAAAGTCTATCACCACCGGGCCTGGGTGCAGAATTCGTTGAAGCACACTGCTATCAATAAACCGTTCCATCTTAGGCGTAGCGAGATGCCAGTAGAGTGAGTCAGCCAATGCCATAGTTAAATCACTACCATAACGGGCCTGCAAGGTGGGTGTAAGATAGGCACCGCTCCGGGCGATGAACGTTGTAAGGTCATTATACACATCACTCCCCTCAGAATTATGTTCAATCCCAGTACTACCATCTTTGATTTCAGCAATTCGTGGCATAAATTCACGTTCGCCTTCGTTTGTCAAATTCAAGCCAACATTGCGCGAGGCGATTAATAGCCATTCACGTTCCATTCGGGTAGACAACATGTATTGCTTCACAAATGAGCCGCCTAATTCTGCCCGTTTCTGTACGATAAAACGTGCATCTTCCGGGTTTCGGAGCCGACTGTGAGGGAAAAACGATACGTCGCTGACACCCTGTCCTGATACAAAGTATCTCGGGCCGATCATACGCCCGGCTGCAAGTTCTTCGCTGTAACCATAATGATCGGGTTCGGTATACGGGTTTCTTGCAGTGGTCACCCCGAATGCAAAGTTGGATAAGAACTCCCAGTATTCTTGCGGGTAAATATTACCGGGGGCGTGCATATGCAAGTGCATATCAATAAGGCCCGGCATAATTGTTGTCCCTGACATATCCATCAACTTCGTACCTTTTGGAATGTGTACATCGGTGTTTTTTCCAACTGCGGAAAAACGGCCGTCTTTGATCAAAACCGTCCCGTGTTCAATTACCTTGTTTCCCTCCATGGTAAGGATTCGAGCATTTTTTAATGCAATTGTGCCGTGGGCGTATGATCGCGGCACAGTCAGGTTTATGTCGATAATCTGATCAGGCTTAACATTGACAGTGGTTAAATCGCTTTCGGCTGTGCCGGAGGCTTTCTTTTTTTGTGCCGCAGCGATGATCTTATCAGGGTTAATCCGATAAAAATGGTTGCCATAGCTCCAGCAAAGCATATTCCCGGTCTTTTCCCAATACGGGTCAACGCCGGATGCGAAGCGGATCAGCGGTATTTTTTTTACAGGATCGTAAATAACGATAGAATCCACACGGCTGGAAACCGGTACCAGATAAAGGTCCTCGTTCATGGTGTAGACCATATAACGCTTGTCAGGAGAAAAGGATACCTGTTGCAAATAACCGCCCAAGTACTTCGTCCGACCTATGGCGATTGTCTCCAAGTTTTTCCCCGCTACGTCCCTGGAAACCAACTGTGCAGTTATGGTGTCTTTTTTACTAGCTAGATTTGATCCTTTCCACACCTCTTCCGGCTCATAGTAAATCCTTTTTCCATCGCCTGAAAAAGAGAGTTGATTCCACATCGGTACACCATCTCCAATATGTGTGTCAGGACCGCCAGTAACGGAAATAACATCCAAACTTCCCTTGCCGGAATAGGTTTCTTCCTGCAAAACCGCGATACTATGGACAATAGCAATACTCATGCCGTCCGGTGACCATGCCGGGCGTTGGTATTGACCAGCTGAATGGGTCAATTGCTGCGGTCTACCACCGGTTGAGGGTACCCGCCAAAGCTCACCACCAACGGTATCACACCAGCTGACATAAGCGATCCATTTGCCATCAGGGGAGTAAACGGGCTGGAATTGGCCAAAAGGCTGGTCCACGAGTGGGTGCGGCCTCCCGTAGGGCATATCCATTACATATAACCGGCTAAGGGCAGAAAACACCAGGTGCTTACCGTCCGGACTAAGGTTAGCAGACCGCGTATAGTTCAGTTTCAAACTGTCGCCACCGAAGCGATAGGTATTGTAATTGAAAGGCCCGGCATCGACCTTTATGTCTGCCATAAAAGGAATGATATGATCCGCACCGGTTGCAACGTCTATGCGATGTAATTTACCGCCATAACCGATAAAGATATTTTTAGAATCAGCTGAAAAAGCGAAGCTAGGCTGATTGTATACCCGAGAGTATGGAAATTGTGGGTATAAATCAGTTATTACCACCCGATCATTATTATTTTGCAGATCCCGGATTATTAAGTGATTTGTATACCGTTCCGGTATCCGGCGGACATACGACACAATTAACAAGGGGGATGGCTATCAATGTACATCCTGCCTGGTCGCCGGATGGCAAAAAGATCGCTTATATCAGCGATAATACCGGTTCTTTACATTTACATATAAGGGACGTCTCCGGCAAATTCCATACGGTGCTAGGCTCTGATGATGCACAGTTGAAAGTAACCGACAATCCTATTTGGGTGGACGCTAACCATGTTTGCGTTGGTGATTCCATCTATGTACTCGCGGGTGGGAAATTACATTGGCCGTTTAAAACCAATTATGATTCTTATAGCGGCGACAAAATCGTAAGGTTTTCAAAAGATGGCAATACAATTTATTATCTGCATTCTTTGAAGTTGTATCGATATGATTACCAG
>Ga0207009_1026_pt1 | contig 24486 bp, 15 predicted proteins | sample Alteio_BWMinCont_81_FD_153479 | JGI IMG/M metagenome (GOLD analysis project Ga0207009, IMG submission 153479) | Enriched cells from forest soil in Barre Woods Harvard Forest LTER site, Petersham, Massachusetts, United States -... | ecosystem: Environmental > Terrestrial > Soil > Temperate forest >... | reverse complement strand
GGACTTGCTTCACGCCCAGCCAGGAGACCATCAATACGGCCACCAGCAGGACGATCCCGCCGGCCAGCGCGTGCTTGCCTGCTCTGCGTTGCAAGACCATCAGCAACAGGAGGGTGGCTAGTTCCACACCGAAGCTGATGATCCCGCCGCGTGAAGCCGAGAGGAAAAGCGCGCCCATCGGCAGCATCGCAAACAGTCCCACAAGAAACCATCGCTCCCGCCGAACTTTTCCCGTCACCAGCGGCACGAGCGCTATCGGAATCACCAGCTCCATAAATCCCGCGAAGTGGTTCCGGTTCACATAGGGCCCGAAGGGGATTCCTCCATATCGCATTTCGCGAAACCAATAGAGCTTTCCATTGAACGTCAAGTGCTGCAGGATTCCGAAAATGGCGACCAGGAAGCCGAATACCATGACAAACCACACAAACCTCCGCCACTCTTCAAGGGTACGGAAGGCCTGCACCGCAACGAACAGAATGATCAGGTAGGTCACGAGAAGCTGCAGTTCCAATCGCGTGCTGTACGCGCTGGCAGTGCCGTGGAATGCCAATTGGCCGACTACCAGCAGAGAAAGCGCTGCCAGCGGCGGCAGCAACGGGGAAATCACGATTTCTTCTTCTTCAGCGAAATAGGCGTCTACTGCCCAGACCAGGAACAACAAACCCGCTCCCGTCCCAAGAACCGCACGTGCCCAGCCCTCAACGGCGCCATGAGCCAGGACGCCGAAGACGACAAGGCCGCACACACCGGCGCGGATAATCCTCATGGCTTCGCGCTTCCGGAGTTTTCCGGGACAAGCGCGACGTCGTCCACCCACGCCGCCCCCTGGATCCCGTTATCGAGCTTCCCGCTCGCATACCTGACCACGCAGATGCGCACGCCGTGAACGTCTTTCTCGGCCGTCCAGGGCATTTCAATGCGTGTCCACGGCTCGCTGCCGCGAATATCGCGGGTCACGCTACCTCGCGCCCGAGGATCGCCCATCGGCACCAGACCAAACCGCACCCCTTGATCGGTGGTGAGCGCCCGCGTGCGCACCCAGGCGGAGAAGCGGTAAGCCGCAGAAGGCGCAACCGGAGCGACAATACAGGCATTGTCAAAACTTACGTTGCGCTTGCCGCCAAACTGCAAGCGCAGCGATTGATTACCGGAATGCTTTTCCCGGGAGTCCAGGCTTGCCTGTACACCTTCGAACTCCGGCCGGTAGCTCCACGCGAATCCTCCGCCGGTCACGCCAGATTCGAAACTTCCATCCCACACCACCGAACCAGGCGCATCCAGAAGCGGCGGTAATTGCGAGAAGCGCGCCGCTTTCTCCCACACTCGCCATGCGGCTTCCCATTGAGCGGTCTCCACCAAACTGTCCACGAGAGGAAAGGCGTCGCGCAAAACCAATTGAGGATGAAGCGATTCGAGCCGCGACCAGACTTCGAGCGCCTCCTCTGCTTTCTTGTCGGCCACGAGGTCCCGGATCACGCCGAGGTACACATCGCGGCTTGGCGGCAGCACGCGATTCAAAATCATCTGCAGGTCCGGATTGGCATGCCAGCAGCGCGAAAAGGCTTCCGCGCCCCGCTTCGGATCGGCTTCCACCGCGCGCCGGATCTCCGCGAACGCCGGATCCAGCTCGTGCTGCCGCAACAGAAAATTCCCGTAACGCCAGGAAATTTCGGCCGATAGCGGATAGGTGCGCTTCGCTTCCAGGAAAGACGCCCGCGCCTTCGTGAGATCTCCTTCCGATTCGTAAGCGGTGCCCAGATCCAGCCACGCATTTGCAGATCTGGGATCCCGAGCGAGGGACATTTGGTAGGCCCGAATCGCTCGCTGCGTATCCGGTTGCACAAAATTGTATTGCCAGTAGCGTCCGAGCAAATACCAGTTCCAGGGGTTTTCCGGCTCTAGGTGGGTGGCGCGCTCGTACCCTTCGAGGGTTTCGAGTTCTGCCTGGTACTCCGCACGGGCGCTGCGGATGCTGTAGTAGGAGAGAGCGGCGCCTGACAACACTGCAACAAACACAATTCCACAACGTGCGGCGAAACTCGAAAGGCGGAGAATCATTCCCCGGTACTCTGCCTAGACGACTCTTATTATGCAAGATGAATGTGGCAAATCAGGAAGGAGTGATGCCGCTTTGGGGCCAGTGCGTTTCTATTTTCCGGAAGAAGCGGAAAACGCATCGTCACCCCGGCCGCGGCGGCGCACCTCAATCCCCAGCCGCTTAATTTTTTGATTCAGCGTGGAAAGCGGAATCAAGAAACGTTCGGCGGCTTCCGTCTGGTTCCACCCGGTGCGCTCGAGCATATCCACGATTACCCGGCGCTCGATCTCGTCCATGATTTGAAAGAGCGAGGGTTTCGAATCGTCGGCGCCGCTGCGCGCCCCCGGCTCGCCGGGCAGCGGCGGTAGAAACTCGGAGAGCTGCAGTCGCACGCCGCGGACGATCTCCTTGCTGCGGATGCTTTCCGGCAGAAGGTCAGCGTCCACGCGTTCCTGCGTCGAGAGCACTACGGCGCGTTCCACCACGTTTTCCAGTTCGCGCACGTTTCCCGGCCAGTCGTAGTCCATCATCAGCTTCATGGCCGATGGCGTGAATTGACGCAGCGGCTTCGAGTTTTCCAGGCAGTAGCGCTCCAGAAAATGCGATAGCAGCATCGGAATGTCTTCCCGGCGGTCACGCAAGGGCGGTATTCGCAGGTGAATCACATTCAGGCGGTGGTAAAGGTCTTCGCGGAATCGCCCTTCGCGGACGAGAGTGAGCAAATCGACGTTGGAGGCAGCGACGATGCGCACCTCCACCTTAATCTGTTCCGTGCCGCCCAGACGCATGAATTCGCGCTCCTGAATGACGCGGAGCAGCTTGGCCTGTGTTTCCGGGCTGATGGTGGCAATCTCATCGAAAAAAATCGTGCCCTGGTCGGCGACTTCGAAGAGGCCCTTTTTCGAAGCTACCGCACTGGTAAAAGCTCCCTTGACGTGGCCGAAGAGCTGCGATTCCAGCAAATCCACGGGAATCGAGCCCGTGTTCACGGGGACAAAGGTTTTTTCCGCGCGGGAGGAAGCGGAATGAATGGCTTTTGCGATGAGCTCCTTGCCGGTTCCGCTTTCGCCGCTGATCAAAATCGTGGAGCGCGAAGGCGCCACCTGGGTAACGAGATCCAGCAGCGCCAGCATCTTCTCGCTCTTTCCCACGATATTCGGGAAATTGAAGCGCTGCTTGAGCGCACGCTTGAGCTGAACGTTTTCTTCGCGCAGCCGCCGCGATTCCACCGCTTGCGCCACCTGCGCCAGCAATTCGTCGTTGGACCACGGCTTGGTGATGTAGTCCATCGCGCCGCTCTTGAAAGCGGCCCGCGCCATTTCGATCGAGCCGTATGCAGTGATCAGGACAACGGAAAGTTGCGGATCGCGCCGCCGGATCTCCCGCAGCAGTTCGAGACCGTTGCGATCCGGCAAGCTCACGTCGAGCAGGAGCAGATCAAAGGGGTGTTCCTCGAGCTTTGCGAGGCCGGATGCGGCGGTTTCCGCGCTCGAAACTCCGTAGCCCTCGCCCGTGAGGAGCAACTCGAGGCCTTCCCTGATTTCCGATTCGTCGTCGACTACGAGAATTGAGCCTTTAGACATGAACCGCTTTCTTGGCGGCGGGGAACTCGACGTGGAAGGAGGTGCCCTTGCCCGGCGTCGAGCGCACATCGATTTTTCCGGCGTGTTCCTTGATGATCCCGTAGCTTACTGAAAGCCCGAGGCCCGTGCCGCGGCCGTTGCTCTTGGTCGTGAAAAAAGGATCGAAGATGCGGTGAATGTGCTCGCGCGGAATGCCCGCGCCGGTGTCGGCAATCTCTATCTCGACGCTTCCATTATGCGCAGCCGTGCGCACTTCGAGCATACCTCCGCCGGGCATGGCGTCGCGCGCATTCAGGAACAAATTCAGGAATACCTGCTGGAGTTTGTTGGCCGACCCGCGCACCGCAGGAATTGTGGCAACGAGGTGCTTGACCACCTGAATCTGCGCAGTTCTCAGCGGATGCGCCACCAGCGACAGCGTCTCTTCCACCACGCGGTTCACGTCCACGTCGGTAAGCTCCGCCGCTCCCGTCCGCGAAAAATTCAGCAGGTTGTTGACGATCTCGCTCGCCCGGAAAGTCTGCTTGACGATCTTTTCGATAATCGCTTGCCGCGGGTCCACCTCCGGCATCTGCTTCGCCAGCATCTGGATGTAATTCGAAATCACGGCCAGCGGTGTGTTCACTTCGTGCGCCACGCCAGCTGCAAGAAGCCCGAGCGAAGTCAGCTTCTCGGTCTGCGTCATCTGTTCTTCCATGCGTTCGCGCTGCGTCACATCGTCGAAGAGCAGCAGACGTCCGATGCGCTCGCCGGACTTGCTCACCAGCGGAGTGATGGAAACGTTCAGCGTCAGCAACTTCCCCTGGTGCTGCAACCTCTGCTTGTAAATGCCGGTGATCTGTTCCTGGTCGCCGCGCGAGGCGATCTCCGCCGACAGCTCTTCCGGCAGCAGCGAACTCAGCTGGCGCCCCACCGCGTCCTGCCGGGCCACGCCGAACAGCTGTTCCATCCGCGTGTTCCAGCTTTCGACGATTCCGCCCAGGTCCACGGCCAGCACGCCAACGTTCAGCGATTCCACGATGTTTTCGCTGAAGTCCTTGAGCCGCGCGATCTCGAGCGCCTTCTGCTCGAGCGAGGTGTAGAGCTGCGCGTTATCGAGCGCCACCGCGACGTAGCCCGCGATGGTCTGTACCACCTCCACGTCATCGCTCGAAAGAAAGTCGCCATCCACCGTCTTACCGAGCCCCAGCACCGCCACGGTGTGCTCGCGAATCCGGCAGGGAACGAAATAATTCAGGTCCAGCTGCTCCAGCGTGCGCCGCTGCGAATTCGTAAAGTCTCTCGCAGCGCGTGGCGACTCGAAGAATAGCGCTCCGCGGGCGAACTCCGGCCGGGATGGCGCGAGGAAGCTCAGATCCATGGGTTGCGAGAGCCGCACACCCATCGAGCGCACCAAACGCATCTCCCCGGGCTGCGACGCAACGTCCATGAAAATTCCCAGGCGGTCGACGAGCAATGTCTGCGATATGCGATCCATCACTGAGCCGAGCATGGGATCTATGCGCACTTCGTTCGTCAGCGTGCTGCCAAATTCAATCAGCGTGCGCCGGTAGTCGAGGCGGTCGCGGTAAAAGAAGCGGTCGAGTCTCCCCTGGATCCACTCGCGGAACGGCTGAAATAGAAACGCGGCGGTGACGATGGCAATCATCCCTCCGGCGGGGCCCGTGGCCTGCGCGTGGAATATTTGCGCCATCAGGGCGACCACCGCGAAATAGACCGCCGCCACTCCGGCGGTCGCCGCGGTGTACGCCAACCCGCGCTTGAAGATGATGTCCACATCCATCAGGCGGTAGCGGATGATCGCGTAAGCGAAACAGAGCGGGATCACCACGAGGCTCAGCGCGGAGAATTTCATCCACGAGCTTTGCGCCGCATCGAAAGCGTACGGAACGATATAGAACAGGGTGAAGGGCAGGCTGCCGGCGAAGGTGCCGCCCGTAAGCCATTTTAGTTGCTGCCGCAGGATGCCGGATGGGGCGCTGCGGAAGCTCTTGTAAAAGACGATTCCCGCGGTGAGGAAGCACGCGCCCAGGTAACTCAATTCGATTTTGTCGAGCACGACTCGCGAGCCGAGCCAGGGAACAAAGCCCAGCGCCTGGAACGCCGTGCTCACGTGAAGCAGCAGCAGCGCCAGCGGCGGGCCGTAGACGAAGCCGAGTTTCGATAAGAAGCGCCTGGGCGCTTCCGCGCGTTCCGGAAAAACGAGCGCAAAATGGAGCAACAGCGCCGGAGTCAGCACCAGCGCCGCGATCTTCGCCCAATAAATCTCGTAGTCGAAAGTGTCCAGCTTGCCGCTGTAGTGGAAGGAATAGAGAATGAACGAAACAAGGCAGAAAACGTAAAAGTGGACGGCGCGTGGCGCGTTCCACCGGCGAATAAAAATAAACAAGCCGATAAAAAGGTAAAACAGACCGACAACGCGTAGATAATTTTCAATCGAAGCAGGTTTTTCCGCGGGCGCGGTCACCAGGGGCGTTTCGAACTCTTCGCCATTGCGGGTCAGCTTGTAGCGCAACTGCGTCCAAAGGCTGGCGCGCCAGAGGCGCTTTGTCACTTGCACCGCGCTTGTGACCGGCGCGCCGTTGATGGCGACCAGATGATCGCCGGCGCGAATTCCCGACCGCGCAGCCGGCGAATTCGGAGCTACTTGCCAGGCCCGAACGCCGTGGTCGGTGTCGAGCCATGCCACGCCATCGTCTGGGGATTCGAATCGGGTCCGCTGGTCGAAATTGAGCAGCGCGAAAATCATCGCCGCCAGCGTGGCGAGCGCCAGGACGACAGCACCGAGACTGACTCGCAAGTTCTGTTTCATGACCGAAATCCGCAGGGACTGACCCGAGCCCCAAGGGTCAAGTGCAAATCCATGTCCAATGTTTGGTAGGGGCTCATGCAAGGAACTCTTTTTATTTCAATTAATTGCGAGCGCATGAGCCGAGCCGTCCGATGGCTATCCAGTTTCCAATAGGCACAATACAGCTTTTAAGAGTCCAAAATGACCTAAAATTGTAAGCTCAATCCACCCCGGAAAGACCGAAAAGCCGGCACCAAGACTGCGTGACCGTCGCGGCTGTTCAAGGTCACGTAGCCCTGCGCCAGCAGATTGTTGCAGTCTGCAATCGCTTCCCACCGGCCCGGTCCAAATTTGGGCAGCGCCTGGCGCAAGCCAACGTGCATGTACGGCTCCAGCTGGAAGAGCGATTCACCGAAGCCGTCCACACGGGAAACGGTCACGCCGCTAACCCATTTGTATCCGGCGTTTACCTTCGTCCCCAGATGCGGCATTCTTGCCGAGATATTGCTTCCCAGCGAATGTCGCGACGCCGTTCGGAGGGCATCACGAAGCACGTCGTCGGCCGCCTCTCCGGGTACAAGAGTTCCTGCGAACGAATATACCGTTGTCAATTCGAGATCGCCGCCGAGCTTTTGTCGCAACGCAACGCGCCCGCCCCAACTGCTGGAGGAGCCGCCGTCATAGGTGAAACCGTTCGAAAAGTAATCTTGAAAATAATCGGTCGCAGGCAGGTTGTTGCCGCGCCCAAATACAGCGACATGGCGATTGTCGTCATGAAACGCGGCGATTTGCAGCTTGCCGTTCGTCCCCAGCTTGCGCTCTGCGGCCAATTCTTCGTGCATGCCGCCCTGCAACGCCGGATGCCCGGCGCGCCACAAGAGCACGGGGAACGCGTCCAACTCATTCAACGCGGCGGTGAGAGATCCCTGTTCCCCTTCGCCGGGTTCTAGGGCACCAGGTGCCTCAGGTTGCGAGGCATAAATCAGCGCGGCTCGCCACGTTTCTGAAATGCGCGTATCCAGTTCCAGTCGCGGCCGCATCGAGGACGCCGCTGTGCCCAACCCCACGAGCACGTACTCACCGCCATACCGCAAGGTCATGCGGTCGCCGATCGCAACCCTCCCGCCCTGGTCAACTCGCACGCCGCGGAAAGTAGGTCCAGCCGGCCCCAGCCGCGCTTCACGCATCACCAGCGCGGTGTGCGGGCCTGCTCCGAGCGAGCCGGTCGGGAGCCAGATCGTGGCAATTCCGCCCGCGGATGCTTGGTCCTCATGACTCATTTGTCCCGCGACAACCAGCCGGCTCGTTCCGCCAAGCTTTTGTTCGAAAGCAAAAGCCGTTGCGGGCGACGCAGCCAAATTGGAAACCGAACCCGGACGGCGGGCGCCTTCCGTAAATTCGAGCTGCATGCGTGGTTGCGAGCCGCGAGAATCGATGTGTGTATTTGCCGGGTCGGCGTCATCTTCATCGATCCATTGCAGCACGGGCCGCGTCGCCGAAGCCGAGCGCAACACCCATTTCCAGTCGTCGGTCTCCATGTTTATGCTGGAGGGTTGCCGCCGCAACTGCTCGAGCGACGCGAACATCGATTCCATCTGGATTCGAACGACCGTCGTGAGGTTGGCGGTGATGCGGACGTGCTGTTCGAGCGAGGGGAGAAAACCTGCCAGGGTCACACGCACGGTGTAAAACCCGGGAGCAAGACGTTCGCCGCGGAAAATTCCCTGCGTGTTGGTGAGCAAGTCGACGCTGGAAAGTATCCCCGTCGCTTCGGGGATCACCTCCACGCTTGCACCCATCTGAGGCGTACCCGCAGTATCGCGCACCACTCCGGCGAGCTTTCCAGAAACGGATTTCGCTTGCGCAGCCGCCACGCTTGCACCAACGGACACACAGGCTGCGGCCAGGACCAGTGCCTCCAAGACCCGGAGCCGTCCTTGTTTCACGTCGCGTTACCTCCCCGGCACAACATTCGCCGCCGACTTTGTCTCCGGTGCCGCCTTCACCGTGAATTCCGCCGTTCGGGAAATGGTTTGGTTCGAAAGAGCGTCCGTCGCATTGATTTCCAGCAGGTACTTCCCCGGCGGCAGCGTCGCCAGCGGCAACAGGCGTTCAATCGTAACCTGATCTCCGGTCTGTTTCAGTTCCGCTGAAGTTTCCTTGAACTGCATTCCCGGCACGGGTTGGCCGCCCTTCTTCACCGTGAACTGAAAAGTCGCGTTCGATTTGTGAGTCTTCTCGTCAGCCTTCAGATTGTAAACCTGCATGTAAATCCCAAGTTTTTCATTGACCGTGAAGTCCCCGTCCAGGCGAGGCCGTACCTTCGAGGAACCCAGCACGAATTGTCCCGTCCCGATTTGCTTGGCGGGAACGTGCTCAATCTGGTCCGCGAGGATCAGCGAGCTGGATTCCAGCTTTTCGTCTTCATATCGCGGCACCGCCAACCGTGAATTGATTACACCCACGTTTCCGCTTTGCACATCCTTGATCACCAGGTCCAGCCGGTACAAACCGGGCCGCAGCGGCACCGCCTTCTGATAGATGGATTGCAGTTTCACCGACTGCTGAAACAAGCTGTCTGGAAAATCGCGGCTGACCGAATCCTCAAACGTCTGAACCACGCGCCCGGAAAGCGTGCTCACGCGCCCGAAGATGTTCATCGTCGCCGAATGAACTCCTTCTTTCTCGCGGAAAGAAAGCTGATTGTTGGGAATTTGCACGGTCACCGGCACCAGCACGGTGTCGTTCGTCACCTTCAGGAAATCGCTGCGCCAGGTGAAATGCACCTGATCGCGGACCAGCCTTGAGGTCACGAGAGCTTCCAGGTCCTTGAACTTAACCTCAGGCGGTTTGAACGCTTTGGCAAACATCTCCAAGCGCGTGAATTCGTTCATGCTCGCCGGCTCTCCGCCCAGCGTCTTCGGCAGGAATGTTCCGTCCGAGCGCGTGAAGCGGTCGGTCTTCGACGCCATGCCCATCTGCTCAAGTTGGCTCAAACCCGCTCCCGGCACGTGCAGCAGCGCGTCCTTCTCCGAAGGGTCCATCGTCAGGTGGTATTCGCCCGTGCTGGTCGGGTCCACGAACTCCATAATGACGTTCTGTTCCCCCATGCCTTCCAGATAGCGCCACCGCCACGTTTCCCATGGGTACGTCGAAGTCGAACCACCGCCCTCTTCCATCGGCCGGTCGTAGGTGCCGCCCGTCGGATGCGATTCGATCTCGTCTGGCGGGCCCCACACGATGTACATATGCCCGCGATCCGTCTTCCACCCGGGAATTCCCGAAGCGAAATGTTCGTTGGCGTACGCGATCCGGCGATAGTGTTCTTCCTTGAAATCGTTATCCGGCAGGTCTGGATTGCTGCTGCGCCGGAGCCAGAACTGCTCAATGAACTGCTCGCGTTCTTCGTTGGTCTCGAGTTGCAGGAAGGCGGACCGCTCTTCCGGCGCAATGATGTAGATCACATCCTCGGTGAGCCACTGCTTGTAGGGCCCCTCGAGCTCCTTCAAACCCTTTTTGATCTTCTTTTTCTGCTCTTTAGTGGGTTTCTGCGGGGCCGGAGCCGCTCCCGGATCCTGTTCTTGTTGCGCAGGGGTGTATGAAATTACGATGAACAGTGAAAAGACGAAAGTGAAAAGGACACGGGCTGCCCTGGACATGAAAGACACCTCTAAACTTTAGGACGTTTGGATTCTACCCCCGGACAGGTGTCCCGTCAATCGCTCCCCCCTCGGGAAATCTCCTGCGTTTTGTGACACTTGTCCCCCAATTCGACTTAGAATCCGGCGTCGCAACTTGGGTTGCCCGGCAACTGTTTACCTGTACGTTCGGACAGGGTCTTCCGCCGTAGATTAAGAGAAATTAAAGAAGAAAAGAAGCTGAAAAAGCCCGTGGCAGGATATTGATGTGCCTGGGAAAGGCTACTGGACCCGCTGGTTTTGCCCGTCGGTACCCACGAGCGTGTCAAAAATGGCCAACACGTGACGCCGGTATTCGACGACGCGCGTGAAGATGTCGCGCAACTGAGGATCGCGGTCCGCTTCGCGATGCCACTTCGCCAGCACCGCCGACGGCACTTCAATGTCGCGGCGCAACTGTTCCGCGGAATGCCCGCGCAAGAAGAGCCCAAAGAAAAACGCGGCCTCGCGTTGAGGGAAGTCAAAATCGTGCACGACTTCCACGGGAACGAATTGTGGCAGCGTCGCCATGAGGCTCGTTTCTAAGTCACCCATCCAAGAGAAAAACGCAGTTTACCCAAAAATTGCGCCACGTCAAGTAGTACGGCAGACCCCGTGCCGCCAGCCGGGCAATACCCCGTTGTCCTCCCAGCAAACGGTCCATACAACGCGGCAGTTGCCTCCCCGGTTCTAAGCGTTTTAGGATACGATTAACTATGCTTCGGTCACATCTATCGGCGAGGAAATCCGTGGGCGGCCGCATTCTCGGACGTTTTCTGCGCTTCGGCGTTCTCCGCGGCCTGCGCTCTGTTGAAATCGACCCGGAAGTATTCCGGAGGGAACTTGCGAGCAAGCACGGTCTTTGGGTCCCGGATTTCGCGCGCATGAAAGATGTTCCGCTCGAACGCATCGACGCCATTGCCACATCGCTCATCCGCGATTCCGAGCGCCTGGCGCTCGCCGAGGGCGCAGGTTTCGGCTTGGGCGGCATGGTTACGTTTCTTCCTGATGCCGGCCTGCTCACGCTTATCACCTTGCGCCTCATTCAGCGACTTTGCCTTCTCTATGGCTTCGAATCACGAGGGCAGGACGCGCGCATCGAGATGTGGAAAGCCGCCGCGGCTGCCGCCGGTATTGATTACGGCAAGAATCTGGTCGAAAAGCAAATGCTTGAAAAAATCGCGCCGCGCATTGCGCGGCAACTGGCGGTGAAACTCGGCCAGGAAACCGCCGAGAAGTGGGCCGGGCGAATGATTCCATTCGCCAGCTCCGCCATCGGCGGCGCGCTGAATTTTTCCTTTGTGCGCGCTTGGGGACGCCGTGTTCAGCGCCATCTACGTTCCGAACATCTCGCAACAAAATCTTCGTCGCATGCGTCCTCACCTTCTTCCGTCCCGGCTCCTGTCACCCTCGTCTGATATCTACTCGGGAGCATTGGACTCCCTGCCTGCGCCGCGGCCAAGTCATTCAGGGAATAGGTGAACATCTCCGAAGTGGAATTTCGCGTCTCTTCCCCGTAAAGTAGGGATGCACCGGCGCGGTGCTTCTCAAAGTCTCGCCCGCGCGGAGCGGAGTCTCGTCCATGCGCGTGATCAACAAATTTCTGCTGTGCGCGATTCTCCCCGGTTTCGCGCTCGTAATGGCGTTCGTGCCGCAGCGCGCTGCCTCGGGCTCTCCGCAAAATCCCGGCGCCGAGTCCGTGCCCGCTTTTCACGCGCAGCCCCCTGAAGGCCCGCTTCCGCAAACCATGAGCCCGGAACTATTCACCGATCCGGTCGTCAAGAACGCTTACGCCGCGGCCGCGAGGGTCAAAAAAACTCTCTATCAGCAGCCCTGCTATTGCTACTGTGACCGCAGCCAGGGTCATGGCAGCCTGCTCGATTGTTTCGCCAGCAAGCACGGCTCCGCCTGCGGAACCTGCATCCGCGAAGCTCTCTACACTTACGAACAGTCCCGCAAGGGTAAGAACTCAGCCCAGATTCGCGAAGGCATCGAGCGCGGCGAATGGCAGGCCGTCGACCTTTCCAAATACCAGAAGACTCTCACTTCTGCGAAGTAATCGGCTTCTATAGCCTCACAGGCCGCCGCCAACCGATTGCACTAAACTCGCTCCAAGATTTATTGCGCGTTGATGGAAACATAGGACGCGTGAATTTCGACCGCCACATGACTGCCATTCCTCCCCTTCATGCTTGCCGCCCGGCAGTGGATCAGTTCCCTCGAAAAGTGTTTCTCCAGCCGAATCTGGCCAGTTAGCTGTCGTCGAGGAACACAAGATTCCTCCCCCTTAGGTATGCTTTCGCTTCTTTGGATTGTATTCAATTGCATTAAGAAACTTTCTTAAGTAAGGTTAATCACGGGAACGGTCCATTCAAATGGAACTGGGTCCACAACCATGCTGTGGAAAAATTTCTCCATACTTGTTCTTATCGGATCGTTTCTTTTTCTGTTGCCTGAAGCAGTCTTCTCCCAAGGTGAAACTACCAGCGCGATCATCGGCCAAGTGAGCGATGCGAGCGGCGCGGCGGTGCCTGGTGCCACGGTGACGGTCACCAATAAAGAGACCGGACTGAGGCGAAGCGCGAGTACCGATGACTCGGGCCGATTCAACTTCCCACAGCTGAAGCCCGGTACGTACACGGTGACGGTGGAAACGGAAGGTTTCGAACGCCAGCAAAATGACGCTGTATCTTCTGCTCTGGGCCAGAAACAAACTGTCAATTTCACACTCAAGATCGCCCAGTCGAAGCAAACCGTTGAGATCAGCAGCGAAGCCCCGATCCTCAACCCCGAAAATGCGAATACATCAACAAGTCTCAACGCGCACGCGCTGCAGAACCTTCCAAATCCAGGCGGTGATTTAACCTACCCTCTTCAGTTTGCCGCTGGCGCGCTCGTCAACACGGCAGGCAGCAGCAATGATTTTGTTGGCGGCACGAATGGGTTCGGCAACGTGGAGTTCAACGGACTGCCGGCACTCTCGAACGGTTACATCGTGGATGGACTGGAATCAAACGACCCGCTGACCAATTTGAACAGCGGACTTTCGACCAACCTCGTCCTCGGATTGAATTCGGTATCGGAGGTAACGGTCAATACGCTTTCCTATGGCGTCGATCAAGGGCGGTATGGAGCGTCCCAGGTCAACTACGTTACAAAGTCCGGTTCGAACCAGTTTCACGGGAACCTATATGAGTTGTGGAATGGCTCGAAATTCAATGCCGCCAACTATTTCACGAATGCCACCCCGGGAAATCACAAACCGCGCTCGACGGTGAACCACTTCGGGGGCAGTGTGGGTGGGCCGATTTTCCACGACAAGTTGTTTTTCTTTTTCGATAGCGAGTGGGTTCGGATTGCGCTTCCCATTGTCACAGCAACTACCGTTCCAACCTCGGCATTTCAGAATTACGTTTTGCAGCAACTGCCCTTGGGCGGGACTGATTCCGTCACCGGATCGGTCTATCAGCCATCACCGCAGTTAGTGCCTTTCTATCAGAAGATGTTTTCACTCTACGGAAATACCAGCGGAACGCCTCTCACAGTACTTGGCTGTCCATTCGATGTGGGCGGAGGTAAGCCCGCCATTGTGAATGATGGAGACGGTTGCGCAAATCGCCAAAGCATTTCGCACTCGAGCGCTGATCATGAGCAAGTACAAACCGTTCGATTCGATTACAACATCAATGAGAAAAACACCACCTGGTTTCGCTTTCAGGCAGATACCGGAGTGCAAGCTGCCTTCACCGATCCGATCAATTCCCTTTTCGACTCGGTCTCTCCTCAACCGCTGTACTCCTTCGCGGCGGGATATACCCGCGTCTTTTCGCAGAATCTTGTGAACTACTTCAATCCCGCATTTTCGTGGTACGAAAGCTTATTCGGCCCTGCGGATTTTCAGAAGACTCTTTCCGCGTTTCCCATCGTTTTGCAAGGCAGCGGTGCGAATGCCCCTTTCACGAGAGTCGGGGGACTTGACAACACCTGGGTCCAGGGAAGACGCGCTTCGCGCTTCTTTATCAACGACAATCTCGCTTGGACCCATGGCGCGCACGAATTCCGTTTTGGAACCAATACCCGGATTTTTCGCCTGAACGACTATGACTTCGGTCAAGGCTCGGTCCCGACAGTGACTTACACCACCCTGCCGCAGTACATTTACGGAGTCGCATCGACGGCGACAGCGACTTTCCCCACCTCAGCGAACGAACCCTTTAACTTCCTCAATCTCGATCTCTACGCACAGGACACTTGGAAGGTGACCAAGAAGCTGACGTGGACGTTCGGGATGCGAGATACGTTGAATTCCAATCCGTTGAATCCGCATCGGCATATCGCGCGTCTGAGCGGCTCTTTCGATTCCATTTCGCACGATGTGAACCAGCCGCTGAACGCCGCCATTCAAACCGGCCTCGGTAACGTGTTTTCCTCGACGCCCCTCGCGATACTGCAACCGAGATCAGCGATCGCCTGGCAGTTTGAACCCAAGACCGTGATGCGTGCTGGCTTCGGGGTTTTCAGCGACATATTGCCTGGCACCATCGCCGATGTGGTTGGCGTCAATCCGCCCTACGTCAAAACTTTTCAGGGCGGACTTCTCGGAACTGCCGGTGGCACCGCCATCGCGCCGGGAGTAGCGAACAGTGCGGTTGACGCAACCGTAGCCGCCAATCAGGCGTTTACTTCAGGATTCTCACAGGGTCAACTTTCCTGCGCGTCTGCACAAGCGAATCCTGCAACTTGTCTTCCTCCGGTCGCGATCACGGCGATACCCGATGGAAAACTTCATGCGCCATACTTCATGGAGTGGAGTCTTGGTCTGGAACATCAGTTGGGAACTACGGGAAGCCTCCACGCACAATACGTCGGCACTCGCGCTGTAAACCAGCCGTATTTGACGCAAGTGAATGGTTATCAAAGCGTTTGCCCAGGGTGCTTTGCCCCGTTTCGTTATGCGCAATCTCCTGATCCCCGATTCGGGGCGGTGACACAATTTTCCACCGGCGCGAACAGTCACTACAGTGGGCTGCAATTGACAGCGATGAAGCGTTTTGGAAATGGCTTCATGGGGCAACTGAATTACACCTGGAGCCGTTGCATGGACACCGTCTCTAACGGCGGATTCCTGCAGTTCTCGGCAGGAGGAATCCTGTCTCCCCTTCCAGGAGACTTAGCTCGCGACTACGGTCCCTGCGACTACGACATCCGGCGCAATCTCAATGCTCAATACGTCTATCAATTGCCTGTCAAGGTCCAAAATCGTCTTTTTGGCTACGTGCTGAACGGTTGGCAAGTCTCGGGTACCATGTTTTGGCATAGCGGGATTCCGTTCTCTGTCCTAAGCACGCCCTATTCAGCAAATGGAAATGGCATCGTGAACGGCAGTGGGCCGCAATTCGCAAGCGTTGTTCCCGGTGTGCCGCTCTATGAACACAATCCCATTCCAGGCGTCACCCAAGCGGGCACTGTTCAGTGGCTCAATCCGTCTGCCTTTGTCTCGACCGTGGACCCGACTACCGGGGCGTGCTTCGGAGGCGACAGCCCCAAGAATTGTCAATTCGGGAACCTCGGTCGTAATGCGCTGCGCGGTCCCAATTTCACCTGGAGTGACTTCTACTTGTCAAAATGGTTTCCTTTAACCGAACATTTGAAGCTGCGGTTTGACGCACAGTTCTTCAATGTATTCAACCATCCGAATTTCGGGCTCCCAAGCATGGTGCTGGCCGGCATTCCGGGGAAACCTGCTACGCAGACTGGGTTCGGCGCGCTAACGTACACGACCTCTCCCCCCACCGGCCTGCTCGGCGTCGGTTTGGGCGGTGACAGCACGCCCCGCATGATCGCCTTCCAAATGCGCATGGAATTCTAGACTCGCTATCGCTAAGAGAGATGGATTCACTAGGGCCAAGAGGATGAGGCCGCACTGTGCCGATGGATTGGCGTCGCGGACAGCTCTTCGCACCGCCTAGCTCGCATTCAGAATGAAAACGCGGCAGCATTGTCGCGCCGCTCGCTGCCTACTGCTCGCGAGGCCGCCCTATCGGGAACGCACTGACTGCCCAACACCCCTTCGGTTGAGCCATCTCCCACCCGGATGCTATTCTGCTTCCTATGGCGGACCACGTCATTTCTCCGCCGGAAGCGGCGCTCGCCGCGCCGCTGGAACACTCCCGGCGCCAGCTCGAAGCTTTGCTTGAAGTCAGCGAAGCCATCGCCCAGCAGCGCGATCTTCCCGCGCTTTTCCACGACCTCGCCGGGCGCCTGCACTCCGTCGTGGACTTCGACTTTCTCACGCTCGTCCTGCACGATTCCGAGCGCAATGTGATGCGCCTCCACGTTCTCGAAACTCGCATTCCCAGCGAAAAGCCCACCGGCAGTGAGTCTCCCGTCGAGGGCAGCCCCTCCGGTTGGGTCTGGCAAACGCAGCAGCCCTTCGTTGTCAGCGACATTGAAGAAGAGACGCGCTTCCCTGATTTCCTCCAGCGGCTCCGCGAGTATAATGTGCGCTCCCTCGCGATTCTCCCTCTGACCACCGCGCAGCGCCGCCTCGGCGCCATGGGTTTTGGCCGGTTGACGCCGCAGTGCATCACCGATTCCGAACTCCAGTTCATGCAGCGCGTCGCCGCGCAGGTTGCCGTCGCCGTGGACAATGCCCTCAATCACGAATCTTCGCAGGCCTATCAACAGCAGCTCGCTCGCGAGCGCGACCGTCTCCAGGTCCTTCTCGAAGTCAACAATCTTCTCGTCACCAGCCGCGTGCTCTCAGACGTTTTCCGCGGCATCGTCGCCACCTTCGAGCGCGTCATCCATCACGACTTCACCAGCCTCGCTCTGCTTGATCCCCTCACCGGCCTTCTCAAGATTCACGCTCTCGATTTTCCGGGCCGTCCGGGCCTCATCAAAGAAGAAGCGGTCGTCCCCCTCAATGTCTCGCCTTCGGGCCGCTGCTTCGCCAATGGCCAGCCGCTTATCCTCCGCGGCGCGGAAATCGACCGTTTCGACACCGAAATCATCCGCCTCCTGCGCAGCGAAGGCGTGCAAACTATTTGCTGCGTCCCGCTCATCACTCACAGCCGCACCTTCGGCACGTTGAATCTCGCCAGCCGCCGCTCGGACGCATTTTCTCCCTCCGACGTCGAGCTCTTGCAGCAAGTCGCGGCGCAAATCGCCATCGCCGTCGAAAACGCGCTGGCCTTCAAGGAAATCGACGCGCTCAAGGACAAGCTCGCCGTCGAAAAACTTTACCTCGAGGAAGAAATTCGCAGCGAATTCAATTTTGAAGAGATCATCGGCGAAAGCGCTTCCCTCAAACGCGCTCTCGCCCAGGTCGAACTCGTCGCTCCCGCGGCGACCACCGTTCTCATCCTCGGCGAAACCGGCACCGGCAAGGAGCTCATCGCCCGCGCCATCCACAATCTCAGTCCGCGCCGGGAACGCACCTTCGTCAAAATCAATTGCGCCGCCATTCCCGCCGGTCTGCTCGAATCCGAACTCTTCGGCCACGAACGCGGCGCCTTCACCGGAGCGCTCGCGCAGAAGATCGGCCGCTTCGAGCTCGCCGATCGCGGCACCATTTTCCTCGACGAGGTCGGCGACATCCCTCTCGAGCTCCAGCCCAAGCTCCTCCGCGTTCTCCAAGAGCAGGAATTCGAGCGCCTCGGCAGCAATCGCCCCCAGCGCGTGGACGTTCGCGTCGTCGCCGCCACCAACGGCGATCTATCCAGGCTCGTCGCCGAGCGCGCCTTCCGCAGCGAACTCTACTACCGCCTCAACGTTTTCCCCATCCACATCCCGCCGCTGCGCGAGCGCCGCGAGGATATTCCCCTCCTCGTCCGCTACTTCGTCCAGAAAATCAGCCGCCGCCTCAACAAAACCGTCGAGTACGTTCCCGCCGACGCCATGGACGCCCTCGCGAACTATTCCTGGCCCGGCAACGTCCGCGAACTCGAGAATCTCATCGAACGCGCCGTACTTCTTTCGCCCGGCAAAGAGCTGCGCGTCCCAATCTCCGAGCTCAAATCCGCCACGCTCACAACCACAGGCGCCGATCTTTTTTCGCCCGCCTCAACTCCCTCTCCCACACCAGTCTCCCCTTTATCCACTCTCGCGGAAGCCGACCGCCAGCACATTCTCCGCGCCTTGCGCCAAACCGAATGGCGCATCGCCGGCCCCAAAGGTGCCGCTGCCCTCCTCGGCATGAAGCGCACCACGCTCCAAGCTCGCATGCGCAAGCTCGGCATCCGCCGTCCGGTTTAGTTCAGCTATACTCCGTTCCACAAAATCCCCTTCGCTCCCAAAAGAGGAGTCACCATGCGACGAGTCGCGCTCCACTTTCTTCTCACCTTCCTTCTTGCGGCTCTGATTGCGCACGCCCACTGCGCGGCGCAGCCATCGCCCCAAGTCTCGCCCGCCCCTGCCGCTCAACAGCAAACGCAAAACAGCAGCGCGCCTTCTTCGCCCGCCGCAAAGCCGCCCCAAACGGAAGCTCCCGGGAAAATTACCGCCTACACTCTGCCGCCCGACCTCTATCGCAAAGCCCACACTCGCGGACGCATTCGTTTTTCTCTTCGCCTCTTCGGCGTTTTCTATGGCCTGTTCATCCTCTGGTTCATCCTGCAGCGCAGGCTCTCCGCTAAATATCGCAATTGGGCCGAAAATTTTTCGCGCAGACACTTCCTGCAGGCGCTGATCTTCGCCCCGCTGCTCGCTCTCACCGTCGGCGTACTCCAGCTCCCTCTCGATGCCCTCCAGGAATGGATTGAAAAACTCTACGGCATTTCCGTCCAGTCCTGGGCCTCTTGGGTTGGCGATTGGGCCAAAGCCCAGTTCCTCGTGGTCCTCATCGGAATTCCTCTCGTTTGGATTCTCTACTCCATCATCCGCAAGAGCCCCCGCCGCTGGTGGCTTTATTTTTGGTGCGTCTCGCTTCCCATTATCTTGCTCATCGTTTTCATCTCGCCTTACGTCATCGAGCCGATGTTCAACAAATTCGAGCCGCTCACGAGCAGAGCTCCGGAGCTCGTTCCCCGCCTCCAGAACGTCACCCGCCGCGCCGGCCAGGAAATTCCCCCCGAGCGCATGTTCTGGATGAAGGCCAGCGACAAAACCATCTCCGCCAACGCTTACGTCAGCGGCTTCGGCGCTTCCAAACGCATCGTGATCTGGGACACCACGATTGCTCAGGAAACGCCGGACGAAGTCGTCACCGATTTCGGCCACGAAATGGGCCACTACGTTTTAGGCCACGTCTGGAAGGGAACTCTATTTGGCGCCGCGCTGTTTTTTGTTCTTCTCTATCTCGGCTATCGTTCGATCGGCTGGCTTCTGGCTCGTTGGGGCGCAAGCTGGGGCGTTCGCGGCTTGGACGATTTGGCGTCGCTTCCTGCGCTCTTACTCTTGATCACCGTTTTTGCTTTCCTCGCCAATCCCATCACCAATGGTTTCAGCCGCTTTGCAGAGAATCAAGCCGATATCTACAGCCTCGAAGTCACTCACGGCATTCTTCCTGACCCCGGCCAGGCTTCCGCGCACGAGTTTCAGCAATGGGGCGAACACGTATTCGCCGATCCCGACCCCAATCCCATCGACGTCTTTCTCTTCTATGACCACCCCACCACCGCCGACCGCATCCACCTCTTCGTCACGTACGATCCCTGGTCCAAGGGCGAACAGCCCCAATTCGTAAAATGACGCCTTACGCGCGTTCCGAGTGCGGATTTGGGCAAGCCAATCTCTCGTTAGCGTGCCGCTTAGGCACTACACGGGCTCGCGCAAATCGGGCATATAATGCAACGCGACATGAACCATAACAAAAGCACCGTTTTGATTTTCGCCTGCTTGTCCCTAGCAAACGCCGCTTGGTGCGTGGGCAAGGAAGAAACTTCGAGCCCCGAAGCGCTAATTGCCCGAGCGCGCCTGCAGGAGGAGATTTGGACAGAAGGAACGCCGCCAATGCTGATGCGCGCGGAAATTCAGGTTTATGATGCCCACGGCGCTCTGGCGCATGGCGATTACACTTTCGATTGGGTCTCGCCTATACAATGGAGAGAACAGATTCGATTTACAGATTATGAGCGGCTGCGTGTGCGCGATGCAAAGGGATATTGGCAGAAAAGCGGTCTCCGCTACCAGCCGGAGATCATTTTTCAGTTGGATACGATTCTCCACCTAAAGAAAGCACTTTTGGTCGGGTCGAAACAAACCCTCGGACAAGTAAGAAATGGCGAGAAGGCTGGAGTCCGGCAGAAGTGCACAGAAGTGAAATGGACGGCAGCCACCGAGCGGATCATGTGCTTCGATGAGGTCAATGGCGCTCTGGTAAGTGTTGAATATCCAAGACGTGAACATCAAAACCCGCCCGACATCTCTCGAATTGAATACGGTGCGTTTAATACCGTGGGTGGAAAGCTTGTTCCCTATGAAATCCGGGCCCTGAAGGACCGGAAAGTGATTGCCGTTGTAAAGGTTCTGGAAATTGCAAAAATCACTGAAGAAAATCCAGCACTATTTAATGTACCGGCAAACGCAGAATTTTGGGCACAGTGCGATGATATGCAGGAACCGGAAGTGGTAGACCGTGTTCCGGCGCAATATCCGGCCGGTGCGCGCACGAGTCACGAACAAGGAAGAGTAACAGTTTACGCAGTGATCGAAGCGGATGGATCCCTCTCGCACATAACAATCATTCGCCGGGCAACACCGAACCTGGAAGCAGCGGCGGTTGAAGCCATTCGTCATTGGCACTACAAGCCAGCCGCATGTGGGCAGACGCCGATTCGCGTGGAAACCTCTATCGCAACGGATTTCTGGCTAAACCTCTGAGTCAAAAAGTGAAGCGGCCACGCGCTCAACTCGCGATAAGTCGGGTCACCGGAAACTGAAACTGACCCATAACCGTGAATCCTGGCGGCTTGATAGCCCGACGACGCACCCTGACGAAAATTCGGTGCGAGATTCCCTTACAAGGAATTTAGTTTTCAAAATGTATTATTCTGTTTAGTCTATGCGTCGCTGAGGGGGACTCAATGGCTGATATCGGGGCTCGGACGGCTGGCGATCATCGTTTCGGCAGCACTTTGCGGCGCGATGCCTGGTGGCTGGAGATTTTCCCGGTAGTGATCGTCCTCGGAGGGTTCGGTCTCTACGCAACACTGCGCGCCTTCGAAGGGCGTTTCTATGAATGGGGACCCTATCTTTCCCCTTTCTATTCTCCTTTGATTGACGTCCATCATCACTGGTGGCCGCTCTCTCCGGCGCTGCTCATTCTCGGCGGCCCGCTCGGCTTCCGCGCCACCTGCTACTACTATCGCAAAGCCTATTACCGCGCCTTTTTCCTCGACCCGCCGGCCTGTGCCGTCGGCGAAGGCAATCGTTCGTATCGAGGCGAGACCTCGTTTCCTTTCATTCTTCAGAATGTGCACCGCTATTTTTTCTACTTGGCCGTGCTTTTCCTGGCCTTTCTTTGGTATGACGCCATTCTCGCTTTCAATTTCGACGGCCGCTTCGGCGCGGGCGTAGGCACGCTGCTCATGCTCATCAACATTTGTTTGCTCACCACCTACACATTTTCCTGCCACTCGTTGCGCCACCTTGCCGGCGGCAAGCTCGACTGTTTTTCCTGCGCCACCTTCGGCAAGCCGCGTTACGGCGCATGGCGCGGCGTCACCTATCTCAACGAGCGCCACATGCTCTTCGCCTGGTTGAGCCTTTTCTCCGTTGGTCTCACGGATTTTTATATCCGGCTCCTTTCCACCGGCGCCATCCGCGATGTGAGGCTCTTTTGAGCGCCCCTTTGGCAGATAGGTTCGAAACCCACGAACACGACGTGCTCGTTATCGGCGCCGGCGGCGCGGGCCTTCGCGCCGCCATCGAAGCTCTCGCCCAGGGCGTCTCTGTCGGTGTCGTCTGCAAATCCCTTCTCGGCAAAGCCCACACGGTGATGGCCGAAGGCGGCATCGCCGCCGCCATGGCTAACGTCGATCCTGCCGACGACTGGCGCACCCACTTCCGCGACACCATGCGCGGCGGAAAAATGCTCAACAACTGGCGCATGGCCCAGCTTCACGCGCAGGAAGCCCCCGCGCGCATCCACGAGCTCGAACAGTGGGGCGCGCTTTTTGATCGCACTGAGAACGGACAAATCCTCCAGCGCGCCTTCGGCGGCCACACCTTTCGCCGTCTGTGCCACGTCGGCGACCGCACCGGCCTCGAAATGATTCGCACGCTGCAGGATCGCGGCGTGCACCTGGGCTTCGACGTATACATGGAGTGCACCGTGGTGCAGCTCCTGAAGGACGGCCCGCGCATCGCCGGCGCCATCGCTTACTGGCGCGAGCAGGGCCGCTTCGTAGTCTTCAAGGCCAAGTCCGTGGTCATCGCCACCGGCGGCATCGGCAAAGCTTGGCCCATCACTTCCAACTCCTGGGAATACACCGGCGACGGCATGGCTCTCGCCTACGAAGCCGGCGCCGACCTCCTCGACATGGAGTTTGTCCAATTCCATCCCACCGGCATGGTCTGGCCGCCGGGCGTGCAGGGAATTCTCGTCACCGAAGCGGTGCGCGGCGAAGGCGGCATCCTCCGCAACAAACTGGGCGAGCGCTTCATGGAGAAATACGACCCCAAGCGCATGGAGCTTTCCACGCGCGATGTCGTCGCCCGCTCCATCTACATTGAAGTCCGCGAAGGCCGCGGCACCGAACACGGCGGCGCGTATCTCGATATCTCGCACAAGCCCGCGGAGTACGTGAAGCGCAAGCTCCCCAGCATGTATCACCAGTTCAAGGAGCTCGCCGACGTGGACATCACTAAGGGGCCCATGGAAGTCGGGCCAACCTGCCACTACATGATGGGCGGCATTCGCGTGGACGCGGAAACCGCGCAAAGCACCGTCCCCGGCCTGTACGCCGCGGGAGAAGCCGCCGCCGGTTTGCATGGCGCCAACCGCCTCGGCGGCAATTCGCTATCCGACCTTCTCGTCTTTGGCCGCCGCGCGGGTCTCGCCGCTGCCGAACATGCTAAAAAAGTCTCTTCGCCCGCGATCGATCCCGCGCAGCTCGAGCGCGCCGAAAAAGAAGCGCTCGAACCTTTTCAGCGCAAGGACGGCGAAAATCCTTATGCCATTCACCGCGATCTCCAGGCCACGATGCAGAACCTCGTGGGGATTTTTCGCAACCGCGAAGACGTTCAGCGTGCTCTCGGCGAGCTTGAAAAATTCCGCCAGCGCCTGGCTCGCGCCAGCGTCGAAGGCTCCCGCATGTTCAATCCCGGCTGGCATCTTGCGCTCGAGCTGAAGTCCTTGCTCACCGTCTCGGAAGCCGTCGCCCGCAGTGTGCTGGTCCGTGAAGAAAGCCGCGGCGCGCACAGCCGCATTGATTTTCCGAATCTCGATCCAACCTGGGGAACGAAAAACAATATTATCTGGCGCGAAGGCGCGGCCATGGCTCTGCGCCAGGAAGCGCTCCCGGATTTGCCGGCGGAGTTGAAACAGATTCTCGCGGAAGAAAAGTAGCGGAGGCTATAAATGGCGGAAGCTAGGTTACAGGTTTTTCGCGGCGATGCTAAAGGCGGCTCGTCCGTCGAGTATAAAGTTCCCATCGCTCCCGGCATGGTCGTCCTTGACGCGCTTCACTACATTCAGGGCCACCTCTCTCCGGATCTCGCCGTTCGCTGGAATTGCAAAGCGGGGAAGTGCGGCTCCTGCTCCGCCGAAGTGAACGGCCGCCCGCGCCTCACCTGCAAAACCCGCATGGACGCTCTGCCGCTCGACCAGCCCATCGTCATCCGCCCGATGAAATCGTTTCCAGTGATCAAAGATCTCGTGACCGACGTCTCCTGGAATTACAAGGTCAATAGAAAAATTCGTCCGTTCCAGCCGCGGCCCGGCGCGGAGTGGAAATTCTTCCAGGAAGACGTGGACCGCGTTCAGGAATTCCGCAAGTGCATCGAATGTTTCCTCTGCCAGAACGTGTGTCACGTCCTGCGCGAGCACGACAAGCACGAACAATTCGCCGGCCCGCGTTTCTTCGTGCGCGTTGCCGGCCTGGAAATGCACCCGCTCGACGGCGCCTCCCGCACGAAACTTCTCCGCGACGAGCTTGGCCTCGGCCTTTGCAACATCACCAAATGTTGCACCGAGGTTTGTCCGGAGGAAATCCGCATCACCGACAACGCCATCATTCCGCTCAAGGAGCGCGTCGTCGACCAGTTCTACGATCCCCTTCACTGGCTGGTGCGCAAGATTCGCGGCGCTGCGGATTAGGAGTATTGTTGGGGCAGGCGCTTGCCGCCGCGATCATTGAGGAGGGCCCCATGGATCTGAAACTAAAAACCATTTCCAAATCGGGCATCGCCGAAGCCATCGCCAAAGCCGAGCTGTACCGCTACCTCAACGAA
>Ga0207009_1004_pt2 | contig 24630 bp, 25 predicted proteins | sample Alteio_BWMinCont_81_FD_153479 | JGI IMG/M metagenome (GOLD analysis project Ga0207009, IMG submission 153479) | Enriched cells from forest soil in Barre Woods Harvard Forest LTER site, Petersham, Massachusetts, United States -... | ecosystem: Environmental > Terrestrial > Soil > Temperate forest >... | reverse complement strand
TTTTTTTTGTACCAATCTGGATCACTGCGCCACGAATTTTAATGCCCTTGCCGAGAATTTTACGTGCGACCGCGCCAGCCGCCACACGGCACGCCGTTTCGCGCGCCGACGATCTCCCGCCGCCGCGATAATCACGGATGCCATACTTGACCTGATAGGTATAATCCGCGTGGCCAGGACGGAACTTGTCCTTCACGTCGTCATAGTCCTTCGAGCGCATGTCGGTATTCTCGATGAGCATGCCGATGGGTGCGCCGGTGGTGACGCCCTCGAACACGCCCGACAAAATCTTCACCCGGTCGGCTTCCTTGCGCTGCGTGGTGAATTTCGACTGGCCCGGCTTGCGGCGGTCAAGCCACGGCTGGATATCGGCTTCGTCAAGCGGGATAAGAGGCGGGCAGCCGTCGATCACGACGCCAATCGCAGGCCCGTGGCTTTCGCCCCAGGTGGTGAAACGGAACAAGGTGCCGAAGCTGTTGGAGGCCATGAGATGATTCCATCTATATGAAAAATTTAGCGCGTATCTTGCAAGGCGCGCTGAACGGCTTTCGGTTCTCGGGCAATGACTGTGAGCAAGACCCGCGCGGTGCCTGTTGGAACGCGCCTGCCTTGCTCCCATTGCTCCAGACTGCGTTTGCTGAAACCATAGCTGCGGGAGAATTCGCTTTGTGACATACGGGCCCGTTTGCGAATCGCCTTAACGTCGATTTCCTTCGGTATGTGCACAATGCAGCCGTGATTTTTTTCGCCGCGCGCAAAGGCAAGAGCTTCGCGCATGCCTTGAATCATATCCTGCCCCAGTTGAGTGCTTTGGGAATCTTTGTTTTTTCTAGTTGATCTGGCCATTTTTTCTCCTCCTGTACGTCGCTGGTAAAATCTTCGAAAGCTTCCGGACTATATTTTTCTCTTCTTGGCTGAGATCCGTCTTCACATTCTTGGTGTAGATGGTTATAAGAAAAACTGGAATATCTTCGCTGCCGTAAAACGTAATAATCCGATAACCGCCCCTCTTTCTTTGTCCCGGTCGGGCAAATCGTATTTTGTGCGCGCCGCCAGTGCCGGGCATCAGATCGCCGCCTTGGGGATTGGCGGCAATGAAAAGCACGATTTCCGTGCGTTCGTCCTCGGAAACACCGCAATCTCTGGCTCGCCGCAAAAACATCGCTGTTTCCACGATAGCGTGCACGGCGATTATACGCCAATGACGTATGAAGTCAAGGACAATCGGTTTTCCATCAGCCGTCCTTTTTAACGAAACCGCCGAGCAATTCGGCAATAGCGGCGGCTTCATCCACCGCCATCATGCCGACCGCGTGATAGCCGGAGTCGACGTAGAGAACCTCGCCGGTCATGCCGGTGCCGAGATCGCTCAGCAGATAAAGTGCCGTATTGCCGACTTCGGCGGTCGTAACGTTGCGCTTGAGCGGCGAATTGATTTCGTTCCAGCGCATGATATAGCGGAAATCGCCGATGCCGCTGGCGGCCAGCGTCTTGATCGGCCCCGCCGAAATCGCATTGACGCGGATTTTGCTGCCGCCGAGATCGACCGCGAGATAACGCACACTCGCTTCCAGCGCGGCTTTGGCCACGCCCATTACGTTGTAATGCGGGATCACGCGCTCGGCGCCGATATAGCTCAAGGTGAGCAAGCTGCCGCCGTTTTGCATAAGCGGCAGCGCGCGCCGGCATAGTGCCGTGAACGAGTAACAGGAAATATCCATCGTATGCAAAAAATTGCCACGCGTGGTGTCGACATAAAGTCCGTCGAGCTCGCTCTTGTCCGAAAACGCGATTGCATGAACGAGAAAATCAAGACGGCCCCATTTTTCCTTCAACGTGGCGAACAACTGATCCATGCTCGCTTCATGCGTGACATCGCACGGCTCGACGATTGTAGCGCCGACCGATTGCGCCAGCGGCGTCACGCGCTTTTGCAGCGCCTCGCCCTGATAGGTGAAAGCAAGTTCGGCGCCATGCGCTGCGCATGCGGACGCGATGCCCCAGGCTAGGGAGCGGTCATTTGCCACGCCCATGACGAGGCCGCGCTTACCGGCCATCAATTGGCTTGAAACTGGTCCTGAGGGGGCCGGGGCTGAACTCATTGAAACCTCATCGATTCAACATCAATGAACCCAATCTACACGATTGATTTTGCGGGTCAAATAAGTGATCAAGGGATGATACAGGGAAGCCTCCCTCTCAAGGGGGAGGAGCTTTAGCATGCCGCCAGTTCAATCCTTGCAAGGGCGATACCAATCCCGCCTCGCCAAAGGCGATCTGCGCCCCGATCCGGCGCAGACGGCGGCGGTTGGGGTTTTGCAATCGCTCGCCGATCAATTGAACGGTTATCGCCCTCCGGTTGCCCGCGGGCTGATCGCGAATTTTCTGCTCGAAGCGCGTTCGCCGCCCAAAGGCCTTTATCTCTATGGCGATGTCGGGCGTGGAAAATCGATGCTGATGGATCTGTTTTTCGATGCGGCGAATGTCGACAAAAAGCGCCGCGTGCATTTTCATCAGTTCATGCTGGAAGTTCAGGCGCGGCTGCATCAATTGCAAACCGGACCGGAGGAGGCGGGCGGCATCCTGCCGCGTCTCGCGCGCGATCTGGCCGGTGAAGCATGGCTGCTGTGTTTCGATGAATTTCATGTCGGCAACATCGCCGATGCGATGATTTTGGGACGCTTGTTCTCGGCTTTGTTCGACTACGGCACCGTGGTGGTGGCGACGTCCAACTGGCCGCCGGATGAATTGTACAAAAACGGATTGCAGCGCGATCGCTTCGCGCCGTTCATCGATCTCATCAAGCAGCGCATGAATGTGCATCGCCTGGCGGGCGCGGTCGATCATCGCTATGAGCAAATGCGCGGCACGCCGAATTACTTTTCGCCGCTTGGCGTGGAGGCGACCGACAAACTGCGCGCCATTTTTGTGCAACTCACCGGCGGCGTGGCGCCAGCGCCCTTGCAGTTGCCCGTGCAAGGCCGCTCGATTGCCATTCCCTGTGCGGCGCGCGGCGTCGCCATTTTTACTTTCGATGAATTATGCAACCAGCCGCTTGCCGCCGCCGATTTTCTCGCGTTGGCCGAATGTTTTTCAGCCGTCCTTATCGATCGGGTGCCGCAATTGACGCCCGACCGCCGTAATGAAACCGTGCGTTTTACGACTCTCATCGACGCGCTTTACGAAGCGAAGGCGAAACTGTTTATCGCCGCCGCCGCCGCGCCAGAAGCGCTTTGCCCTGCAGGCGAGCTTGCCTTCGAATTTCAACGCACGGCCAGCCGGCTGGTGGAAATGCAGTCGGAAGAATACCGGCAGAAGCCACATTTGGGATGATGTCGGCGGTGAGCTACCCCAACAACCCTTGCCCTATCATGCAATAAAGCATCGGCAGCGAGAGTACGAAGTTGACGCGGGATGTGAGCATTGCCACACGCGCGGCCTTGGCCTTGGTGGCATCGTCGACCTTGATGATGCCGAGCGCCTTTTTCTGCATCGGCCAGATGATGAACCACACGTTGAACGCCATGATGAGGCCGAGCCACATGCCGGTGCCGATCGTGCGGAACTCGGGCGCGAAAGTGAGACCGTTAAACGAAAGCGCCTGATGCACATAGCCCTTGAGCGTGGCGATGATAAGGCCGGTGATGACGGTCGAAAGGGCGGACCACCGGAACCAGAATAACGCCTCGGGCGCTATGTATTTGCTCACGCCCGGTTTAAGATCGGCCGGAATTTTCGGCATCATCGGCGTTTGCACCATGTTGAAATAGTACAAAAGACCGATCCATGTGATGGCCGAAAGCACGTGCAGCCAGGTGAAGAAGGGCGGCCAGTAATCGGCATGCGCCACGCGGTCGCCGTGATACCCCGCGATCACGATCAACACCAGCACCGCGCCGAGGGTGATCGACCGGTACATATTTTCGAGAATTTTGGACATTGGCCATCTTCCTTCTTGTTGGATGTCGCAGAGGGGGAATTGAAAAGGCGAGGGAACAAATCTTTTAATACGAACCCACAATATGCGCAATGGCGCTCAGGGCGCCGGTGGAGGGGCCCCACTTGGAGCGCTTCTGCCGGAAGATAGGTTGTTCGGATCCCGTGGCGGCCTGTCGGAAGGGGCTGCGCACACCTCTTCGGTTTCCTTGATAACCGCCCATTGTGCTTTCATGGCTAACCCCATTTGTTTATATGTGGGGAAGGTATATGCAAATTCGGGAGTGCTGGGTTGCTCGTTGGGATTAAGGACAAAACTAAACCGTATGAGTGGAAACGCGGGAAGTATTGTCGATTGACTCGTGAGCTCATGCGCAGTTACGTCAACACTCCATTTTCCGCTCACCAAATTTCGAGTTGCCGGATCGCAATTATAGCTAATTATCTGTGTGCTAATACGTACCCGGCCCTCGTAGAAATCTTTCGCCACATTTCTGCTTTGCGGCGATGCCAAAACTTTATAAGGAATGGAAACCACAGCGCCGGCAACTGCGGCAGTGCTTATGGCAAACAATAATGGACGAACGGTTTTGAACATAAAAAAACCTTACGATCGAATTCCATCACGCAATGAATTATTCCTTGACCTTGCATTTTGTTCAAGATTTTTACTTGGATCGATTGACTTAAACACAAATCGGCAGAAAACAGCAAATATTTGACTTTTTCCCGCTGCCAGCTATAAACCGCCTATTCCCGAGAAAGCGATCCGGTCTTAATGGCTGGTATCCGTCACCGTTGAGCGGCTGAACTATCGGGACAACACGAAAAAAGAAAGATATATCAATGACGAAGCGTGCCGAATCCAAATACAAGATCGACCGCCATCTGGGGGTTAACCTCTGGGGCCGTCCCAAAAGCCCGATCAACAAACGCGAATATCGTCCCGGCCAGCACGGTCAGCGGCGCTCGAAGCCATCGGATTACGGCGTGCAATTGCTCGCCAAGCAAAAATTGCGCGGCTATTACGGGAATGTCGGCGAGCGCCAGTTCCGCCGCTATTACCAGGAAGCGATGCGCCGCAAGGGCAATAATGGCGAAATGCTCATCCAGCAGCTCGAGCGCCGGCTCGATACGGTTGTGTACCGCATGAAATTCGCGCCGACCGTTTTCGCCGCGCGCCAGACCGTCAATCACGGCCATGTGCTGGTGAATGGCAAGAAGGTCAACATCTCTTCCTACCAAGTGAAGGATGGCGACACGATCGAATTGCGCGCCAAGGCCAAGACATTTGCGACCACGCTTGTCGCCGCGCAACTTGCCGAACGCGACGTGCCCGATTACATCACCGTCAATCACGACGAGATGAAGGGCACCTTCGTGCGCGCGCCGGCAATGGGCGATGTGCCTTATCCGGTACGTATGGAACCGAACCTCGTTATCGAGTTCTATTCGAGATAAAAAGTGTGCTCCTCCCCGCAAGCGGGGGGGCCTATATCCACCCCAACTTCTTGCGCGGATCGTAAGGATTTTTCTTTGCCCACGTCTCGATCGTTTCGGCGAGATCGGCAGGCACCGGTTCGGGCAACATGATTTTGAGCTTCACGAACATATCACCTTGCTCGCTGCCGGTGACTGGCACGCCCTTGCCCTTGAGCCGCAAGGTCGTGCCGGAATTGGCGCCCTTCGGCACCTTGACCGTTACATGGCCATCAAGCGTCGGTACTTTCACATTCGCGCCGAGCACTGCTTCCGGCAGGCTTACCGGCACGTCGAGATAAAGATCGTTGTCCTTGCGGGTAAAAAAAGGATGCGGTTCGATATGCATTTCGACGATCGCATCGCCCGCATTGCCGCCCGCACCCGGCATGCCCAGACCGCGCAAGCGAAGCTTGTGGCCTTCCTGCGTACCGGGCGGGATTGTAACGTCGATCGTCTTGCCGCTCGACAGAGTAACCCGCCGCTTGCCGCCGAGGCATGCTTCGGTAAAGGGGATGGCGAGAGAATAGGTGACATCCGTACCGTGAGCAGGGCCGCCACCGCGTTTCCCGCGTGTGCCGGCCAGAAATTCGGCGAAAATATCGTCGACGCCGCCAAACTGTGCAAACGGGTCGCCGCCTGAGCCTCCGCGCGCCGCGCCGCGCCAGTTACCGCTCCCGAACGGATCGGCGCCCGCGCTTGAAAAGGCGCGCTCGTTCCCCATCGCGTCGATTTCGCCGCGGTCAAAGCGCGCGCGCTTGGCCGGATCCGATAGCAAGTCGTAGGCAGCGGTGACGTCCTTGAATTTTTGTTCGATATCCTTGCGGCCCGGATTGACATCGGGATGCAGCTTCTTCGCCAGCTTGCGGTAAGCGCTTTTAAGTTCGTCGGCGCTGACGGTTTTTGTGACGCCGAGGGTTTCGTAAGGATTGCGCATAAACAGGGACTAGTGGCCAGGGGTTAGGGGCTAGGGATAAGGAACTCGCTTTTCCCTAGCTCCTAGATACTAGTCCCTAGCTCCTAAGCCCGACTACTGAACAATTTTCCAGGATCCATCCGGCTGCTGACACGCCGTGCCGTAACCCTGTTTCTGCTGACCGCCGACCGTGATGGTTTGCTGGAACTCTCGGCAATAGGCGCCGTTCGGGGCGTAGCCATCCTTGACCGGCGTGATCGTGCCGTTGTTTCCGTTCTGCGGATTATTCCAGGTGATCTGCTGGCCGATGGGAGCTGTGTAGGCGCGTTGCTCGGCTTGGCTCGCACGCTTGCGGTCGGCGTCGTCGACGGCCCCGCCAAGCTGATTGCCCACGAATCCGCCAAGAAGCACGCCGGCTAGTGTTGCAGCGGCATTGCCGCTTCCGTGTCCGATCTGGCTGCCGATCAAGCCGCCGGCGGCAGCACCGCCGAGAGTGCCGACTGTTTCACCGCTGCCCCAGTTTTGAGGATCGCAGGCGCAGAGAAGAAGCAGCGAAGCTGCAAGAGCGGCGATAACCGGTTTACGAATCATGGCAAAACCCCTTTTGTGTAGCGATGAACGGAAGCCCGCAAGCGGGACTGTCCAGCGTAGAAACTCGTTGCTGCAAAATGGTAGCCTAAAGGCTAATCTTGGCGCAACTGTGACTATCGGAAGGCATATAGATGGTTGAAAACGCCGATTTCGAGCCCCCCGCCGATCCCTGGACCTTGTTCCGGGAATGGTGCGCGCTGGCCGAAAAGAGCGAGTCCAACGACCCCAATGCAATGGCGCTGGCGACGGTCGGTGCGCACGGCATGCCGTCGGTGCGCATTGTGCTGCTTAAGAGCTATGATGCGCGGGGACTGGTGTTTTTCACCAACCGGCAAAGCCATAAGGGCGAGCAACTGATGCGGCATCCAAAAGCGGCCCTGTGTTTTTATTGGAAATCGCTCAAGCGCCAGATCAGAGCCGAAGGATCAGTCGTGCCGGTGGATGACGCCGAATCGGACGCCTATTTTGCGACCCGTCCGCGCGGCGCGCAGATCGGCGCCTGGGCTTCGGATCAATCGAAAAAGCTAACCGGCCGCACGGAACTTGAGCAGCGCGTGCGCGAATTCGAGAAAAAGTTCAAACGCAAGACAGTGCCGCGGCCGCCGCACTGGGGTGGCTACCGCCTGACGCCCTTGCTCATCGAATTCTGGCAGGATAGAGAGTTCCGCCTGCACGATCGCATCGTCTATCGTCGCGCCGATGAGCAGGCGGGCTGGATGCAGGAAAGGCTTTATCCGTGATTGAAAAACTCCAAGCGCCGGTACCCGGCAACGAGCGGCTACGGCGGCTTGCCACTTACGCCAGCGTGAGTGTGGCGGCTGTTCTTATCGTCGCCAAGCTTGCCGCTTATTTCTTCACGGATTCGGTGGCGATGCTGTCATCGCTGCTCGATTCGACGGTCGATCTTATGGCGTCGGCGGTGACCGTCTTCGGCGTCGCCAGTGCGCTGCGTCCACCCGACCGCGAGCATCGCTTTGGCCACGGCAAGGCGGAGCCACTGGCGGCGCTGGCGCAGGCGGCATTCATCACCGGCTCGTCGGTGTTATTGGGGTATGAAGCGCTGAGCCGCTTCTATCATCCGCATGCTATCGGCAACGAAAATTTTGGCTATGGCGTTATGGCGCTGGCGATTGTCCTGAGTATCGGACTCATCAACTTTCAGCATTACGTTACGCGCCGCACCGGATCGATGGCGATCGGCGCCGACAAACTGCATTACATTGGCGATGTCGCGGTGAACGCAGCCGTGGTCGCCGCATTCGCCCTGCATGCGTGGACGGGGATCGAGTGGCTCGATCCGCTGTTCGCCATTCTGATTGCCGGCGGCCTGACCGTGAGCGCCTACCGTATCGCCATCAAAGCGCTCAACGTGCTGATGGATCGCGAATTGCCGGACGCCGACCGCGAGAAGATCATGTCCATCGCGCGTATGCAACCGCAGGTGCGCGGCGTTCACGATTTGCGCACACGCACCGACGGCGAGCGCATCTTCATCGAATTCCATCTCGAGCTTGACGGAAACATGTCGCTCAAAACGGCGCACCAAATCGATGAAGCGATCATGGGCGATATTCTGAAAGTATTTCCCAACGCCGATGTTCTCGTTCACCAGGATCCGGCCGGCTTGTCGGAGGAGCGTCTCGACGAGCAAATCGAGGTGAGAGCAGCGCGCAAATGAATGACGTTCTTTTCGTGATGCTGGGTTTTGCGCATCTCGTCGCTCTGGCCGGTCTGATTGTTTTGTATTGCCGGCATATCGGGTTGCCGTGGCGCGAATGGCCGCTCGTCGTTTTTGTACTGCTGTGGAGCGCGCTGGTTGCGACCGGCTATCTCGTAAGCTTGTTCGATGCGCTCGGCAGCCTGCCGGCCTATATTGTGACGAGTTTCCTGGGGCTTGGTTTTGTGGTGCTGGCGCATCGCGTGGTTTTCGCAGCGCCGCAAAAGACACCCTACGCGCGAATTTCATATCCGGCGTATGTCGACATTGCCTCGCCAAAAATGCGGCGTTTTCTATGGCGATTTCTGGCCGGCACGCTTGCGGCGGCGCTGGTTATTCATCTGATCGTATGTTTCAGTTTTTATCCAGTGAATGCCGATAGCCTCAATTACCGGCTGGCGCGTCCTTTCTGGTACGTGAGCCACGGCAATTTGCTGCATCCTTTCATGTCCGTGGACAAGCGACTCACTTTTTACCCGGTCGATGGCATTTTGCTTTACGTGCCGCTGATCCTGTATGGCGTATCGTCGGTTTTTTTCGGCCTGCCGTCGCTGTTTTCGTGGTTAACGCTGAGCTACGCGACCTATCGCTTCGCGCGCGCGCTGCAGGCCGAACGGCTTATCGCGCTGTTTGCGACCTGGCTGGTGGCGATGACGCCGAGCATTCTCATCGAGGCGTCGTCGACCAATGATGAAATTCTTATCGCCGCGCCGTTGGTGGCGGGACTGTTTTTCATCTGGCGCTGGCTCACATCGGGCGCCGAGCATTATCTGTTTCTGGCCGCGCTTGGCGCCGGACTTTGCATTGGCACCAAGTTGCACGTTTTCTTTCTCATTCCCATAGCACTCATCGGGTTTTTATGGTTCGCGTGGTTTCTGTGGAGGCGGCATGAAAGCTGGCGGATTTGGTTGCCGCGCGTGCGCGTGTCTGTGATGGTGTCGAGTTTTGGTGCATTGTCTTTTATGGGGCTGACATTTTTAGTTCTCAATTACATTTCGTCGGGCAATTTTTATTTTCTCGCCGACACGGCGCAGCAGGTGCTTAATCTTGGCGCCAGTTTGCAAGACGCGATGCAAAATTTCATCATCTACACATCGTCGATGATTATGGCGCCGATCGCCGATCTCAATTTCTGGCAATCGTTTCACGGGCGCGAGGAAACCAACCGCGTTCTCAACAATATGCTGGCGCCGCTTATTCAGCCATTCGTGAGCGACGATCCGCATTTCTACCATCTTAAATACAGGTTTCACGGCATCATCATTCCAACCTCGGTGTTGCTGGTCGAGTATGGCTTGTGGCCGGGCTTTATGTGGCTGTTATGGCCGTTGCAGGTGGCCGCGCTCGCGCGCCAGAAATTCACGCTGCGGCCGTTTTTCGTGATGCTGGCGGCGACGCCGGTTATCTGGCTGGTTATATGGTCGTGCGTGACGCTTTATATGGAAGGCGTGCCGACCTACTTTGCGTTCTACCTCATGTGTGCCGCGCCGGCTTCCGTACTGTGCCTTGTGCGGGCCGGCACGTTACGTTTCGACCGGATACGCTGGGCGATCATCGCGTTCGTTGTCGCCACCACGGCCGTCATCGACGGCAATGTCGGAATCAACAATACGTTTCGCGGCTTGTGGCATTTTACCGAGAATCAACCGTGGCCGTATGACTGGCTACGGTTTCAGCGGCCGATTATCGACGAGATCCGCCGCGCCAATAAAATTCACATCGCGCTTACGCATGGCAAGGTCTATTACTTTGCCTTCATGCACTGGAATCCGCAGGCCACGTATTACAGTCCCTATCAAGCGCCTCCGAATGACCCAGGCATTCTGCATATCCTTACGACGCCGAGCGAAGCCTCCTATGGTTTCATGCCGATCAAAATTCCGGACAAACCGACGCCTGGTATCACCTATCTCGGCCACATTCGCGGCGTCGATCGCGAGGAGGTTTTTGCCTTCGGCAACGACGTCAACCTGCGCCATCCCGACGATTGCAATTTCATTTCCTTGCATGTGACGGCCAAACCGGCCGGTCCCCTCTACAACTTAACGATCGATTCGGTTGTACCCGGGCTCAACGTCGCCGATCAACTGGAATTCGATTTCGCGCTCAAGACGCTTGATAAAATAATCGTTTACGAACGCACCTGGGATACCAGGCCTGATTTTAGCATCGATGTGCCGCACAGTCCGGGGGATCCATACTATTTATTGACCATCTCCGTGCGTTCGGCGCTCAATTACAGCAAGACGGTTTCCGAGACCTTTGCCATTGGCGGTAGCAATGCTTGGCGTATCGCGCATCCGGGCGATCCGCCCGACACGGATGACGACTAAAGTAATTGATTATCAATAGCCCGGCACTTCATGCCACCGGCCGTAGCATGCGGGTACGTATGGGTAATAACCGCGCGGATGGCGGCAGTAATACCAGTAAGTTACGGCCGGCGGCGGAGGCGCCATGACCGGCGGTATGTAGGGGTTGGGGTAGGGATAAACCGGTGCGGGATAAAAATACCAGGCATTGCCCAGCACCCACCACCAGCCCTTGCGGCCGCCATGCGGGCCGTGGAACCAATGACCGCCGTGCCAGTAATCGAGGTCATGATCGCGGAAGGAATGAATATCGCCATGCCAGTGTTCGTCAGGATGTCGTGCACCGTGATCGTGGTCATCGCGGTTCTGGGCAAATCCGGATAAAGCAAATGCCGGTGTTATAAGTGCAGCCAGTAGCAGCGTGGCGGCAAGTTTTCTCATGATCGGTATCTCCTCCGGCTCGATTCCGCAGAGGCGTTGGCCCTTTGCCGGGAATCCGTTTCCTATGTTTCGTCCCGCGCGAGGGCAAAACGAAGGCAGGAAAGTGGCGGAGTGGGGGTATTTATAGTTAAGCTAGCCAACCGCGGCCGCCTTGCACCTGCAAGCCGCCTATGGCACAAATCGCGGTGCGAAATTGTTAAAATTAGCTGCCGTAGCTCAGGGGTAGAGCACGTCCTTGGTAAGGACGGGGTCGTAGGTTCAATTCCTATCGGCAGCACCAGTTTTTTCAAGTGGTTGGGGTTTTGAGAAGGGCGGGAAATTATTACACGTGTAATAATTAGTCTGCTTTCTTCGTTGTACGCCTAGAAGGAAGGCCATTTAGGCGTTTTCGTAATTTCTCCATGCCCTCGTTTCCTCTGCATTCAACAGCATCATCAAATCCTTCAGCCAGTTCTTTTAAACGCGCAGACATATCTGCCTGACCAAAGCTCCGGGCTACTGCGTTGACCGCAACTATTGATCGATAAACCTGATTTTTGAATTCTTCCTCACAGGCGGCTGCAGGCGGCGTTTCGGCCATACTGTTAGTATGAAAGCGGGGTGGCCAACCTCCAAACAATTCCATGATAAATCCATAGGCCCCGTGCACGAACCCCGAATAAACTTGAGCAAGGGACTTCGAGATATGGTTTTGCAGGCTTGGATCAAATATTGGGGTTGGAATAGCCCCTAATGCCGCACGAATATGTTTACGTCCTACAGTTTTACGACTGATGGAAGAGAGAGGGTCATCTGAATCGGCAAATTCTTCTTGGTAAAAATCATCCAGAAATTCTGTTCTTCTCTTTTTAGCATTTTCATCTGGCGGCTCCACAGACAAAAAGATGATGTCTTCGACCGATTCATCGATGGCTCGACAAAGGATATAAACTGCTTGGGTGTATCCCTCCCTTAGCAGAGTCAAGGAAGCATTTAATAGACTAACAATTCTAACGGCCTTTAAAAAGGCTGCTAACTCGGGAATTTTATGTTCATCCTTATGCCGAAAAACGAATCCATCGGATTCCTTTATCCGCTCTGGTAAGGGAATAAAAGTTTCTAGAGCAGCGATGCACTGCTCAAGTTCACCAACTATATAAGCGTACGTTTCTAGACTCATTGATATTTTTTACCATCTAATATCGGCTCCTGTCTCAATTAACGTCATAATTATGGTTCTAATTTATTAGGTTTTGAAAGGGATAAAGCACTAACCGCCCTCCTCAAATAATCCGGTGCATGCTTACCGTAAACCTTCTCAATCATCGCCTCACTGTTGCCGAGCAACCGTGCAACCTCCCGCAACGGCACCCCATCCATCACAAGCCACGTCGCTGCTGTATGGCGCAGGACGTGAGGGCTGGCTTTGATGCCGCAAGCCTTACAAAGCCGCGCGAAGGCGATTTTCACCGATTTCAGGCGTTTGCTGTGAAACTCGATAACATGATCCGATTGGGCCAAGTCTTGGGCCGTTAGAAGTGCTACGTGAACATCATCGTTCATCGGGACGATGGCCCGGCTTTTGTTGCCCCAGCCCCGGACAAAGTCAATTATGCGGCGGTTCATATCGACCTGGGCCCAGGTCAAATCCAGAATGGCCCCTGACCTCGCACCTGTGAAAACGGCAAGTTTAATGAATAGTGCGATATGTGGCGATTTGGCTTTTTCGATTAGGAGAGCCACCTGCTCTCTCGTGAGCCATAGGTCACGGGGTGCCGGATGGCTTACGGGCATTTTGAACGGCGGCAAGGGTGCGATCCACCGATTACCCTCGGCATAACGCAACGCTGCCTTTAAAACGCCAAGCCTTCGCAAGATCGATCCCGGAGAAAGCGTTTTATTTTTCTCCGCAAATTCCCGGAGCAGCTGATTTGTGACGTGGCTGGGCAAAAGCTTGCCGAAGAATGGGAGCAGCACATTCGAGCTATGGTCGATAGTTTCGGGCGAACGGGTAAGCGGCCCACGCTCGCGCCGATAGCGCCCTAGCAAATAGCCAATCGTCGGTTCCTCTTTAGTAATCGGATTCTTTAATCCCTTGATGAATTGGGCACGGAATTCTTCGGCAACATTCCACTCTGTTGTCCCCGCTGATACGCGTTTTGTCTGTGCGCCGGTACGGCTGGTGGCGTCTTGTTCTGTCCAGACAACGTAAATGGTTCGGTTTGGGTGTTGCCATAATCTGTATTTATCCTTGTTCCTTGACATGCTGCCTCCTCAAATTCTTTGACAAAAATAATTGGGATACGAATGGCCTTGCCGATCCGCAGATAACGGATCGTGTTGCTGTGAATGAGGTTGTAGATATGGCTGGGAGAAACCTCCCAATACGCGGCTAGCGATTGGACAGTAAAATGTCGCGCCGATAGCGAACCAGATTTTTCGGTCATGCTTTCCTCCTTTATCATTTTGAAAAATAATTCCCGGAATCAAAAACGCCTCTCTCCGCAGAAAGAGGCGTTTGGTTTTAGGGGGCAGCATTAGCCGCCCCCACTCACGCTCGCTGGCAATCTTTTTTGTGGCCGCCCCTTTCGGCGGCCACGGAAGCGGAAGCCGCTCCTTCAGCGGCGCCCCGCGTAGCAAGCCGCCGCGCTTAGCACGGCGGCGTGAACCGCTTTCCGCGTCCTCGCGGAAAGTCCGTTAAATGTAGGTCTTACCCTCGGATAGGGCCTGCCGGACGGCCTTTTGGGCTGCTATGAGGTTTTGGGCGATCTCGCCTAGTCTGGTTTCACCATCTGCCGCGTAATTCGGCTGGGCATTCATTTGATGGGCAATCTGGTTAAGATTAACGCCTTGCCGATTAAGCTCCTTCACGGCCTGTCGTAGTAACTGGAATCTTTCCGGGTCGACGGCATAGGCGTAAGTAGGGCCAAGCGCGGACACACGGATGTGTTCGCTCATGGTCAGACCAATCTTTTCGGCATGTCCGACAAGGATTTCACGCTCATTTTTGGAAAACCGGACAGTAATGCGAAATTCCTTTGGTTCATCGGGCTTTAGCCCGCAAGACTTATGTCCGACAGCCAAGCGTCGGACAGAAGTCTCAACTTGCGCGTAGCTTTTGGTATTTTCCGATTTTTGTATGACAGGGCTTTTGCTGAGGATCTTGTGTAACTCTTTCAATGCGGCGTAAGGGGAATAAACGTCAGTATAATCCATAGGTACCCCCTATAGGCGCGAAAAATGCTTGCTGAGATGAATTTTGCTTTGGCGGGCATCGGGGGCATTAAAAAAGCCGCGCATCCTCTGATGGCGGCGTTATTCAAATCCTCCGCGAATGGTCTCACGGAAATTCTAGAACGCAACTGTTATTTTATTTTTCGAGAGATCCCAAATACTTAGAAGCAAGCATATGGTTAACCTTCTTTGGAGGCTTGGCTGAAAGGAACAAAAATGATCTTACACACAAAAATATGGCCTCTACCCTATGTAATGAAACCCCACTTTTTCGCGTTAGATCGAATGTAAGGCAATACTATTGTAGCTGACGCATGCTGCAGTTAAGCCGGGACTTATTCGTTTATCGTCCTGCTTAAATCCTCAACGACGCTCCCTATTCGTTTTGACCTCCGAATGCATAGGCATCCATCGCCAACACACTGAGCGCCGTATCCTTGTGCAGATGTTTTGACTGAAGCGGAATACCGGCAGCTCCCAAGGCGACGAAGAACGGCAGAAAATGCTCGGACGTAGGATGGTTTTCCCGTGCATGGGGCGCCAGCGTCTGCCAGGCCAGCAGGCTGGCGATATCGCTTTCGGCAACGCGATCAGCCACCCATTCGGCAAAGCCGGTAACCCAGGAAGGCGTAGCCGAATGAGCGCCGCGGAAAGCTTCACGCAGATTGTGCGTTAGATTGCCCGTTCCGATAATTAAAATATTGTCTTCCCGCAAAGGGATGAGTGCCTGTCCAATACGGTAATGCCAGTGCGCGTCGCGCCCGGCCTGCACCGATAGTTCAATCACAGAAATATCGGCTTTCGGATACATCAGAAGCAGCGGATTCCATACGCCATGATCCAGGCCGCGCACGGGATCGATGCCGGCCTTAAATCCTGCGGCTTCCAGCAGGGAATGGATGCGGTGAGCCAGCACGGGATTTCCTGGGGCGGGGTAACGCAACGCATACAGCTCTTTTGGAAAGCCCGTAAAATCATGAATTGTTTCTGGATGCGCGGCCCCCGTTATCATCGGTTCGTCAGTCTCCCAGTGGGCTGAGGCCACAACAATAGCACTTGGTTTCGGCAATTCGGCAGCGAGTCCGCGCAGAAATTCTGTCGTTGATGCGTTCTCAAGCGCAAGCATCGGCGAGCCGTGTGAAATGAAAAGCGTAGGAGGTAGTTGAGGATGTTGTGACATGTGCTTGCCTAGAGAGTCGCTCTTCTCAACCGCAGTGAATTCGTGATCACCGACACCGAGCTGAAAGCCATTGCCGCGCTGGCGATGATGGGACTGAGAAGGATGCCGAAGAAGGGATAAAGAATCCCGGCAGCCACCGGTACGCCGAGCGCATTATAGATAAAGGCAAAAAACAGGTTTTGCCGGATATTGCTCATGACGGCGTGACTCAGCCGCCGCGCACGCACGATGCCCATAAGATCGCCTTTGATAAGGGTAATGCCAGCGCTTTCCATCGCAATGTCGGTGCCGTTACCCATCGCGATGCCGACTTCGGCGGCGGCTAAAGCAGGCGCATCATTCACGCCATCACCGGCCATTGCCACCTTGCGCCCGTTATTTTGCATGGATTGTATGACTTCGGCCTTGCGGGCAGGCAGTACATCGGCTTCGATTTCATCAATGCCCAGTTTTTTTGCTACCGATTTGGCCGTAGCCTGATTGTCGCCGGTTAGCATAACAATCTTAAGTCCTTCCTTGCGCAGGAGCTTGAGAGCTTCGGGCGTCGTCTGTTTGACGGGGTCGGCCACAACAACGATACCCGCCGCCTTACCGTCGACGGAGATGAGCATAGCGGTTTGACCTTCGGCGCGGAACGGCTGGGCCAGCTTTTCAAGTTCGTCGGATCCAACATTCAGCGATTGCAACAAGGCCTTATTGCCGAGCGCGACCTTTTTACCTTCGACCAATCCTGTAACGCCTTTGCCGGTTAACGATTGAAAATCCGTTGCCGCCGTCAATTCGAGATTTTTATCTGTAGCACCCCGTACAATTGCGGCGGCCAACGGATGCTCGCTTCCACGTTCAAGACATGCGGCCATGCGCAATAAACTGGTTTCATCAAAACCCTTAACGGCTACTAGATTTACGAGCTTTGGCTTGCCTTCGGTCAGGGTTCCCGTTTTGTCGATGACGAGCGTATCCACTTTCTCGAAGGTCTCGAGAGCCGCTGCATCGCGGATGAGGATACCGGCGCGTGCCGCTCGTCCGGTTCCAGCCATGATCGACATCGGCGTGGCGAGGCCCAACGCGCAGGGACAGGCGATAATCAGAACTGCAATTGCATTGAGAACGGCATAAGCCAGCTTAGGCTCCGGCCCCCATATCCACCATGCCGCAGCCGTCACAATAGCGGTTATAACGACAACCGGCACAAAGTAGCCAGAAACTACGTCAGCCATACGCTGGATCGGTGCACGGCTCCGTTGGGCTTTGGCAACCATCGCTACGATTTGCGACAGCATGGTATCGAGTCCGACTCTCTCGGCCTGCATGACAAGACCGCCAGTACCATTCAACGTTGCGCCGGTTACTTTATTGCCTGGTTGTTTTTCGACCGGCATGGATTCGCCAGTGAGCATGGATTGATCGACGGCGCTGGAGCCTTCGGTCACGACGCCATCGACTGGGATTTTCTCGCCGGGTCTTATGCGCAGCAAATCGCCGGGTTTGACCTCACTTATCTGAATATCGATTTCGCCGCTGTCGGGTTGCACAAGACGAGCCGTTTTGGGGGCCAGATCGAATAGGGCTCGTAGGGCGCTGTTGGTCTGCGAACGTGCCCGCAATTCCAAAACCTGCCCGAGCAGCACCAAAGCCGTTATGACGGCTGCCGGTTCGAAATAAACGTCGGGTATTCTGTCGCCACCGGCAAAAGCCCTGAACCATTCCGGGAACAAAGTTACGGCCACGCTATAGCCATAGGCCACACCGACGCCGAGGCTGATCAGCGTAAACATATTGAGACTGCGGTTGATAATGGATTTCCAGCCACGTTTAAAGAACGGCCGTGCGCCCCACAATACGACCGGGGTCGCAATAACCAGTTGGAGCCATCGCCCCGTATCACTGTTCAGCGTTTGATGCAGCCATGGAGTAATATGTTGGCCCATGACTGCAACCAATAACGGCGCGGACAAAATTACCGAAACCCAAAAACGGCGGGTCATATTGATAAGTTCTGGGTCTGGCTTATCGGATAAAGCGACTGTTACCGGCTCTAATGTCATGCCGCAGATCGGGCAGTTTCCCGGCCCGACCTGCCGCACCTGTGGATGCATGGGACAGGTGTAAATTGTGTTTGCCGCAAGTGTGATCATGTGCTCATGAGCGCTAGCCGCATGATCGTGAAGACAACACTCGGATTTGTCTGGAGATATGAGATGATTACGATTGGCATCTTCCATGAGATGCCCTTACAGACCGTTATCGTAAGACAAAATCCATTTACTGATTTCAGGCCAAGTATTTTCCAAGGTCTTGCGTCCCATAAACAGCCCAATGTGGCCGCCGGGTACCAGTTTCTTTGTCATGTCGCTTTTTGACGTGCCGAGATAGTTTTCGGCATTGAATACTTGTGCCGGTGGCGTGATGTCGTCCGCCTCGCCGGCCAGCATGTATACGGGAATGGTTATGTGTTTCAACGCAATGGTTTTGCCTAATGCGACAAATGTTCCCTTCGCCAGCCGATTTTCCTTGAATAGCCATTCGACAGCTTGAAGATAATAAACGCCCGGCAGATCGAGCGGTGCTTCATACCAGCGCGCAAACTCTTCGGCGCGTTTTATATAGTCCTTATCCTCGATATGGGTGAAAAGATCGGCGTATTTTTTTACATATTGATCGGTGGGATTCATGCCCTTCCATCCGGCAAGCATGAATTTTCCCAAGAGCCTGCCACCACCGGCAGCGACCAGCTCACGGTGGAAACTCATTGGCAGCGTATGGGCGAGGCCTTTTACATCTCCCTCCCCAGCGTCGGTGTCGATGGGCGCACCTGCAAGCACCAGCGTACGAACCTTGCCGGGAAAGCGCGCAGCATAGGCCGCCGACAACCAGCCGCCCTGGCATAATCCGAGAAGATGGACTTTACCGCCAACGGCGTCGACCGCCGCGTTCAAATCTTCCAGATATGTGTCGATGGTAAAATCTTTCATGGCATCGGTGGCGGGTTTCCAGTCCGTCACATAGATGCGTTTAAGGCCGTTCGCCTTAAGTGTACGCACCAGACTTTGATCGGCAGAGTAATCGGCAATTGTCGTCGAATGTCCCGCGTAAGGCGCATCAACAATGACAGGAATCGTTTTTGCGCCATCTTCTGAAAAATCGCGTAGCTGCATGGTTCTAAGTTCGAGCTTTATCGTGTTCGGCGTCGCCCATGCCGGTTTGAGTTCGTAATCGAGTTTGTGCGCTTCCGCTGCAAAATTCAGAACGTCGGAAGAAAGGCGCAGTTGATTCTGAACCATGTTTTCGAAAGCACAGATAGGCCACATCCACGGCAGGCAGAGGTTTTCATGCCGGTCAGGCGATGACAGATTTGTTGGCGCGGTTTCTGCGTTCATTTGGGTACCTATAGGTGCATTAGAATTGGCATAACTGTGATCGCTCCATCGTAGGTAGTTGCCGCGAGCATGAATTGCCCTGACAACTGGCACATCAACATCAAGTGGCTCATTCGACATGTGCTTCCACGAGAGTATCGTGCAAATGTGTCATAAGTAACTGACCTTGAAAATGCGTAAGATCTTTCGGTAGCACGGCGACGATACGATCCTGCACATCAGGGGTAACTTGCTTTCTAAGCTCGCCGATCATTTGGGCTGGCGCTACAATTATCAAACGGTCAAAGATTTTTTCCGTACAGGCATGCTGCAGCTTGCTTGCGATTGCCTTACTGAATTGTTTCTTAAGCTCTGCCTGAATGTCTCCGTGCGGCTCATACGTGTTGTGTGTAGGGCTGTTGCTGCTCGAAGCCGTACCGCGCCGGTCATGCCCTATCCGATAATTGTCAATCGAGTCCGCCTCCAGGATTCCGCCAGGGACCGGCACCAACTCAAAGCCTGATTTCTCGTCGTAATAATGATGCTTGTTGGCTCCTCCCAACGGAATCTGGTGAATGGCTTTTCGGCATTCATAGATATGAGCTTGTTTACCGTCGGCAATGAGCACCCAAACGACCGGGGAGTGCTGGTGTTTGGCGGCTGGTGCATTCATGTCTATTTTCTCCTCGTGAATTCGAATGTGTATTAATGAGCTTTATTCGGTTTGGCCCTGTCGTATTGTCTGGGCCACGGAACATTTGCATCCAGCGTCTGTGCCGCATGCAATGGCCAGTAGGGATCGCGCAAAAGCTCGCGTGCCAGAAAAACGACATCTGCCTGTTTTTGTGCGATGATTTCTTCGGCCTGTTGTGCCTCTGTGATCAATCCGACTGCGCCTGTTGGCATATCAACTTTCTTTTTGATTTCGGCCGCAAATGGCACTTGATAACCGGGAGTGTCAGGAATTTTGGCGTATGGCACCAGGCCGCCGGAAGACACATCCATAAGGTCGATGCCAATACCTTTAAGTTTTTTGCTTAACTCGATCGATTGTTGAACATCCCAACCGCCGTCGACCCAATCGCTGGCCGAAATGCGGGTAAAAACTGGCAGATGTTGTGGCCAGTATTTACGGACGGCATCGGCAACTTCAAGTGTTAGCCGCATGCGGTTTTCCAAACTGCCTCCATAACGATCCGTGCGTTGATTGCTAAGCGGCGATAAAAATTCATGCAAGAGATAGCCATGCGCGGCGTGAACTTCGATCACTTCATAGCCAGCGGTAAGGCAACGTTCGGCTGCTGTCACAAAAGATTCAACAACTGTCCTAATTTCGGATTCACTCATTGCGTGCGGCTTCGGATAATCGTGACTGAATGGCAATTCCGATGGCCCGATCACCGACCATCCACCCTGCATTACATCGACACCCTTGCTACCTTCCCACGGTACGCAGACTGAAGCTTTCCGCCCGGCATGGGAGATTTGGATACCCGGAATCGCTCCTTGCTCCTTGAGAAAGCGGGTGATGGGCTTGTAGGCCTCCATCTGTGCATCGTTCCAAATACCCAAATCATTAGGGCTGATGCGACCTTCCGTGGATACAGCCGTCGATTCCTGAATGATGCATGCCGCGCCACCAACCGCTCGGCTGCCAAGATGCACCAGATGCCATGTCTGCGGCATACCGTCATGACTGGAATATTGACACATGGGTGAAACGAAGACGCGGTTCTTGAACTCGACACTACGTAGTTTAAAGGGAGTGAAGAGAGAACTTACCATTTTCTCTTAGCCTGGCGTCCCAAAGATCGGCATTGCGAATTGGAACCAGATCTTCTCTCCGCGCGGGCGGTTTTCTACGGCATATTCCTGCTGGTATTTCAGCACAAAACCACCAAAAGGAATGTCGTAACGCAGCTGCGGCCCAGCAGCGAATTCCTGTCCGCGATTGCCGTCCGGCGAGACCGTGACCCCGCTTTGCGTGTCATCGCTGATTTGTTTGTAAAAGTACCCCTGCGCTCCCACTCCAAAATTTGGCAGCTTATTGAATGGTCGATACGTGACGCCATAATCGAGATCCATATCCGTGCCGGAATGGTAGTTGTTGGCCGTGTTGGTTGTGTTGAATTCGGAGAAGAGCGCCGCCGTCAACTCCCATTTGGGTGATGGATTGTAAGTGACGTCTATGTTTGGGGCGAAAGTGTAGTAATTCGAACCGGTATTAATCATAGTTGAGGTGCTATAATGGCCGGTAGGGACATAGGTATCCAAGCCAAAGAAATAGAAAAGTTTGTGATCTTCGCTCGCGTAACCCAAATAGTTTTGAATATCTAGGTCTCCCATGTCCAAATCGTGTCCTCTCGCCCCCATCACATTCAGATCGAGGTTTACAATTGGCGCCACAAGGCCAGTCGTATAATGAAACGGACCTACGGGTAAGTCCCATGTATAGAGAAACCGAAATGCCTCGGCTTCGACCTTGAGATCGAATTTTGGGACGGCCTTGTTTCCAGAGCCATTGGTAATAGCCGGATTGTCCGCAAATTCCGAATAAGTGAGAAGCTGCAACATGCCGGGAACCGGGAGATTACCATCGGCGATGGTGTTTACGCCTATCGGGTAATGTTGTGTGCCCCCCTCGGTAGCGAAAGCAGGCTCAGCGGAAGCGGCTAAGAACCAGGCGCACAGCGCAACGAGACTTTTTTTCGACATTTGTGTTCCTCGTTCGTGCGGTTTTCACGTCCCAATGCTTCGCATGAAACCTTGGTGAACGAGACATCCGTGGGCCTTGATAGTTAGTCGCAGCTAGGCACAAGCGCGCAACTCCTCGATCTGCTTATCCCAGCGTTTGACAACGCTTTCGGTATCGTGGAGGCGGTAGGTCACGCTGGTAAGGACGTCCGCATAGTTCACACGATGGACGCGCACGTTTTTTACTTCCGCGGTAAAGAAGGCGAGCTTCATTCCGGCCCGCTCCCCTGCAACGCGCTTGGCATTGAGATGAACTTCCCAGAGAGCACCGTCATGCACTAGTGATAGGCTGACGCGTCCAGTCCGTTCTATGTTCTTTGTCGTTGCCGATTGTGACCAAACCGCGAAGTTGAGATGTTTTTGGTCTACAGCCAAAATTTCCCCGACGCTCAGGAGCGCAGCATGAGGCCACCCGTCCTCATCCACGCTCGTAACGCGGATGGCTTCGCCGACCCGTTCGCTAAGTTTCGAGCCATCCAGATATTGGACGAGACCCGGGGCTAATGAATTCGCTTCGGTGGGTTTTTGGTAGGTCTGTTTGTGATCGTGCATTGGTTTGTGATCGTCCATTGGGCTGCCTCCGTCTGGTTGTGGGGAAATATTTGCTTGGTGGTGTTCATTTAGGCGCATACATCGTCCAGAGATAGGAAATCGGCATTGCTAAAAGGAGGGCGGGTAGAAAATTCGCAACCGGGAAAATTTTGATCCCGCAGATACGGAAACCGGTTGCCAACATGATGAGTCCGCCGACAGCCGAAAAATCGGCGATCATCACTGGTGTCGTCAAAGGCATTAGAAATGTTGCGCCAAGAGCAAGACTCATCTGAATCGCAAATTGCGGAATGCAGATCATTGCAACGGCGTAGCCCAAAGCCGTTGCGAAGATAGCGGCGGTGAAAAGATCGAGTATGGTTTTTGCGAAGAGGATCGTCGGGTCTCCCGTCATGCCATTCGTGAGTGCGCCAAAAATCCCGGTGCCGCTTGCGCAAAACAGAACGAGGATAGCGACAAATTGCTTTAGAAAATCCTCCTGTGAGATGCCGGCATGAGCGTCATGGGAAGGTATAATTCGTTCGACGAAAGTCCGCATTTTCCCGCCGACCCATGCAATCCCTTTTTCGAGATAGATGAGTTCGCCTATAAGCGACCCCAGAATAAGCGAGAGAACGACTGCCGGAATCTGCTTTACCTGCACGATGTAAGCGATTCCAAGCCCCATAGACGCTACGCCGAAGGTTAGCGGCAAAGCCGTGCGCAGGCGCTCCGGTATACGCTTTGCAAAAAACGCTCCGACAAGACCGCCTATGAGAACGCCGGTGCCATTGACTATCGGGCCGATAATCATGCGTATTCCCTCTTTTTTTCGCCAAGTTTGATGGTTTCACCCCAGCGTGGGATGTCCTCGGCGTTCAATCCGAAAAGATCAAGTGCCCGAACGACGCTATGCGTAACAATGTCGTCCAAACTTTCAGGCCGCGTGTAGAACGCAGGTACAGGCGGGAATACGATTGCGCCGCATTCCGTGACAGTCTGCATGTTGCGAAGATGCACCAAGTGCAGCGGCGTCTCGCGGATCATAAGGACGAGTCTGCGCCGTTCTTTGAGCGTGACGTCTGCGGCTCTGGTTAGCAGGCTGTCGGCCATTCCACTTGCGATGCATGAGAGAGTGCGCATTGAACAGGGCGCAATGATCATTCCCATCGTGCCGAAGGAGCCACTCGATAAAGCCGCGCCGACATCGTTGATGGGGTGGTTGACGTGCGCCAGAGCCTCAAGTTCTTCCCGGCTAAGGTCGGTTTCATGACTACGGGTGATATGGCCCGCTTTAGAGACCACAAGATGTGTTTCCACATTCAGGTTGCGCAGCAATTGCAGCGCCTTGATCCCATAGGCAATTCCGCTGGCGCCTGAAATACCAACCACCATCCGGCGTTTTGTTATTCCCAGCATCTACTTCACAAATCCAGGAATGAAGCGCGTAACGTCCACTTCCATAAACTTGCAACGTTCGAAATGTTTCTTGAGGTCAAATGGCACGGTGCAGTCGAAAATCGTTTTGCACGAAATCCCGGGCGCTCGGATCGAAGGATCGAATTCCGGTCGTGCCGATGGATCGAGAGGATGTTGGCGCACACCGGGAATGAAGACAGTGCTTCGATCCCCCTGATAGCGGGTCTGCATCGCCCAAAGCACGTCATCCGTGTCAAAGATGTCAACATCTTCATCGACAAGGATTACATGTTTGAGTTCAATGAACGCAGAGAAAGCTAGAAGCGCTGCCTGTCTTTGCCGCCCTTCATCACTCGGAATAGTTTTCTTGACTTGCATCACCGATAGGAATTTGCCACCGCCTGACGGATGCTGGTAGACGTTCAACAAAAATCCCGGCATCGCGTTTTCGACAAGCGTCAAGATACTCGCTTCGGTCGCAACGCCCGCCATATTTACGTGCTCTTCGCTAGGCCCAATAACAGTTTGCAGGATGGGGTGTTTGCGATGCGTTACGGCTGTCACTTTGATGACAGGAACATTTTGAGAATCTCCGGTATACCCCGGAAATTCAGGCATGGCTTTGCCGGTATGGGTATTTTGGTCTTCGTCCACGCGAACATTAGGAATTAACTCGCCTTCGATGACGATTTCCGCGTGCGCAATGGCTTTTGCGCTATTCGACTTACAGGGAACCAGCTCAATCGGTCGCCCACGAAGACTACCGGCAATGGAAAGCTCGT
>Ga0207009_1024_pt1 | contig 25972 bp, 19 predicted proteins | sample Alteio_BWMinCont_81_FD_153479 | JGI IMG/M metagenome (GOLD analysis project Ga0207009, IMG submission 153479) | Enriched cells from forest soil in Barre Woods Harvard Forest LTER site, Petersham, Massachusetts, United States -... | ecosystem: Environmental > Terrestrial > Soil > Temperate forest >... | reverse complement strand
TAACATCTTTTTTACATCATTTATACTCAATAGATTCATGTAATCGCCAGATGCCCAGGCTTTGCCTATAACCGGAAGAATCTTATCAAAATACTTTTTTGGCAAATAATGTAAAAAAGGAAGCCGGGTATGAACCTCAATAGGAAACCAACGATTGGGGGTGGTTATAAAAATACTTTTGCTCGTTCTAATCAACTCACTAAGGAAAAGCAATTGTTTATCATAACTACCCACATGTTCAATTACTGCATTTGACCAGGCTATATCAAATTCGTTATTTGCAAAAGGGAAGCGACTTCCTTCATATAACACAACCTTTACTTCGGGGAAATTTTTCTTGAATTTAGGAGCATCTTCTATGCCAAGTGCTGTTATATTTTTTCTATAAGGGTAATTCCTTTCCAAAAAGTTAATCCCTGGATACGGATCGTCGTCGGTGAATCCCACATCCAGAATTTTGGTATCCTTACCCGGTTGCATTTGTTCTAAAAAATAATCATACTTCTTTTGCCTGTTCTTTGTAGAAATTTTTATTGCGAAATTTTTAAACATAAACTTTAACTTCAATTATTCATTAGGCAGTGAATACATGTTGCACAATACTACTCAATTGATATTGTTTTTACAACCAGATTTAATATAACTGCTAAAGCAGCAAACATAATTCTTTGACGCTGGTTTGCTTTAATATTTAATCGATAAAAATACCCGACAATTTTTAGGTTGATTTAAATATTTAACTTTGACCTATTTCCTGAACCAATTTTGGGAAAAGAATTATTAATAATAAAGATGAAAGTAGCATTTATTACCCGGTTAAACTTATATACAATAGCCGGCGGTGATACCGTACAAATTGAGCAGACAGCCAGGCGATTAATGGATATGGGCGTTGAGGTTGATATTCTGCGATCGATAGATGTGATACCTTATGAAAAATACGACCTGCTTCATTTTTTCGGCATACCGCGCCCGGGAGACATGGTTTACCACAGCAAACTGGCGAAAAAACCGTTTGTGGTATCAACCATATATTGCACCTATGGCGATTATTATAAATATAACAGAAAAGGAATAGGTGCCTTTTTTGCGGGTCTATCGGCAGATAGTATGGAGTATTTTAAGACTATTGCCCGCTGGATAGTCGGAAAAGATCATCGCCCCTCTGCCAATTATCTTTTAATTGGCCAGCGCAAAAGCGTTATTAAAGTGTTGGAAACAGCCAACTTTGTTCTTCCTAATTCGCAATCAGAATTAGAACGATTAAAGGAAGACTATACACCCAATGTTAAGCACCTGGTTGTTACCAACGGTATTAACCCTGAAAAATTCCCTTTCGATCCCACTATTAAAAAAGACGAAAATCTGGTTATTTGCGTAGGACGTATTGAGAACCGGAAAAATCAGCTTAACCTGATAAAAGCCTTAAATAACACCCAATATAAGCTGGTGCTTATTGGCGAACCTTCAGCCAATCAACTGGACTATTATAAAGAATGTCGCGCTGCAGCTGCGGCTAATGTGACCTTTTTAAACAGAATACCCCATAACGAATTAGTCAAATATTACCAGTTAGCTAAAGTACATGTATTGGCCAGTTGGTTTGAAACTACAGGGTTAAGCTCGTTAGAAGCTGCTATAATGCGATGTAACCTGGTGATAACAGAAAAGGGCGACACAAGAGAATATTTCGGTGATGACGCTTTTTATTGCGATCCGGAAAGTGCCGACAGTATTAGAGATGCAGTTGAACAAGCTGTTAAGGTGGTTTTTAACGAGTCTCTCGCAGAAAAAATTATAGCTTCACATACATGGCGAAAGGCCGCAGAACAAACATTAGAAGCCTATAACTTATCAATAGCTTAAATCAATTATTAAAACAATAATTGTAAAACATCGTATGTTATTTGTTATTTATAGATAGATAATTAAATAGTTATGCCATTTTCGTTTTCAAGTAAGTTGATCCAGCGTATGACTTTTGACCAATTTTAAATTTATATTTGCACCACTTAGTTTAACACATTATACATGCGCATTAAATACCTTTTATATATTCTATTTCTGGCTTTAATAATATCTGCTAAACAAAGCATGGCTCAAACCCCTTCATTGAGCGATTTAAAAACAACTAAAGTAAGCCAGCTTACTGATGAACAATTAACAGAACTTTGGGGTAAAGCACAAGATAAGGGACTCTCTGAGCAAGATATTTACAAATTAATGGAGCAAAACGGCGCTGATCCTTCCGAAATTCAAAATTTAAAAGACCGGGTAAATTTGCTTGGACTAAATAAAAAAACCACTAACCTCAAAAAAAATCTTGGTTCTCAAAAGAAAAAAGTTGACTTTTCGAGAGACGAAAATGATACGGTTATAGCCCCAAATACCAGTAAGCCAAAGCCAGCTACGGTGGTGATGTCTCACATTTTAAATGTATACGGCACAGAATTTTTCAATCAATCTAACCTCAAATTTGAACCTAATTTTTCGGTGGCCACGCCAAAGGGATATGTTTTAGGACCCGGCGATGACGTAATTATACTATTAACCGGCTTAAATGAAAGCACACAGACTATTAAGATAAGTCCTGAAGGTAATTTAGCTATCGATCATGCGGGGATAACCTATGTAAACGGGTTTACTATTGAACAAGCCACAAATATTATCAAAAGTAAAATGGCCAAGGTTTACCCGGCATTAAACTCGGGACAAACACATTTGGCTATAAATTTAGGTAATACCCGAAATATCAAAATTACGCTAACAGGCGAAGTAAAAACTCCAGGGGCGTACAGTATGTCGGCTTTATCTACCCTCTTTAATGCACTATACAATTCCGGTGGCCCAACCCCAAATGGCTCATTAAGAAATATTGAACTGATAAGAAATAACAAGATTTATAAAACTGTTGACTTTTACGACTTTTTACAAAACGGAATATTAAGTGGTAATATCCGGTTAGAGGACCAGGATGTTATCCATATACCGGTTTATAAAAAACGCGTGGGCGTAGATGGAGAAGTAAAAAGACCGGCTCTTTATGAGTTGAAAGATAGCGAAAACCTGGAAGATTTAATCAGGTATGCAGGCGGATACACCGATATTGCTTATAAGGGTATTGCCAAAATCGATCAGATCAATCAGATAGAGCGCGAAGTTAAAGATGTACCCGCTAATCTTTTTTCAAATTATATACCACGTAACGGAGACCTTGTAAATATTGGTCCAATTACAGACAGATATACAAACAGGATCGTGCTTGAGGGCGCTGTATATCGCCCCGGCGTATATGAGCTTACCGCAGGCTTTACATTGGCCCAGCTACTAAAAAGCGCCCAGGGGTTAACTCCGGAAGCTTATATGGACCGAGGGTTAATTAAAAGAACGCTTCCTAACCTGGATAAAATTTCAATTGCGTTTAAACCCGGCGAAATAATCAGCGGCAAAAATGATATACCCTTATTACGTGAAGATTCAGTTATCATAATGGATCGTGAAGCATTTACACCTAATCAAAAAATCAGAGTTGAAGGTTACGTAAGAAAACCATCTGTTTTTACTTACCGGAAAGGTTTAAAATTAACAGACGCGATAGCGATGGCCAATGGTTTTGCCGATGAGGCCGCCGACCATCATGTTAGGGTAGAAAGAATTATTCCCAATCAATCGGATACAGTTGCTAATAAATTGGTCCAATCATTTATTGTTAACCTTGATTCTCTTACAGGTAACCACCAGGATATTGAATTACAGCCAAATGATTTTATTTATGTTGCCCGTTTAGTTAATTACCGTTCATTAGGTACTGTAAGTGTTAAAGGCGAAGTTGTATTTCCCGGAGAATATGGTGTGCAAAGAAGAGATGAGACGGCAGTTGATTTTTTAAGGCGCGCAGGCGGCGTAACTCCCTACGGATCACTTGAAAACGCACAGGTTTATCGCAAAGGGATACGAGTAAATCTTGATCTCGCCTCCAAATCGGCACACGACTCAACCACCAATAAAAAAATGATATTATTGCCGGGCGATAGTGTATATGTTCCACGAGTAATATCCTATGTAGAAGTATCAGGAGCAGTTAATAATCCGCAATACATAAGCTATAATGGGCATAGGTTTAAATATTATATCAATGCTGCTGCAGGCACTACACAGAATGCCCTGTTAAAAGGGGCTTATATTAAATATCCGGATGGATTGAACCGGCCGGTAAGGCATTTTTTGTTTTTCCGCTCTTATCCGGAGGTAAAACCCGGAAGTAAGATCATCGTCCCCGAGAAAGCTCCCGATTCAGGAATTAAAATTGGTTTAGGTGATGTGGGTGGTATAGCTACCGCACTTACAGCCATAGTTAGTATCATTGCTATTTTACATAAATAAAAATGAGCCAGGAAAACATTCCATATCCATACGAGCCGGAATTCTCTTTTAAAAATTTAGTTAATGAGCGCATTGCCGATATTAAATATATCTGGCAATTTAAAAAATCATTAGTGTTGGTTCTAATTGTTGGGGGGGCGCTTGGCGCGTTTGCTGCCTGGTATAAACCACCAACTTATACAGCCAGGCTTACTTTTGTAGTAGACGATTCTAAATCAACTGGCGGCGGGGGCGGGCTATCTGCGCTGGCCGGACAATTCGGCTTTAATCTTGATGGATTAGGTGGCGCGAGTGGGGTGTTAGCCGGAGACAATGTTCAGGAATTGGTAAAAAGCACGAATTTGATTCAAACAACCTTACTTAGCGCTTACGATAATACACAAACTTTGGCGGACAGGTATGCAGCGGCATATAAACTAAGCAGAAAATGGTTGAAATATAGTCCCGACGGAAAAGTCATCCGGTTTCCACTAAACAGCAAGCAGAATACGAGGCTCCAGGATAGCCTTTTGCATGAAATGACCACAATGATATTGGAAAATGGTCAATTTGAAATAGCCAAGCCGGATAAAAAATTAGGGTTTTTTGAGGTGAATGTTACCATGAAAGATGAAAAACTAGCCATGCTCTTCTGTAACAGGATCATCAAGCAATCTACAGACTTTTTTATTGCAACAAAAACCAAGAGATTAAAAGATAATGTAGATCGTTTGCAAAAAAGATCGGACAGCATCAGTAGAATACTGAATAATAAGACTTACGCGCTTTCTACAGCTAATAAAACACTTTTAGATCTTAACCCGGCCTATACATCTGTAAACGCAAATGTTGATATAAAAGACCGGGACAAAATTGTATTATCCACTGTTTATTCAGAAACAGTTAAAAATCTGGAAGCCAGCAGAACCATGCTTGCTCAAGAAACGCCCACCGTACAAATTGTAGATGAGCCCGAGTTACCGCTAAAAAAAAATATTCTTAAATATTACGTAGCAATATTTACTGGAGTAGTATTAGCAGAGCTTATATTTATTATTTTTAAGCTGCTAACGCGCAAACCTGCTAAAACCTAAAGGTTATCCCTAACTCTGCATGTAAATTATATACATCGTTATGCGGAATGTAATATTGACTTGGATTATAATCTTTTAATATCCATTCGTAATTGAGCGATTTAATCTCCTGCAACTTAGCATTGAATATCAAATTTTTATAATTCCATTCTCCCTGCAAGGCAAAAGCAAAATCTACCCAATTTCTACTGTTGCCGTTTATGTCAGGCAAAAAAGCTTCATAAAAATCAACATCATGTTCGTATCGTTCAATAGAAACTCCTAATTTTTTCAAGCCGGATACCCAATTTATGTCCATTGATTGAATATTTCCCCCTGATCCGGTACCTGCGCCAAGAACCTGCCCCTCATTGGTCTGCCCTTGAGTGACTTGTGAGTGCATATACCAGCCTCCTGCCCCTCTTACCAATCTATCAGCAGATTGTGATAGCTGGGTAATTTCCCCGCTAAATATAATATGCCGATTTTTAGTACCATTTACTGGAATCATTTTTCTCAACCCAAATATATAAGCCCGGGAATGCTCTGGGGAACCTATAAAATCATTCAAATTATATGAATTGTCATTTAACCCATATTCAAAATAAATTTCTGCTTGGGCCTTTGTCAATAGCCACCGGGCATAAAATGAAGTGTATTGATCCCTTGGAAAAGGGTCGCCAATACCATTATCGATACCATTTTTATCTGCTTGCTTTGAATATGGGAAAAAGAAAGGCACGTAACCACTAAAACCCTTAACATCTTTTTCATATGCATCAAATGTCCTTGTCAAACCAAAGGTTAATCCGGGTATCCATTTGGGGTGATAATTAATATTAAATCCGGTAAAATATCGCCAATCATCTGGTTTGGGAACGAATAACCCTGTAGTATTGCCAGATATTGTACTTAACGGAAGTGGTGAAAGGCCAGTGCCATTCAACCGTCCGGCTAGTATTTGCCCTTCAAAATATCCTATATAAGTTTTTATCGAGCGAACGGTGTTTAATGTAATATGTGTAAACCCTGGGGCATTATCACTTAATATTAAAGCATTTTGTATACCCGGACCCCACCATACATTTTCACTTGATAAACCTACTGATACCGGGCCAAAAGTTAAACGGATACTGCTCTGACCCCAAAACGCCTTATTATACACACCTGTTCCAAAACGTTCGGGGTTATCAAGATAGTTATGATAAAAGAAATAGTCGCTTAGATCAAGGCCGGTATGCCCACTTGCATAGCCGTTAAAAGGCAAATTTTCTGCATATACATATTCGGGGCGAAATTGTATACTTAATGGCCCGTATTTCAAGTAAAAACCTCCGCTAATCATGGTTTGATATCCTTTTGCTGGTATCATTGGTCCATCATTCCATCCATATGGATGATCTGTATTGACCTGCTGCTGCCAGCTAAACGGTAAAATTTGAAAGGCACCGCGGCCGTTACCAAAAGAAACCGGCCCGCTATATATAAAATGATCACGTTTTAAAGCGCTATCCGGATCAAACACATCAGAAGCTTTTAATGTAGAAGCGGAAAGTATAGGGCGAACTGTGAAAGATACATTTGAATCAACTTTACCAAGTAATTGTATTCGTCTATAATAATCATCAAGAACTGGTGAGCCCACCGGAAGGGATTGCGCATTTACCCTATTTTGCCAAAGCAAACAAGCGCACATACACACTATATTCAATACAAAAAATATCTTCTTCATTTTTTTCTATAGTGTTTAAAATCTATAGGTAACACCAGCCTGAATTTGTAAATTAAATACACTTAACTGGTTTACAAAACCAGGGTCATTACCATCTTTTTTTAGGGCCCATTGGTAATCTAAAGATTGGATGCCTGCAATTTTAGCTTGAAAAATCAGGTTCTTATAATTCCATTCTCCTGTAGCTGCAATACTTAAATCAACCCAATGCTCGGAATAATTTTGACTATCCTCGAAAATATAATAATATGCATCATCATTATGAACATAACGCTCAAACTGTAACCCTATTTTTTTAAGTCCTTTTACCCAGCTAATATCAACTGATTGTAAATTGCCTCCGGGCCCAATGCCTGCCCCCAATTCCTGTCCCTGATTGGTGTAGCCTTGCCTGATACTTTGGCTCACATACCATTCTTTACCCTGTTCAATATCGTTAATGGAAGTTTCCCCCAGCTGGGTAACTTCCACACCAATCATAATATTTTCATTGCTTGATTTGTTAATGGGCAAGAGTTTTCTGATACCGAAAATATAGGCACGTGATCTTGAGGGATCTAATAGCGTTTGGAGAAAGTCATTGGTATTATCATAATGACCATATTCAAAATAAATCTCAGCATGCTCTTGTGTCCAAAGCCAGCGCATAAACACCGAATTAAGCTGATCTTGTTGATTTATTGCATTATCAGGTCCTGTTGTTTGTTTTATGGGTGAGAAAAGCGGTAAGTAATCCCTGATACCGCTTAAATTTTTACCATAAGTTTGCGAACTTTGATCGAACCCTAAAAACAAGCCTGGAACCCATTTTGGCTGCCACGTTATAACAACGCCAGTTAAATATCGCCAGTCATCGGGTTTAGGAACATATAAATCAATCCCAAAAAAACTATGATCGGGTTCTAAAGGTGGGAATCCCGAATTTGATAGTCGTCCAGCAATTAATTGGCCTTCAAAAGAGCCAATTGGCGTTTGTATAGGTTTAATTGTATTTAACGTTAAATGAGGAAACCCTGGTGCTGTATTACTCATTAATAACGAGTTTCTGATGCCCGGACCCCACCATAAATTTTCTGTCGAAAGACCAAAAGACCAAGATTTATAATTTAATCTTATACTGCTTTGTCCCCAATAAGCCTGGGTAAAGGCACCATTACCAAATTTTACCGGTAAGTCGACATTATTATAAATATCATAATAACGGGCATAAACTACATCGTATTGAATGGGGTTAAATGTACTAAAGTTAGTATTGGCGGCATTAACAAACTCGGGTCTCAGTTGGATAGTTAAAGGCCCGTATTGCATATATAGGCCAGCACTTATCAGTGCTTGCGGGCCTTTTGCAGGTATCATTGGGCCATCATTCCATCCATAAGGATGATCAGAATTGAATTGGGTTTGAAGGTTTAGCGGCAAAAGACTTAATTTAAATTTTTTGTCGTCACTTTGCCATGAGTTTTGCATATCCGTATTGTATCTCAGTTCGGTAGTATCCGGATAATATGCATCGGCGCCTTTCTTAATAAAATTTGGAAAGATAGGGCGAACAGTGAACGATACATTAGTATCTGTTATTCCGAGTAACTGCGCCCTTCTGTAATAATCCTCAACAGCGGTAGCACCTACAGGTAGTGACTGTGTGTATGCATTAAATTTCGCAAACATCATTATTGTACATATAGTAATAAGCTTTATGAACTTCATAATGTAATTGCTTGTATATTAATATTATCTACAGACCAGCTTTCGTCACATTTAGGGTCAGGTGTATTGGTTTGAACCAACTTATCCAGGCACTGCAGTACCAGTGTGTTATTGGTATGGGTAAAAGTCTTCACAATCTTATACTGAGTTGTCCATCCAATTACATTTTTCATACTGCAAACCCCGGGCAAATCAGTTCTATATGCACCTGTTTTAGGATCATTGTAAAAATTAGGATAATTGGACGGGTATGATTGAGGAGAACAAAAGACACCTGCTCCACATGGTGAATTTGAAAAAGTAGCGTTGACGTATGGATTTCCATCTACCACCATTTCCCAAATATCAGGTCCGTCAGGAGGCGGCTTATCGCCATCCCAGGTATCATGGATATATAGATCAAATGAAATGGTGATCAGGTCATGCTTAGGTAAACTATTTAGGGTTAAAGAAAAATAGCCATTATTGTACTGCCCTAATACATTAGAACCGTTAAACTGGTCAATAATACCCCCATATATATTAGTTAAATCGCCGCTTTCAAAATCATTATTGTAAACTACCACCTGTTTGCTAACATGTGTATTACAAGAAATGGCGAGAAAAAAGACAATAATGAAGAGTAATTTCTTATTCATTTACAACGTTAGCTATCATATCCAACTCCTCAAAAACAGAATTCTTGCTTTTAAACTCATGTACAATTTGTTTCATTACTTTTACTACTAACTGATCATCGTTATTTTTAGCATGATGAATCAAATCATATATCTGGTTTTCAATTTCATTAAACAGATATTCACGCACCTTTCCTATCATGATCTTTTCATGATGAGTAGGCATTGTGTTTTCATTATCATTGAGCAGTTCTTCAAATAATTTTTCGCCAGGCCTTAACCCGGTGTATTCAATTTTTATATCGTGATTTGGAATTAACCCCGCCAGCCGTATCATTGTTTTGGCTAACTCAATTATTTTTACAGATTTACCCATATCAAAAATATAGATCTCACCGCCATTACCCATGCAACCTGCTTCTAAAACTAACCGGCAAGCCTCAGGTATGGTCATAAAATACCTGGTTATTTCGGGATGGGTGACAGTAACCGGCCCCCCTTTTTCTATTTGCTGTTTAAATCTTGGAATAACCGATCCATTTGAGCCTAATACATTACCAAACCGTGTGGTAATAAAACGTGTATTTGACTTTGAATGATTTAAATGACTTAACCCGTTTTTAAAGGTAAAGTCCCTACTAGTTATTGATTTATTTAACGATTGTACATAAATCTCGGCAATCCTTTTGGAAGCTCCCATAACATTTGTGGGGTTCACCGCTTTATCGGTAGATATCATTACAAATTTTTGCACTTCAAATTTTACAGAAAGATCAGCAATGGTTTTGGTGCCTAAAACATTTGTTTTTACAGCTTCAGCAGGGTTGTCCTCCATCATTGGAACATGCTTATAAGCGGCGGCATGATACACGTAATGAGGTTTATAAGTTTCAAACAGGTGTTGCATCCTTTTTTCATCCCTAACATCGCCAATAAATGCATGATAACTCAAATCAGTACGTGTTTCTTCAATTTCAAGGTATAAATGATGCAAAGCCGTTTCAGATTGATCACACATAATAATTAATCCTGTATCAAACTTTAACAATTGTCGCACTATCTCGCTTCCAATAGACCCAGCAGCACCCGTTATTAATATTCGCTTTCCCTTTAGTTCTTTTTGAATACTAGATATGTCAATTTCGATGGATTTTCTGTTTAGAAGATCTTCAATATTGATCTTTTGTATTTGTGTTGGCTGTAGTTTGCCACTTTGCCATGCCTCATGAGGCGGAATATTTAATACTTTAATATCATTTTCCAGGCAAATATCTACGATCCTGTTTTTATGTTCGAGCGGTAGCGTATAAGAAGCAAATATGATTTCGTCCAGCTCATGCCCTGTAATTAAGGTTGGTAAATCCTTAGCATCTAAAATTTTTATTCCATCAATAGTTTTGCCAACTTTTCTTTGATCATCGTCAACAAAAGCGATGATGTTTTTATTGACTTTATAATCATGATCTAAAGTTCGTTTTGTAGCCACGCCGGCTTCGCCGGCACCATAAATTATTACTCTTCGCTTATCTAATTTTAAGTTTTTAACATACAAAAAGAAGTATTTTACTAATACCCGATAAGTAACCATTAATAAAAAGCAGGCCAAGCCGTTGATTACTAATATACTGCTCGAAATAAGTGGTTGCTTGTCAATTGAAACAAAAATCAAATCTAGTAAGAAGAATATACCATTGCTAATTAAAACTGCAAACAAAATTCTAATTGAATCTTGCGCACTGGTATACCTGATAATTCCGGCATAGGTTTTTACAGCAATAAAAACTATTGTACTTATTCCAGAAATTATTAAAGCATTTCGGCTAAACTCTATAAAATTAAGATTGGAAAAATCAAAGTTATATTTGATAGCATAGGCAATTGTTAATGATATAAAGCAGATGAATAAATCGAGGGTAAAAATGATCCAGCGGGGAACTATATTTATTTGATTGAACAAGGTGGATGGCTTCATATTTAACATTATGGTATGAAAACATTAAATTATTTATAAATATATAAACAAATTAAATGGATTTATGTGTTACCAAAAATAATAAAACTATAGTTATCTTTTTAATATATTTATATTAACCTATGATTTAACAGTAAAAAGCCGGCGGGTCCCTTCGGTCATTACCCGAAGTAAAACAAAGGCTACTGTTGCAAAAATGATTGACAGAGCTAAAATAACAGCCGATGCGGAGAAAAAGTTTATCATTATTATATTTACGATTGCCTGAACAAACATATATAATCCGGCCACTAAAAGATGAGGCATTTTTTGTTCATTAACTAAAAACTGATAAAAATGACTTCTGTGCGCCTCAAATACATTTTCCTTTCTAAATATCCTGAAAAAAATTGTTGTTGCCGTATCTAGGCCATAAGTTAATAATAAAAGTATATAGGTAAGATTGTTGGTTTTTATTATTAACTGTAAAAGAAAAAAAAATATAATGAACGCAAGGCTCACACTGCCAACGTCGCCGGCAAAGCATTTAGCTTTGATACGAAAATTAAAAAAATTAAAAACCAGTAAGGCTATAATGCTAATAATCAGATATTTTTCGTCGGTAAATAAAATAACTTGTTTATTGATGTAGTATAAAGTAATTAAAGTTACTAAGCCAAAACCACCGGTAATGCCATTTATTCCATCCATAAAATTAACTGCGTTGATAGTACCCAATATAAATATAAATCCTATCACAATCCAATAAAATGGAAGATGATAAACATCCAATTGATAAAATAAGAGAGCTATTGCGGTTATGTGAAATAAAAGTCTTAGTCTTTTTTTAACTGGCTTAACATCATCAATAAAACTAATAAAGCTGATTAATAGGAGTCCTGTGATAAAATAACTATACTCCCATTTCAGGTAAAAAGCCCCCAATAAAAATCCCAAAGGAAAAACTATTCCACCGCCTCTTATAGTTATCCTATTATGTGAACTTCGGTGATTTGGACGATCGGTAATATTATACTTATCAGCTACTTTGAAATAAATAAGCTCTATTAGCAACAAAGCAAAAAAGAAGATGAAAGGTACAAACATATTTACAGGCTCGGTTATTTCGTTGCTCAAAACTAAGTTTTATAAAATGAATTTAATAGTGAATCTTAATCCGATAAAACTATATTTTATCTACCATTTTGTTCCCTTTCACTTCCATTTTGTAATGCAAAAAACAGGGGTAATGGTACGAGTTACTACTATTTAACTTTCATTACCTTCCATGGCTATTTTTTATATATTACTACATTAACTAAAATTAGTGCAGTAAACTATATAATTGAAACAATATTTGATTTCTGCATCCAAATTCTAATTAAATACATCGTCAATCCATCCATTAATGCTGTACTTGTTTAGTATAGCATCATTGGATGGATTAAATGGTTTCTTTACAAAATCCATATCAATTTGGGGATTATTCCTATCTATTACCAAAATATTATCTTTATTATAAAAGTCATAGTTTAATATATTTTTATTAGTGGTAATTAGTTTTTTTTGCACTCCTAATGTTTCAATGGTACGCATGGTTAAACCAACTTGTTTTGGATGGTTAATATCTAAAATCACTTTAGATTCATTCATAAAATTCGAATTGTCTTTATGTGAAAGAGATTTAAAGGAAACCTCTCTATATCTTACCAATCTAAAATCCTTGTTAAGAAACTTTTTAAGCCAAAATAGTTTCTTGCTACTTAAAAAAAAATACAACTTAATATTCATGCCGGTAAAGGATGGTTTTATGAATTTTTCTATAAATTTATAGCGATCACTATGAGCAGTGCCTATGAATAGAAGGTCATAAATAATTTCGTTTTCTTTTTTTTCCTTGTAGGTCTCAATATAAAATAGCGGCCTTAATTTTAAATTATAATTTTCAGCATCTTTAGAATCAAAAGTTAAGATTGAATCGAATAAATCAAGCAATTCAATAGATTGCTTATTTTCAAAAGAGTCCCACATGTAAAAGATAAATTTGGAAGATTTAAATTTATCTTTAATCCTTTTTAAAGAAACTCTTGTTAAAGATTCGGGAGATATAAACAAAATATAATCAAAATAGTTTTCTTTTAAAGAATTTAACACTTGATTATAGTATTTTTCTGTTATGCCTTTTAAGAGGTTTTTATTTAACCGGATTAACAGTTTTGTAATAAAAGAATTTGATGGCCTGTCGTCGGCCCAAATAACATTAGCTCCTAATTTTTCTAACGCGATTTTAATTTCTTTTTCATATGCAAAAAATCGGGGAGAAAAAAAAAGGATTGATTTACCTGATATGCTACCCATAAAATTATCTAAACAACCCCCGTTTTCTCATTTCATTTATCGAATTGCTGTAATTATCCTTTTCTATTTCTTGAGCATTTACCCATGATGTAAAATTTTTTATTCCCTTTTCAAAAGAAAATTGAACTTCAAAACCCAATTTTAATTTTATTTTTGAAAGATCAGCAAAATTATGCCTGATATCACCCAATCTATAATTTCCGCTAATGTTAACCGGAGTTTTAACCCGATAGTTTTTTATTAGAGAATTAGCAACAGTAATAACATCGGTGGGCACCCCTGTACCTACGTTAAATACTTCTCCATTTGCATTATCATTTTCAATGCCTAAAATTGTAGCATTCACTACATCATCTATATAAACAAAATCTCTTGTTTCTTTACCATCTTCAAAAATGTTAATCGTATTTCCATTTTTAATTTGAGTAGAAAATATTGATAATATACCTGTGTACGGATTTTTTAATGATTGACCGGGTCCATAAACATTTTGGTATCTGAATGCAACCGGCGCAATCCCTAAAGTAGGGCATACAGTCATGATCAGCTGTTCCTGATTTTGTTTGGTAATTCCATACACCGATGATGGATGTATTTTTGATTCCTCATCTGTAGCAGTTAATTCCAGGGAATCGCATCCGGGATATTTTACTTCAAAATCTTTTTTATCCATAAAATCCTTAGTGCGATGTTTGGGATATACAAACCCAAACTCTGCGGTTTTGTATTTACCCTCACCGTAAATTGAACGGGAAGAAGCTACTATAATTTTTTTTATTGAATGTTTTTGATTGGCTAATAAATCTAAAAGAATAGCAGTGCCATTAATGTTTACATCAACATATTTTTGAATTTCATACATCGACTGCCCTGTACCAGTCTCGGCGGCATAGTGAACAATCATATCTTGCCCATATATAGCTTTTTTCCAATCTGCCTTTGACGTAACGGTTCCTTTAACAAACTTTACTTTATCTTTAATGCTTAAATAGAGTGGCGAAGATTCTTCGGCATTAGCCCCATGTATTTGGGGAGAAAGATTATCCAGTATTGTGATACTATACCCACCTTCAATTAGTTTTAAAGCTAAATTGCTACCGATAAAACCAGCTCCTCCAGTAATTAATATATTTTTCATTTTTAAAATTAGGCCTTAAATGTTCCGTTAGGGTTAGTTTTTTCCCATCTTTCAGTATCTGAATTATACCTTTTAACAATTTTCCCTGGTACGCCAACAATCACACAATAATCAGGGAATTTACCCCTTACAACAGAATTAGCACCAACAATACAATGTTTACCTAAAACAGTTCCTGCTTGAATTGCGCACCCAATTCCTATAAAACAATTTTCTCCAATGAATGTCCTTTTCACAGAAATTTCTTGATCAAGAATAGGTAAATTTATGTTATCATAAGTATGATCGATATTAGTAACAAATGTATTTGCAAGTATCACGGTGCCTTTCGATATTAAAAGATCTTCACCAGAGCAAGTAATTTGAACATTTTGAGCAATACCAACGTTATCTTGGATAATTAATCTTCCTTTATCAAACACTTCTATTCTTGCCCCTGGATAAATTCTGACTTGCTTACCAATTAAAATTTTTTTGAACCCACCTATATACATTGGATTACCAATATAAGAAGGTAATTTAAATTCTTTGAATAGGAATTTATAAAGCCCACCCCTTAAAAGCCATATTGCCTTTTTATAAAACATTTTATTTTTTAATAATATCAGCTTTGATGTCGTTGCCTACTTTTAAGATATTAAATGGATAAATCATTGTATTGTGTAATTAAATTTCTTGAATATCAAACTTAAGTTCCATATTAGCCAGGGCTTTTTAAGAAAAAATAACATTAACTTAAATTTGATATTTAAAGGGTTAAATTTATTCAAGTCTTTAAATATGTTTGATTCATAAATTTTATTACTGCAAAATTTATACTTTGGCTTTTCTTTTATACTAAGTGCCGAAAGAAAAATTAGGTAAGATAGGACTCGGAGACAATAAGTTTTAAATGCATTATCATACAACGAGTCAAATTCATATGTAGTACGATGTTTTATTTTATTAAGTAAAATAATTGTGCTATCAAAATGGGAAGCAGAAAATTGATTGGTAAAGCTGCTTTTGTTATCTGAAATATGATTGTACAATGCCCTGTTTAAAAATCCGATATTTTTCGTATTTAATAGTATTTCATAAATGAATAAAGCATCTTCATTTATCTTTAAATCTTCAAATTGTATTTTTTTTTCGAGTAAAAATGCTTTATAATATAATTTGTTCCAAATAACATTTTTAATAGTACCATGCTCAAACAAATCTAATATATGATCTGTAATCATTGGGGGGCTATCATAGTTTAAACCAGAAAGAAGTTTCTTATTTTGTCCATATAATTTATATCCAAAACAAGTCAAATCAAATTGATTGCTTTTAATATGTTCATTCAAACATTTCAAAGTATCTATTTCAAAAGTGTCATCTACATCTAAAAAAAGTAAATATTTTCCTTGTGCACACTTGATTCCTAAATTTCTTGCCATACCTGGCCCCTGGTTTTCCTGATAGATATATGTTATACAATTTGCTCCTTTTACCATGTCATCTACAACTTCTTTTGTATTGTCAGTTGATCCGTCATCTATAATTAAAATTTCATTGCTATCAAATTCTTGAATTAATATTGAATCGACTGCCCTTTTAATAAATTTAGCCGAATTATAGGTGGGAATTATAATTGAAAATAAAATATCGCTCATTTTAAATTCTTAATTTTTAAAATTCTATATAGAAGAAGTAGAAGTTGACTATAGAAGTTATATCCACCCTTTATTTGTAATTTAAATAAATCGCATACATAATCAATTGAATTAACCGAACTAAATCCTAATTGAGAATATTCACCAAATATTTCTGTAGTGTGATATACTTTATTTGTGAATTTTAAGGCATCAACTACAAATTTTTTATCTGCTATTATTGGATACATGTTTGAATATAAGCCAACAGACTTATGTAAACAGGTTTTGATAACTGTTCCTATGCTATGTGAAGCATTTACTGGTGAAATTGCCGTATTACCTAATTTAGATGTGTAAACCTGCCCATTAGATTTGATCGCTCCAAAAATCAAATCAAAATCACCCTGATTGATTATATCATTAATGTTTTCCACAAAAGTGGTTGAAAAAACGTCATCTGATCCTGCAACACAATAATAATCTGATTTAATATTTAAGATACCAATGTTTAATGCATGGTAAATTGAAAAATCTTTCTGGCTAATAATTTCATAGCTGCACTTGCAATTATCTTTAATTATAGCGAGTGTATTATCTACAGAATTGCCATCAATAATCAACCAGTGATAATCAAACGATGTTTGATTATTCAACGAATTGAGCAAATTTAATATAGTAGATTCTGCGTTTTTTACTGCAGTAAGGATTGTAAGCTGGTTCATATTTTAAGTTTACGTGCCAAATAAACAGCTAAAATTAATTGGCAAAATGTACTTACTGTTAAAAAAGCATCAAAAAATACGCTTAGGATAATACAAGTAAACATTATTGAATAAGCTACCAAATATCCAATATTGTATGATAAAGATTTATAATAGTAATATGTAGAAAAAAATTGTAAAATAACGCCACCAAGGATAGCGCCTATTATTCCAAAAGAGGTGACATAACCTGCATAAAATGATGCGACATTTAAACTAGCATCCGTAATTAAGGGTGACGCTAAATCATCGGTTTTTATGAAAAGCTGTTTTAAGAAGCCTGGAATTAAATTATAAAACACGTTAAAAAAAGAATAGGATGGTTTAAATGTGCCTATTGTTAATAATATGTTATTAAAATTAGCCGTAATGTATATATAAATCCAAGTAAAACCGCTTGGAAGCTTTAGCAATGGATTATCGATATTTTCATTTACTAAAAAGCCAAGAGGATTAGCGTTAGCCCCTCTTATATCCCCAATAACACCAAAAATCATAATTAAAATAACTATACAAATGGCAATATTTCGAAATTGCTTTAATTTAATTTTTCTGCCAAACATTGCAATACAAAACACTTGAAAAATGCCATAAATCATTAACCCACGGGCCAACATAATGAAGGGCAGTAGCACCATTATGCCAATCTTTAGCTTCCATTTATTGAATTTGTAGTATTTTAATATGTAGAAAAATATAGTCAATGAAAATAAATACATCGTATATTGCAGTCCTCTAATAGATGGAATACCTAAATTTGCGTAGGTCTTATCGGAACCGGTAAACAACCATATCAAAGGCGCACCTCCACTATATAAAAAATCAATAAAGGTTAAAACTAAGAAAACATAAAAGCACCTATTGGCCATTTTGTAGGCTATGACGAGTTGCCCTTGGGTAGGCTCCGTTCCGTTTGTTTGTTTTTTACCTTTAACAGGCAATAAACAAACAAACAACAATAAACTGGTTATCAAATTAACTATAATAATCGCTAACCCCTCTATTTTCAACTGATGGATATTTGTAGTTAATTTCATACTAATCAAATATATTACTAAAATCCATGTTGAACAAAATACAAAAAAGGGGTTGATTATTTTACTCCACATTTTTATATAATATTATGATTATTGTCAATCAATGCATTATGAATGAGCTGAGACCAGAATTGCTCTAACCGAACCCTACTTTCCTCAAAATCGTTCATTAAAGCTTCTAAGCTAACATCGTTTCTTTTTGTTTCAACATGAGCCCGCATTTTATCAGCTAAATCTAATGCATCATTTACTTTAAAAAAAGTAACAAATGGGCTATGCAACTCTTTGTTAACCTCTATATCAGATAAGATACATCTATGATGGTAAGCTAGGGCTTCAAATGCTATAAACCCTCCTGCTCCACCCTCAAATTGAGTGGGCTGCACAATTGAACACGAGTTTAAAATTAGGCTTAACTGATCGCTTTTTTCAATAAAGCCTAAAAATCTCACGTTATCACTTAAATTGTTACTAATTACAAAATCCAGAATAGACTTACAATGCAAATCTGTTTCAGGTTTAAACGTTCCCGTTAGGATTAGATTACAGTCAACATTAAATTCTCTTATCAAAATTAATAATGCCTTAATTGCAGTTAAATGTCCCTTATGCTTCCAAAATTGATTACAAACTATAAAATAAGGTTGTTCATTAAGTCCATATTTCGATTTTATGCTATCGAATGCAGGTAAGTTTACAAATAGATCGACATCGAGTATTGGAGTAAATGGTATTACGTGTACATTATTGTTACGTAAATAATATTTGGCCAAATCTTGTTTTACTGATAATGCGTTTACTATAATATGTTTACTATATTTTGCATGGGCATTAAAGTGTGCATCCCGTTTTTTTAAATCAGATAAACGAAAAAATTCAGGAAAATACTTATGCTGTACATCAAATGCATACCCTATTGTAGCTATATTTAATTGGTGGGTAAATGTCCCATGCGCGGGCAAAGCAATATCGCAATGCTTGTTAAGGAAATTTATTAATTGTTTTCGGTTTTTATAAATGCTGTAATGAGAGATTTGCAAATAACTTGAAAGGGCTTTCGCAGTTATTTCTATTTTGGGATAATTAATTATTATAAATTTTTTTTTAAAAGCCCAATTCAAAAAAAACTTTGCTTTGTTTTTTAATAGATGAACTATTTTATTTCTATCTGGTATAAGCAAATGAAATTCATAATTAAGATTTCGGTTTAATCCTAAAATTACATATTTCAGAAACTCAATGCCTCCGGGCCATTCAATAAATGACTCGCTTAGAATTCCAATCTTTATTTTTTTTTTATCAATCATTCTACTTTTTTTTTGCAGGTACGCCCCAATATGTTCCGCTATCATCTATATCACGTATTACAACAGTTCCGGCGCCAATTACCACATTATTGCACACCGATATCCTATCAATTATTGTTGCCCCTGCACCTAAAAAAGAAAATGCTCCAATTTTTACATTACCGCAAATGCAGCATCCGGGAGAAATGGTTACGAAGTCACTAATGTCGCTTTCGTGACTGATAGTTGAATTTATATTTACATGAACAAAATTGCCTATATTAACTTCGGTTGTTAAAATACATCCTCGTGCAATGATAGAGCCAATTCCCATATTTATTTTGTCTTTCACTACATCAAAAACAGACGAAGGGTGAACAAGGCTGGGAAATTTTGAGTCATCGAAGCCTCGCGCCTTTAATTTATTGTAGATGTTTGACCTTAAAACCGGGCTACCTATACCCAAAAAAATATTATTTATACTTTCGGCGGTCATCCCAAAAAATCGATCTTCAGATATTATTTCAATGCCGTCAATGATTTCACCAATTTTATCTACTCCAACAAAAAAATCAATTTTGTCCTCCCTGCAAATTTTTACCAATTGGTTAACTTCTTTAGCGTGCCCGGAAGATCCAAATATTACATTCATATTTTTATCGCTTCAAGTAAGCATTGCGTTATAAACTCAACGTCTTCCTTATTTAGGCCCGGATAACTCGGCAAGTTTATGCCACGCCAGCCAATATTCTCAGCAATCGCGTGTCTTTCATATCTTTTTGAGTACATTGGCATTGTATGTACCGGATAAAAAAGCGGACGTGTTTCGATGCCGTTATTTTTTAAATACTCACGAACAATGTCGCGTTTTGACGATTCTTTCAGTAATACTGAGCACATCCAATATGAGTGAAAGCAGTTTTCATCCTCGTTGTGAAAAGTCATGGTTGTACCCTTTATTGCGTTGCTATACCACTGGGCTATTTGACGTTTCTTTTTCAAAACTTCTTCTACATTTTCGAGCTGAGCCAAGCCTATAGCTGCGCAAATATTGGTCATACGGTAGTTATATCCTATTACATCGTGCCAATATTCACGATGATTTGCTAGCCCCTGGCCTTTAAAATGTACTGCGCGGTCATACAAGGTATGATCATTAGTTACAACCATCCCGCCTTCACCAGTGGTTATCGTTTTGTTTCCGAAAAAACTAAAGGTCGCTATATCGCCAAAAGTCCCCACATATTGATCCTTATATTTAGTCCCTATCGCTTCTGCACAATCTTCCACAACAAAAATATTATTATCATGCGCAATGTGCATGATTTCACTCATATCACATGGATGACCATATAAATGAACTACCAATATGGCTTTGGTTTGGGGGGTTATTTTTTTCTTAATATCATTGGGGTCCATTTGCCAAGTGCCCGCCAGCGAATCTACAAATACCGGCGTTGCGCCCGTATATGCGATTGCATTTACGGAAGCAATGTAAGTTAACGTAGGCACAATCACCTCGTCGCCGAGCCCCACGCCTAAAGCGAGCAAAGCAAGGTGTATAGCAACGGTACCGTTTGACACTGTTGTTGCATAATCAATCTTAATATATTCGGCAAAAGATTTTTCAAAAGCCCCTACATACTTTCCTTTGGATGATATCCATGTTGAGTCAAGGCAATCAAGAACATATTCTTTTTCTTTTAACCCTATTGAGGGAGCGTATACAGGATATTTATACGATGACATAGTTTTTATTTTAACATTAGTAATATTCAATAATATTCTATAGCTACAATACAATAATAAGATAATAAGTTGCATAAAAATGCAACTTATTATTGTAGATTATTTATTCCAAATCCCTGTTGCTTTTTGTTCTACAATTTTTCGATATTGCACATAGCCAATCACAGCACCAACACTCAGGCACGCAAAATTAGCAATTGGCATGGCATAAGTACCCCAATTTAACCCTTTAACCAAAAATATTGTTAAAGGTATGTTGGCTAGCCCGACTATAATTACACAAATGATCTGTATATGTATTTTCCCAACCCCGTTTAAAAAACTGCCATATATACTATTCCAGTTAAATATTGCTGTATATAAAAAGATGGATATAGATAAAGGGAAATCGAAGTCAATCGAAGTGCCCACCCAAAATTTTATTACTGGTTTTGCAATTATCAACAAAACAAACAATGCACCTAAACTCCAGAACCATATATTGATTAGGCCCCTAACTATTTTTTTCAACCACGGAAAATCATGTTTTACATAAGCCTCAGTAAAAGCAGTCCAATAAGGTGATATTATTATGGTGAATAAAATAGTAACAGAACTGTAGTATTTATATATCACATTAAATACCGTAACTTTTTCAGGGTTAAAAAAATTGGCTATTAATATGTTATCTGTTTGGAAAATTATTAACGTAGCTATTTGCAAAATAAAAAACTTAACGCCAAGTGACATAATCCCCCTTGATTTTTTCAGATCAACAAATCGCCAAGATGGCTTAACTATCGCATATTTATTATGATATAAATATATAGTCGCTCCCAGCGATATTATAAAAGGTATTATCGAAAACCAAAATGCTATCAATAAAATATCGGGCTTGGTAGCCCTTGATAAAACTAATATAGCCACAAAGAGGCCTAAATTACTAAAGAAAAGTAATATTGAATTTATTGATGTATGTTGAAACGAAGCCGCTACTATATTTATAATATCAATGACAAATTTTAACAAAAAAAAAGCAAATACTATAAAGACAACACTTTGCAATTCATGTTCGCTTATAAAATTTGCATTAAAAACATTTTGCCAATTAATAAAATAAGATGCGATAAGAAAAACAACGATAAGGGAGAGTGCAAACAGGGAAATAAGGAAATAAGTTGAACTGATGTATGCCCTTGCATCGGCATAATTATTTTTCGCCAACGATTTGGAAAGGTTATTTTTCAGCCCGCTGGCGATACCTATATCAAGTAATGCCACCCAAGTTACTAGTGAAAAAATGGTAATCCATACTCCATATGTATTAGGTTTTATATAGTCAATTGTAAGTGGTACCAGTGCAAATTGCAATAATATAGTACCTGCTCGAAATATTAATGATAATATAATATTAATATTTGCCCTTTTTGTTCTTGAATTTTCATAATTTAAAAAAAAACTTTTATTCAATTGTATCATAACATTGACTTTAATCAATTCGGCCAGTAAGCAAAAAAAAGAAATATCAAGATCCCATTACGATTCTAAACAATCTTTTGATCGCTAATACAAAAACAGCAAAAATAATTGCAATTATGGCTCCTATAGTCAGCCCTTTGACTTTACTTATCCTTTCCACTTCCAAAGGCAAAATCGGTCTATCAATCACCTGAATCAAAGGTGTATCTTGTAATAATGACATTTTAGCTATTTCCAAATTTTTAACCAACTCACCTAAAATAGCCGTGTTGGTTGTTACATCAACCTGCCTGCGTTGAGATGGCACATGCAATGTTTGCAATGATGGGTTAGGATTTGGAGCAGCATCTATTGACAACGCTACCCCAGATATACCCGCATTTAAAACGCTTCTTACTGAGTCTGTTTGGTGTTGCAGTATGGCTACATTTTTGGCAGCCTTTTCCGTTTTTGTTTGCACATAAAAATCAGATACAACTCTCGCTAATATTTCTGTAAAGTATTTTGAAAATACCTCACTGGTAGATTTAACACTAAGCGTTATTATACTTAGTTTTTTGTCTACTTTATCAACAGTAAGATTATCTTTTATAAGGTTCTTATGAAAAACGCCTAATATACTATCTTGCTTTAAAGTAAATTTTGAACGATCTGCATCCGGTAAAAAACATAGATTTTCTAATTCGGACTTTCCTTTCCAGCTTTCGTTAATTTTGTTAAATTCTATGTAATATTCAGCTAGTGTTTCCCTTTTACCTTTAACTATTACAGGGGTTAATAATACTTTCTCGACTATAGAGCGCGACTTCATCAGTTCTAATAAATTATCACCAGAAAATTCACTGCCACCTCCGCCGCCACCTAAATCTATTCCAAACTGACTTGCTAACCCTAAAGCGCTGCTAAGTCCACCACCGCCAGACTTTTCATCCTGTAATGCAAAACTTAATTCAGCTTTGTAAATCGGTTTTTTAATAAATGCATAGGCTAGCCCTATTGCTCCGCCAATTATACCTGTTATGAGGATTATTAACCATTTTGATAAAAAATATCGCCACCATTCTTGTATTTTCAGAATAAGATCCTTTAAAGAGATCTCATCCGAATTATTTAAGGCCTTTTCCTGATCTACTCTATCCATAATAATTTTAAATCCAATTATTAACTATTTGGTAACGCTGATTATACCTAATATTATAGCGCCTAAAGATGCTATACCTGTAGTAAATGCTAAAACTTCCTGCACGGTATTTCCATTAGTTAATGGTTTTTTAGGAACATAAATTTCACTTCCCGGTTTTACGTCGGGGTGACTGTTAAAAAAAAGAAATTTACGGGTTCCGCGTACAGTACCGTTAGGATAAACCACATACGCACCTTTTTTTAAGGCATTTGGAGAGAATCCACCTGCGTTTAAAACATAACCTTTAAATGATTTTCCAGGGTCATATACTACTGCACTTGGATAGAGAACTTCTCCGTTTACCCTCACTACCTGCTGTCGTTTTGGAATCCTTAATACATCTCCGTCTTCCAACAATAGATCAATATTTGAACCCGGTGATTTTAAAATTGCGGGTAAATTAATCCCTACGTAATTATTTCGCGGCTGAGTTTCTGTAGAATCCTTATAGGTTTTCTTTAGTCGATTAAGTTGCTCGGCTCGTTCTTTTGCAATTGCCGTAGTATCTGATTTATTTTTATCAATACCAAGTATCGCTATGTTTTCTCTTTTTAACGACCCGCCTTCAATATCGGCAGAAGCCGTAAGTCCGCCTGCACGAGCAACTAAATCAGATATTTTTTCGTTTTTTGTTTGAATCGTGAATGATCCGGGATATAATACTTCACCTTCAACTCTAACAGTTTTTTGTTTTTCATATCCTGGCAAAGAATAAATCGAAACAATATCATATGGCTTTAAAGTGAAATTTACATTATCCAATTTTAATTGACTGTCCACATCTACACTAAAAACATTGGCAACTTTACTGCTTTTTGATTGGGGGTCGGCATCGTTTATCCTTCGGGCCACTTCAATGTGCTTAGGGCTGGCGCCTTCCGCAAATCCACCGGCTTTTATAATTAGGTCTTCCACCTTCATGCTATCTGCATAAGCAAAAGTGCCTGGCTTTCGAACAGCACCGTTAATAGTGATTTTGTATTTATCCCGCAGGTCAAATATGGAAGCTATAAAAACACTATCTTCCCGTTGTAAAGGAATACTAACTGTATTGTTGATAACATCCTTCAAATTAAAGGATATAAGTCCCCTACTATTATCCGGCTGTAGCCTGATAATACTCCCTCTGTCCATAAATGCATCTTCCCTGATACCTGCTGCATTTTTAATTAATTGACCCAGTGTCATTCCTTTCTGTAATTCATATTCTCCCGGGCGAAAAACAGCTCCGTTTATAATAACCCGGTTTTCAAACCGGTTTATTATAGCTTCAACAGTGTATTTATCCCCGCGCAAAGGAATATAATTTTTATAATTCGCTTCTACCACATCCGTTAGGGTGCGCTGCTGATCTTTAATTTGTGAAACTTTAATTCGAGCGGTATAAGCGCTATCCGTAAAACCTCCGGCATAATCAATAATATTCTGTAAAGTTTCGCCCGGTAAAACTTCAAATAATGCCGGGATTTTTATTTCTCCGGCCATTTCAACTCTTGTTTTGTACGGCGGTACATTAATAATGTCCTGATCCTGTAAAATAATATTATCCTTTTGGCTACCCCTTATCAAAAAGTCATAAAAATCCAGATGTCTGATTACCTTACCATTACGTATAACTTCAATTAATCGCAAGCTTCCATTTTCTGAAGGCCCGCCAGCCTGGTAAAGCGCATTAAATGCGCTCGACAATGATGACAAGGTATAACTGCCCGGCTTAACCAACTGTCCAACCATATTTACCCGGATACTGCGTATATTACCTAACGTTACCTGCACGCTGGTTCCGCGACCGATGGCATAGTTATTCGCTGCAAGCTTTGCTTTAACTAGCCGGGTTGCATTTTCAATAGTTTGGCCCCCTACATTAACTATTCCGATGCCCGGAATGTTAATATTTCCTTCAGGCGAAACGCTTAAAGTCCAGGTTACTAATGAGCT
>Ga0207009_1023_pt1 | contig 26416 bp, 25 predicted proteins | sample Alteio_BWMinCont_81_FD_153479 | JGI IMG/M metagenome (GOLD analysis project Ga0207009, IMG submission 153479) | Enriched cells from forest soil in Barre Woods Harvard Forest LTER site, Petersham, Massachusetts, United States -... | ecosystem: Environmental > Terrestrial > Soil > Temperate forest >... | reverse complement strand
AACAAGCATGAGCTGGTATGCGTATTCAAAAACGGAAGTAAGCCGCATATCAATAATTTCGAGTTGGGGCAGCATGGTCGTGCACGCTCAAATGTATGGGATTACCCTGCTGTCAGGACATTTTTCAAAGACTCGGAGACTGGCGAGCGTAGGGATGGTCTGATGCGGCTGCATCCAACGCCGCGTCCGGTCGCTATGTTAATGGATATATTTCTCGATTGCTCAAAGCGAGGCGATATCGTGATGGAGCCATTCATAGGGAGCGGTACAGCAGTGCTGGCAGCAGAGAAAACCGGCCGTCGCTGTTACGGCATTGACATGGAGCCGCGATATATCGACCTGGCCATCCGCCGCTGGCAAAACTTGACGGGAAAACAAGCAACACAGGCAAAAACCGGTCAATCATTCAACCAGTGTATAGAAACTATGCCGCTTTGCGAAAAGTGAGATTGATGCGCCTGGTGCCTAGCAATGGATGGTTGCCTTCCTTAAGCGGCGCGATGCCGTGAAATGCCATGCGTGACTGGCCGCCGAATACGAAGACGTCGCCATGCCGCAGAGGAATTTTTTGCGGTTTTTCCCGGCGCGTCAGGCCTCCAAACAGAAAGGTCGTCGGCAAACCCAGCGATACGGAAACAATGGGGGCAAAAAAATCCACCTCGTCATTGTCCTGGTGCAATGCCAGCTTCGTACCTGGGACATAGGAATTGATAAGACAAACATCGGGGAGATAATTATGGTAACCAGCCTCGCTTGCCGTTCTTTGCGCCAGCTTCATCAGAACTCCCGGTATTTCCGGCCATGGCTTGCCGGTTTGCGGATCGTTTCTCTCATATCGGTAGCCTTTTCTATCGGATACCCATCCGGCATCGCCGCAATTCGTCATCGCCACCGACATGCTGTAGCCATTGGGCGCAACCATGTGACGAAGCGGTGCGGCATCGATAACACCATTTATCGCTGCCAGTATTTCCGCCTCATCAGGCAAAGCAAACCCTTCCAGCAACACCGCGCCGGGCGCAAGCTGAATGGATTGTTTTTGATCGGCGAATAAATCTGAAATCATCAATGGACACTACTAGATAGGAGTTAATATGGCAACGACACGCAAGACCCAGAAAAACACGAAAGCGAAGAAACCGAATACACCCGAGAAAAACATTCTCGAACAATTTCTGGCGGAATTGGATAAAGAGATTGATGCAAAAGAAGCTGGCGTCAGCCGCAAGATGACCAAAGGCCAGGCCCTGGTCAAAAGCATAATCAACGAAGCGCTCAAAGGCGATCAGCGCATGTTGGGCAACGTGCTCAAGCTGATCGACAAGCTCGGTTTGATTGAGGAAGACGAAAAACCGGAAGAGGAAGAAAAGCATTCCAAGGGCGATTGGGAGTTGATGTTTGCCTTCTTTGGCAAATACGAGAAGCTCATCAAGCAAGAGATCGAGCGGCTGAAAGAAGCCAATCCCTCGTACTGGAATTTCAGTGACTGGTTTTATCCGACACTGGAAAGAGCTCCTTGGTACGAGGAGATTTACGGCAAGAAAGCCTGATTACGCCGCAAAATATTTACTACCAAAGCCATGCACGATATTGGCGATGTTTTTGGCTTCGACCTTCGAGCCGCCGCAGAGGCCACAATTCTCGCATGTCGTGCGTCGCCCGGCCAACTCATGCGCTGGACAAAGGATTTCATTTTCCGGATGTATATCTTTCATTGATTTCACCAGGCGAAACGTACGGATGCCTTTCTCCCACAAGACGCCAGCTTCTGCCTCCGTATCAGCGGAGTACATATATAGGTCTGAGCGGAATTCGGAAAGCGGCTGTGTCATTTTGGCATGGTGGCTATAGCCAGTGTGGCCTTTGGCCTTGGAAATCAGGCTTTCCCAAATATATACTGGTACTGCCGATGGGTCACCATATGCACCCAGGCGTACCATGCGACCGTAGGCGATATCGGCGATATTTTCATGGCCGTGTACGTGGGGATAAATACCCCTCTCGATACCCTTCCATACCACCAGCGGATCACGTTTAAGCACAACGTAACAAGCGCGCTTTTTGGCGCTCATGGCATTCGGATCGTCCGTTGGCTCACCACGCATATCGCAGTTGCCACAGATCGAATAATCCTCACCCGATTTATTGGCCGAAATCGGGTCCATATCCGCGCGCAGGATATAGGTTTGGATCATGTTGCCGGTCTTGAGGTTGTTCGATTGCTGCGTCGCTACCACGACAATCGGTTTACTGTCGATCAGCGACGGGCCTTCGTAGATGATATGTCCCTTTGGTTTTGGCATTATGATTTTTCCAGTAAAAAATTCAGCTGATTATCCTGTGCTTTTGTTTTCGGCGCAACCGTCATCTCCGGCACCGCCACACCGAGCTTATCTTCAAACCACTCCGCCACCATGCGCCGGTGACACCAATCGCCCGGTTTCAACAAGTGCTCATGGCATAGTAATACCGGCTCATGCCTATCCGCCAGCACGTGCAATTCACCCCATACTTTCTGCGCATCCAACGGGCCGAGTATCTCGTTGAAATAACGTTCACGATAAGCGGCATAATCCTTATAGGCCGGATCAAACAGCCATTTCCTAGGCGCAAGCGCCCTATACATCCGAAATCCAGCGGCCACGCGGCGCGGTGCCGTGCGCGCAATAGATACGCGGCCGTCACCGGAATAAAGATAAAAACTGCTGGTTTTCATGCATGCCAGAATAAGCTAATTTGCCTTATGACCCAATCGATTTTACAGCCATCGTTTTTTGAGCCGCCGCAGGTTGATATTCCTGGGCTTGCGTATTTGCCGAATTATATCGATGAGCAAACCGAGGCTGATTTGCTGCAAAATATCGATGACCAGCCATGGATCACTGAACTCAAACGGCGCGTGCAGCATTATGGCTATCGTTACGATTACAGAGCGCGAAGCATTGCTAGCGCGGAGCGGCTGGGCATGCTTCCTGATTGGCTAGAGCCCTATGGCCTGATGATGTACAATATAGGAATGCTTAGTGCGCGGCCGGATCAGGTCATCATCAACGAGTACCGACCGGGCCAGGGCATCGCGCCACATATCGATTGCGTGCCTTGTTTCGATAGGGCTATCGCCTCTATAAGCCTATCCTCGTCATGCATGATGGATTTTACTCATAGCAAAACCGGCGAAAAAACCTCGCTCCTGTTGGAGCCGCGAAGCCTGCTACTGCTCACTGATGATGCGCGTTATCTTTGGAAGCATGGTATCGCCCACCGCAAAACGGATCGTTATGAGGGACAGTCACTTCATCGCGGAAGGCGTGTTTCACTGACGTTCAGAAAGGTGGTGTTCAACTAATAATTTAAGCGAAAACCAGGTGCGGCTGATCTGTTATGCGCTGTGGCATTTGATCCCAGCTGCGTCCTTCCAAGATACGCCCCGTTTTCTTCTTATTGACGCCACCCCACTGCTTAAAGAAAAAGGCCACCTCTGCATCTAGGCATTGATCGCGTATCTTGGTGACCCATTCATCTTTCATCGGCCGTGCTTTGGGGCCAGATTCGCCGCCTACGATATCCTTCCAGCGCAAATTGATAAGCTCGCCGTGGCGCACGCCGGTAGAAAGCGCCAGCACCACCAGCAGGTAAAGACTTTCATTATCCTGACAGGCTTCCAGCAGGCGCTGGCGCTCATCGTCATCGAGGAAGCGGATGCGACCGCGCGGCTCGGGGAGTTTGGAGATTTTCTTCATCGGGTGATCCTGCACCCACTCCCACTCGTTGATAGCGATAGTGAAAGCATGACTCAGTGCTGTCATGTAGCGGTTGACGGTGGCGTTGGTGCGTTTCTTTTCGCCGGTAAGCAGCTTGTCGCGCGTTTCGATGATAAGTGTTTTGCCGATTTCGCTCAGCGCATAATCGCCCAAATGCTCCGTCCACCAGGCGAGATATTGTTTTACCCACGGGTGACGGCGCGGGTTGCGCAGCTCGACATAGGACAAATAGCGATCCACCAGTTCCTTGAACGTATGCTTTTTCGCCTCGGCGGTTTTGAAGTATTTCCCCTCCTTGATAGCAATTTCGGTTTGCTTACCCCATTCCTTGGCATCGGTTTTGCGGGCGAAAGTGGCGGTTTGTGTAGGAAAGCCACGCACGCGCACTTTCACGCGGAAAGAGGTGTTTCCCTCGGCATTGGTGCGGGTTTCGATCATGGCCATAACATCCTCCGATATATGGCAAAAGATTATCTCACCACACCGCACATGACAACATGAGTTGTGTTCGCACAAAAAGTTTCTAGCACAGATTGATTTGCGGAGTGTCGTGGGAAACTGCCGTTTTTCGTTTCCAACTGTCCCATAAGTGTCCCACGGAGGGGTTTTGAGCTCTTCAGATTTGGCGGAGAGGGTGGGATTCGAACCCACGGAAACCGTTAGATTTCGCCGGTTTTCAAGTCAGAAGTTTCTGATAAATCAGGAGAAATGGCAATAGGTGGGGATAAAGAAATCAATCTGTTACGGAAATGGCATTGCGGTGGTTGTGTGGCAGTATTCCTGGCTATTTGCGGTTTAGTGTCCCAAATTTGTCCACCAAACTAGCGATCCGTAATCATGTTCCTTACGGACTCTTTATAGAAAAGCAAATATTCCCTATCGTTCTTTGTTCCAATAACTACTAACTAATTATTATCACTGGCGTATCCATCAAATAATAGGATGGAATCGTTTTATCGTGAACAAAGGAAAATATATGGCATCAGATAATAGTGCAATTTCAGGTGGACTACTGGTCGTGTTAGGCATCGCAATCGCTCTGAGTGGAGTATATTTTTATAATAATTATATTAACCATCCAGCGCCAACGCTAACGGTAACTTTGCCATCAATGCCTAAATAGTACGGCTTCTGTAGTAAAAATTATTTTGGAGGAATTTATGAATAAAAAACTCATTGGTGCAGGTGCAACGGTCATTTTGCTTATGGCTGGTGCTGCCGCAATTGCTTCTTATACTACGCGGGAGTCTTTGCAACCACAGACAGAAACAAATAATCTACCTATCCCACCGCAACCCCAAAAACAGCCGCAAAGAATTGCTGCGGCACAACCAGTGCAGCCTGCACAACCGCGCTGTGATGATAGCAATATTGTTGGTACCGTCGCGGGCGGTGCTGTGGGCGGCATTGCAGGTAGTCAGATAGGCAATGGCAGCGGCAAAACAGCCGCCACAATCGGCGGTGTCCTCGGCGGTGCTTTTCTTGGTAACCGGTATATCCCGACCAGAAATGTTACGTGCCAACATTAAAGTATAATAACGGACTTGGTATCTTGCCTAAATCTACGTAGCCCATCATGCCGCTTTTTAGCGGCATTTATTTTCAAAACAAGCCTTATAAGAATTCAATAATGAAAACGGATTTTTGCAGCTAACAAATTATTAATCCAGCGGCCACATGCAGGTAGGCATCATTGCGCTATGTTCGTCATACTACCACAGCAGAGATAAACAAAATTAGAAAGGGTTTTTTATGAACAAGACAACTATTTTACTCGCATCAGTAGCAGCATTCACCTTGAGCGTTCCTGCTTTTGCAGCCGATGAATCCATGAAAACAGAAACCAAGATCGAAAAGGATTCCAAAGGCAATTACGATGAAAAAGATAAAACAACAACCAAAGATGCATCAGGCAAGACGGTCGATGAAAAGAAAGTCGATGTTGATGTCGATGCAAAAGGCAACACTGATAAAACGGTAAAAACCAAGCATACGCACAGCAAGGGTCTTTTACATAAGAAAGACAAAGTAACTACCAAGGACACTGAAAAGACTAAGGATGGTCAGGTCACCAGCACTCATGAAAAGAAGGTTGATGGTAAGACGGTGGAAAGCACTACTGAAACTACGCCTAAATAATAATAGCCAGATTAGGGATAGGGCATAACAGCTAAAAGCGGTTGTGTTCTATCCCTGACAATGGAGGATGATATGAAGAACATCATATTGTTAAGTGCCGCAATAGTCATGCTTACCAGCTATTCGGCTTATGCTCGCAGCAATATTGTCATTGAAGGCAATTTCTTTGAGCCGGCCCCTGCGTATATTGTGGAACCACCACCGCCACCGGCTTATATAGTCGAGCCTCCGCCTGTATACGTTCAGCAATATCCCACTTATTACCCTTACTATGACAGACACCATTATCATGATTGGCAATACTGGCGTGAACGCCGTGAATATGAGTGGAGAGAGCGAGAATGGCGTGAACATCATGAGCATGAGGAACACGAAACCCATGAACATGGAAATCATGGTCATTGGGACCATGATTAAAGGACGTCACATGTGAATAGACACAGACTTGTAAAATCACTTGTCGGGCTGGCGGTATTACTTGTCATAGCGACAATGGTTCTGCCTTGGAAATCATGGGTAGAAAACAGACTGACTACCATGTTTGAAGCGAAGGGCTTCCAAAATGTCCATCTTACCGTTTCAACCTTAGGATTAAGCGGCATTACGTTTAAAGACGTTTCTGTTGGCAGCAATACGCCGCTGACATTAGAGAATGTCACTATCGGTTATTCGCTGCCAGATTTGTGGCGAGGAGATATTAATACGCTGGCCATAAAGGGGCTTGCTTTCGGAATGCACCACGACAAAGACAAATGGACAATGACGGGCATCGAAAACGGGTTGGGGAATTCGAATGGCAATACTGTAACCCTACCAGTAACATCCGAGCAATTAGCTGTTATTCCTTTAGGTAGCGTACAACTTGAGAACAGCAGCGTGCAGATCATTTCCGACGCGTGGCGCATGGATATTCCGCTCCAGCTTACATGGCAAAAAACGCCCATGCCTAAACTTTCTGCTCAGGCAAAAACGCTTACGTTTAAGATGCACGACATGGAAATCAATACAGGAGAAATGTCCCTCGATGCCACATTGCATGAAGGTAATAAAAAATGGGAGGGGGAATGGCAAATAAAAGGTATTACCTCCAAAGGCATGGAAACTCCTATACCTGCTATGGAAGGGAAAGGATCGCTGGTAGCGCAGGCTGACCATATCTCGCTGCTTGGCGAGGTTAAAAGCGCCGACAATAGCTATAAAGCAAATTTCAATATGGAATATGCCTTGAATGCGCCTGAAAAATCCTTGTTCACGCTGGTGGATGCCGCCATGCCGTGGAATAGCGGGACGTTATCGGTACAGGATGTAAAGGTGCCGCTTTCTGGCAAGCATGCTACGGAAGTGAACCTCAAGGTACAGCATGCATCGATTGATGCGCTGATGCAGATGCTGACAGGAAAACGCGCAACGGCCACGGGAGTGGTTTCCGGTATGGTGCCCGTTACCATAGGGGCGGATGGCAGCATCACCTTTCATGAAGGCAGCCTGAAAGCGGAGCAGCCGGGAACCATCATTATGGCCCCCGATGCTATTCCCGGCGATAATGAACAGATTACAGTGGTGCGCGACGTACTCAAAAACCTGCATTACACCAATCTTTCCATTGCTGTGAACAGTGATAAAGGAAATAAATTGTCGGTATTATTGATACTCGAAGGTAATAATCCTGATGTGTATGAAGGACGGCCTGTTAAATTGAATGTGCATTTGACCGGAGATATGCTAAGTCTTATGCAGCAAAGCGTTATGCCATTTATGAACCCGCAGCAGCTACTGAAGTAGGATAAAATGCAGAAATATTACTATGCCTTACTGGTGCTTTCTCTCTTAGGCTGTACGCCTACCGTGCAATTGCAAGCGCCGGACAAGCCGATTGAGATCAATCTTAACGTCAATATCGAGCAGCATGTCAGGGTTTCAATTGAGAAAGATGTGAAGCAGACGATTGCGAAAAATAAAGATATTTTTTAGGAGATTCATATGAAACCACGGGTTTTAACATTATTGGCAGTGCTAGGTGCTTTGATTGCGTTTCCTGCTTTTGCTCTTGATCTGCATCAGGCCCGTACCTCCGGCATGGTGGGTGAAAAACTGGATGGTTATGCCGCTGCTTTGAAAGCCACTCCCGAAGTCAATGCGCTGGTGGCAGATGTCAATGCAAAACGCCAGCAGGAATATGCACGTATTTCCAAGCAAAATGGCCAGCCGGTGGATGTGGTTGCCAAACTGGCAGCGGCGCAGATCATCAATGGCCTGGAGCCTGACAGTTCCTATCAGGATGCGGATGGCAAATGGAAAACCCGCTAGTTAGCTGCTAATATTGACGCGGCTGTGATGGATACTTGACGCTATTGACAAAAAGAACGAAGAAAGTACGGTCTTTATTATCACTGCTGCTTGCCTAAGGAGGTACAACATAACATGCACTGATAGAAGCAGCCCGTAAAAAACATGCCAGATTAGCAATGATCCTTGCACAGGCTGGAGAGTCCGGGTTTGAGATAGACCTTGATGACTTCTTTGTAAGATTCGCCGCCCACCGTAAGATTCTTAGGATCGCTGCAGGCGCCGGTGATAATAAAATCGCACATGCTTAATTTTTCTCCCGTAGGAAGTGTTTCGCCTGAATCCTTGGTGCAGATGCGCCATCCTAAAATGGGGTTGGCATTGTCTTTTTCGCTGCGTTCGCCAAGGCAGGTATAGGCGACAGGATTTTCACTGAAGATATTGCCGAAAAATCCGCCCTCATAGAGGGGATAATCTCTTATTTCTTCCGGGACGGTATCGAGCGCGTCGCTGACATGCGTGTCGGCGCGCATGGAAATTCGTATGTGCTGGCCGAAATAATTGGTGCGCGCTAATATGCAGCCCGAAACCCAGCGCTGGGATGTGGTGTCCATGCCGTCATGGAGCCACTGCGGAGCCAGCCCCAGCTCTCCGTGGAAGTTATAACGTTTTCCTTTAAAATGAGTATATACCGAAGTGCCTTCCGGCAGTGCGCAACTGACGAGGTATTTCAGCAATTGTCTGCCGTCTTTTGTGGATTCAAATCCCGTCTCAGTCAATTCCACAGGCTTATTCACAGCAGAAGGACCCGCCGACGTGTCGGACAGGCCCTTCATTGGTGAAATATTGTTAACCTGATCTAATTTTTTTTTGCCAGGCCGTTGACGGCGAGACCATTGAGTGAAAAGCCGTTCTTAGTTAAACCGTTATGTGTGAAGCCATTCCGGGTTACGGCATTCAGGCTTACGCCATTGCGGCTCCAACCATTGTGGCTCCAGCCATTTATGGAACCGTTCAGGCTCACGCCATTATGCGAGAAGCCGTTATGGGTCCAGCCATTCAGGCTTTTACCATTGAGACTAACGCCATTCTTAGTCATGCCATTGAGGCTTTTACCGTTGTGGGTTAGGCCATTGATGCCCAGACCATTGAGGCTTACGCCGTTAGCAGGCAATCCATTCAGGTTTTTACCGTTGAGACTTATGCCATTCTTGCTTAGCCCATTACTGCCTACGTAGGCCATAGCCTGCGTAGACAAGCAGGCTATAAATGTTCCCATGATGACTGTCGTCAGCATATTGCTATTCTTCATTACCTGTTCCTTATAAAAAATTAGTTCTGTATAATTTTTAAAAAGCCTTGAGTAACACCATAGCAAAAGATCCATCCCGTGGCAAACGAAATATCAATTTTTATCATTAAATATCAATGACTTTTATCTAAAATATATCTAAAATTTTACTTAATTGCAGTATAAAAATCCGACGGTCAATGATAGGACGGCTAACTTCTTGTATCGGCAAAATATCTGTGTTGCTGGGGTAGTGTCCCAGATGTGTCCACGTTTCGGTTTTGCAATCGGCCAAGTGAAGATTCATTTTGGCGGAAGGGGTGGGATTCGAACCCACGGTGAACTCGCGCCCACGCTGGTTTTCAAGACCAATAAAATCCATAAACTACAGCATATTACAATCAATTACCACTAAGCATTTCAAAGGCTTCGGTTCGAATACTATTTGTAGCGAATTGTCGTTTCTTGCCTTTTTTCGTGCGCAAATGTCCCGCCAGTGTCCCATGAGCGCTTTCGGGCGATGGCTACCATTTGAATCCCCCTATACCAGTTTGAATCTTTGATTCTAAAAACATTTTTTGGTGTTCTACAATAAACCACTTGAATCTACCACACTTCGATGAAGAATAGTCTTATGAAAAAACATGACCGCGTCATTCTGCATCGGGAAGCGCTTTACAAGGAGGTGTGGGAAACGCCGATCTTGCAGTTGGCGAAGAAATACGGCCTATCGGACGTCGGCCTGGCGAAGATATGCAGGCGTATGCAAATTCCCCTGCCGCCGCGCGGCTATTGGGCGAAAGAGGCGCATGGGCATAAGGTGAAAAGGCGGTCGTTGCAAACCCTGGACGATACCGGCCTGGCGCAGGTGGTGCTGGACAAATCAGCGGAAGAATTGTTGCGTATCGCCAGAAAACGGCATGCTAACGGCCAGCAGCGGCACAAAGAAAATCAGCGCATTCACCGGCTGAAAAAAGAATTAGGCGATTGGGAAACCAGCCAACGCATCCGTGCCTATATCGCCACCATGCGTGCTGCCGATACCGGTCAGGCTGAATTCCTTGCCTGGGCAGAACGCTACGCCGATCATCTCGATCCCGCTGCCGATTTCCGCATCGCCGTGCTGGACGAGGCGTGAAGTCGCCTCTACTGCCACAAAGCGCTGAAGGGCACGAGGTAAATGTTTTTATCCACCTCCATCACGCGGGATGTGTTGCAAAGAACAACGCCGCATAAAAACTCATCTTTTGCTTCTTGCCGTAGCTCCCTTAGTCCCGCAAGTTCCTTGCTGCCGATGTTTTCGGCGTTCTTCACCTCAATCCCCACTAATTTTCTGCCGCGCTCCAACACGAAATCGACCTCTTTTTCATCGCGTGTGCGATAAAAACTCATCTCCACTTTACCTTCATTGGCATTATTCATTTTCATGAGTTCCGTGAGCACAAAATTTTCCAGTATGTGCCCGAAGCGCTGTGGCTGCTCTTTCGCAAGAGTGGCGGGATTTGCACCCAACACATGGCAAAGCAGCATCGTATCATAAAAGTAGATTTTACTGGATTTCACTAAGCGTTTCGTCGTGTTGCGATACCACGGGTACAGATAGTAGGTTACAAATGTGCCCATCAGCAGGTTGCGATATGTGCGTGTGGTGATGGCGTTTAGCCCAGCATCGCGTGAAATGTCCGCATCGTTGACCAGATTGCCTGCACGCGCTGCAAGCAATTGCAGCAACACCGGCATATACGTTGCCTTCTCAAGATTATAGATTTGGCGCGGGTCTTCCAACGTAATTTTCTGCACGTAGTTTCTGAACCAGTCATTCACAAGCGAGGACTTCATATCACTCAACTCAGGGAAGGTTGCCTTTTGTATCATTTCCATCAGCGGTGTTTTATCCACCTTGAGGCTTGAAAAATCCTGCGCAAAGCAGCGCTCAATAAATTTGGGTTTTTTACCCATTAATTCGCCAGCACTGAAGGGTAGTAGCGTGATGGTTCCCATGCGCCCAACCATCGCATCCGCAAGCGCAGGAATCACGAATAAATTCGCTGACCCTGTAAGTAAATAATGCCCATTGGCGCCCTGCTTCTTTTTGGCCGTAAGTGCTTTATAACGCTGCTCATCGACCAGCATCTTAATGGGACGGAAAATTTCCGGCACCATCTGCACCTCATCAATGACGAGAGGATAGCCCAAATCCCGCAAATAACCTTGTGGATTCTGAGATGCGGTGGCGCGTTCCAGCACATCATCGAATGTAATAAACGTGCCATCAAAACGCTTGCCGAGCAACGTGCGGGCAAAGGTGGTTTTCCCCGCCTGACGCGGCCCATTGATATAGACCACCGGAAATGTTTCCAGGTGCAGAAGCACTTCGGTTTTGATATTGCGCTGGATGGTTTTCATAGGCTTTTCCCCCTATCGCCATACTATAATACCGCAAATCGAAAAGCAACTATAATAAACGCGAAACAGCATAATACAGCATACTTTTGCCGGATTTTCGCCGCTGCCAGCTAAACCTCCACCATCAGCCCGGCCTTATCAAACCCCCGGCACTCAAAGCCACCGCCACGCTGGGGATAGCCCAGTTGGTTCGAAATAATCTGCGTCTTGCCTACCATCTGGTTATCGCATTCATGCGTATGGCCATACACCCATAGGCGCGGCTGGTATTTTTCGATGATAGGCAACATATCCAGTGAATTGAAGGCGGGCATCAGCTGACTGCTGCCATATTGCGTATGGGGATTCACCACCGGCGCATGGTGCGAGATCACTACGAGTGTGCCGCTCAATTTCTTCCTGAACCAGACCAGCAGCTTTTTCACAAACGCTTCGTGAAAAATGATCGTATCCATAGGATCGAGGACGGTGTGTTTCTTGGTGCATATGCGCCGGTAATCATTCATCTGTCTCCATGCGATATCCATCGCGTATTTGTCGCCATTGTTGAAATTTGTCCACATGGTGCCACCGAAGAAATGTACGCCGCCGATGCCAATGGCCTCGTTCTGCAAAAACGTGACGTTCGGATGACGCTCGGCCAGCCATTGCTTAAAGCGCACATTGCCCTGTTTTATCGGCTCGCTGTTGTAATACTCATGATTGCCAGCAACAAACAGTACGGGCTTCTTCCATCCTTCAAGAAGACGTTCCAGCGGCGCAAAGTCACGGAAAGTAATGATATCGCCTGCCAGAATCATAAGGTCGGCGTCACTATCCTCCGGCAACCGGAAGTCCGTACCGAATTCGAGATGCAGATCACTGTAGGTAATGATTTTCATATATCTTCGCCGTCTTTTTTCATGCCGTCCATTTTCTCCCGCAGCACTTTATAGCGCTGTTTCAGGGTTTCATATTCCCGGACATCGTACAATTTAGCCTCCATACGGTTGCCATAAATCTGCGCTTCCTCTATTAGGCTCATAAGAGGTGCGAAATTACGCGTCTTATAGCAGGTGCGCATTTCGTCCAGCACGGCGCAGAGCGTACGATTCCATCCGGAGCAATTTTGGCTGGGAGCGTGGTAAATCGTTTCCTTTTCCATCTTATCCTCCCGCACTCATGGCCGAGGGAAGAATAAGCCACACAAAACCGGCGCCAGGATTTTGCTCCTTGCGGTAATCAGGGATTGGAAAGGCGGATATAAGGTAAATGTTGCCGGTTGGCCATTCCTTTACCAATATTCATTGCCGAATGCAACCATTTTGATAAGTACTGACTGCCTGAATATTACTGTGACCAGCCAACACTAAATTCGGCTTAAATGTCGGATACATCGGGCGCACGGCGTCAGTCATGTAAGGAATAATGTCCTCATAAGCAATGCCGAGCATCTGCATGCGCGCGATAGTGATGGGATTATAGAATATCAGGTGGCTTTGGGATGCTCTGAAAAATAACCGCCGCAATTTTCCGGTGAACTTAAGTCCGCCTATCAGCTGCGTGAAATTCAGTGACAAATAGCGCCGGTCGATATTTTTCCTCACCTCATCAAGCGTAATAACCCGATTGGGATTGCGGAAGATGTAGCTATACATCAAATCGGTCTGCGTATAGAAATTCGGTCGGTGGCGCTCAACAGAGCGTTCCGCTATCTCGTCCATGAGAATCACTCTGCCCTCATGGCCGTTTATCCGGAATACCACCTGATCCAGCTTGATCATCGGCGCCGGGTAAAGGCGGTAAATGGTTGCGTTCTGCGGCTGCTCTTGAAAAGCGGGTTGGGCTCTGTTCTTTTCTCTCTGCATAATGCCCGACACAATTCTATTGATTTTCAATTTTCCGCATAAACTCTACCACCTGCGTGTCACAGCGTATGTCAGAATGGGTAACGGGCTGTTTTAGTGCGATGCCGGTAAGGGATTTGCAGCGGCTTAAGGCCACATAAAGCTGCCCGGCGGCGAACGCGCCGGTGCCGAGGTCGATGATGACGCGCTCTAGCGTCTTGCCCTGGCTTTTATGGATAGTGACCGCCCAGGCCAGTATCAGCGGGAATTGTGTGTAAGTACCAAGCGTTTTTTCGACAATCTTGCCTTCCGACTCGCTAAATTCATAGCCTACGGTTTTCCACTTTTCGCGCTCGACAACATACATGAAATCCCCGATGCGCACGGTGATGGTATCAGCCTCCAGCTTTTCCACTATGCCGATAGTGCCGTTGACCCAGCGGCCATCACTATCATTTTTGACGAACATCACCTGCGCGTCGACTTTGAGCACAAGCTGTTCCGGTGCTGGCAGCCGTCCACCCTTCATGCCGAATTCGCCGTTCATAACGCCTTCATAGACACGCGGGCTATCAGGCAGCTTGTCCAATTTCGTCGTATTGATGTCTTCGGCCAAAGCGTTGGTGGTGGTGAGCACCAGCGTGCCAGGCGCGGGCGTAGCTTTCGCGTTCACGCGGCTATTGAGCGCCTCCAGCTCGATGCCGTCACACATTCCGGCACGTATGGCATTCAGAATCTGGATAAATGCGCCATCATTTTGCCGGTGGATCGTATTGAAGTGCACCGTTTTGAATCCGGCAGCTTCATACGCCTTGGTGCAGAAGAAAAATGGCGACTGGTAATATTGCCCGTAAAAGGCTTTTTCTTCCGTGGACACCACCGGCGGCAGCTGGAATAGGTCGCCGATGACGCAGACCTGCACACCACCGAAAGGTTGATTGTTTTTACGGGCGAAGCGCAGCGTATGGTCAATGCCTTCGAACACATCCGCCCGCACCATCGAGATTTCGTCAATGATGAGTAATTCCAGTTCCTTGAAAATGCGCCGCCGGCTGGGCTTGAATTCAGCGACGTTGACGAAAGCGGGCTTGAGCCGGAAGAAGGAATGGATCGTCTGCCCCTGCACGTTCAGCGCCGCCACGCCGATCGGCGCGACCACGGCGATTTCTTTCTCGGTGTGGTCACGGAAATATTGCAGGAATGTAGACTTGCCCGTTCCCGCCTTACCAGTGAGAAATACGTTTTGCTTCGTGTTTTCCAGCAGATCGAACGCGTGCTGAAACTCCGGTGTAATGCGCGTTTTTTGCAAAGATGATGCGATAGATTTTGCAGTAGTATGTAGCATTACCCTGTTATACCTTAATCGCTTATGGTTTTTCAGATTTTTCTGCTGGTTAGGCGCTATGAGCCACTGAAGCGGCTCAGTTGCCAACAGATAAAACAGCAACCTATTGATTTATAAGTAATGACATATCCTCACCAATTATTAAAATTTCATAAAAATGTCACACTACTGCCAATGGTTATCGGGTATCATGTTAAGATTACCCTAATTAGGCGCAAAAAATATGGTCGACCAGTCACTTCAACAGCCTATCGATCCCCCATCGATTAAAGTAGAAGGCGGAACGCCAGAGCTGCGTGATAGATATCAGCGGGCATTTGCGGCGTTGCCTGACAATGCGAGAACGGTAATTGCCCGGTCGCAGCCTACATTCGTTATTGGTCAAGGATTGGGGAATTATTTAACGGACAAAAAAATTGTTCTTCCCTCCAACCTTACAGGGCCAGCAGAGCCTATACTGCTTAGCTTGGGTCTTGCCCATGCATTACCTTTGAAATTCGATGAGAGAACCTTACGTCAGGCTGTGGCGGGAATTGTACGCGAAAATCTCCCCCCCGCCGCACGGCACATGAAAGCGGAAGAATTTGAAACTAAGGTAGATCAGCTTATTGCTGGTATGAAAAATGATGGCGATCTTCGTCTGATCGGCATAATTCTAGGCGCGGGTTTCCCGAAATTCCCGCCCGGCTCTCCTATAAATAAGGCAGACCCATTTTATCAGACTCCTGCAGGGCAGATTTATTCTGCCTACATGGATGCATTACAAGAACAAGGGGAGAAGCAGCATGCACAGGCTGAGGCTGGATTCCCGAAAATAATGGGTGGCTCAGCAGCGGATCATAAAAAGTTTAAAGAAATATTCGCTACATTTTCTGAAATGGAAAGAAAAGCAATTCTTTCCAAGGGTATTAAGTTTACGATTGCAGATGACGATGTCGTTACTCATGCCGAGGAAGATGGTAGCGTAATAGTAAATAGGCAGGGTTTATATAATTATGTGAACCCACAATATAAACATTTGGTTCTACAAGCAGCGCTATTTAGCCTTGCAGCCCCAAAATTGGGCGATGTCGACTGGGAAAAATTTATTGAGTCTTTCCAAGAGGACATGACGAGGATAGCGGGTAGGCGTCTTGATAGAACCTCTCCCTATGACCACCAATCCATTATGGGCTTAATAGAAACCCTGGGTGGGAATGCAGCAGGCGCGAAACTCTATTATCAAACCGTTTATGCGCGCTATAAGCAAGCCATTCAGGACACCATCGCAGAAGAAAAAGCCACATGGTATCCTCAAGTTGCCACTGATGATGCAAAATATGGCCATGTCAGCGATGATGAGATAGCGCAATTCAAGAAGCTATATCGTGAATCTTGGCCCCAGGAGACCAAGAACCTTATCGAAGCCAATGACCTCACATTCGTGCTTGGAAGATTTGCCAAGAAGCCGCAACCGCTTGATCCAGACTCCAAAATAGTGAAGTTCGATTGTGATCTGCTGAATACCAAATACATGGTGAGCACCGCAATCTATAATGCTCTGCTCACTGCTTGTGCCGATAAAATGCAGGACGTGAACTGGGCAATTATCGCCAGCGAATTGCGTGGAATTGTTGCGGCAGAAATGCCCCCTGAATGGAAGAACGATCCGGCAACGCTTCTCTCGTCGGCGAAGCATGAAATGAACAAGATAGGCGAAAGCGCATTTCGCGCGCAATATCGGCAAACATATGCCGCATTGCAACCGATATGGCAGGCCATGGATCAGGCTAGCGGGAAGAATGGTGAGGGAAAATCTATTGCGGCACAGGAATTAAATGATGAGCCTCTGCCACTGCTTTATAAAAATGCTGATACGGCCCCAGATGATACACCATTCACATTACGAGGCTCTCGTGTTGCAACGCATTCTGCATTAGTTTTAACCCCGCAGGGGCTAGTGCCTATAGCTAATGCAATAAAGGCTCCCCCTAATAGTACTATGAATCTCCGCTATGCTATGGCCATTTTTGAGCCGGAACATTGTCAAAGCGAGGGAGATTTCATTAAGCGCCTCGAAGAGGAGCGTCAGCGATTTAAAGCCAATAAAATAGTGCTTAAGGATGAAGCTGATCCTTCCAGAATTATAGATACAGATAAGTATTTCGAGCAATTCAGTAATGGAGCGATTCAGCTGTATGCAATGGCAGCAGAATATAATACCACGCTGCCTAGATTCTCACAGGTTCCCATTGATGAAGAGAGGCTGAAAGAAAATATTTTACGGCATGGGCAGGTACAGCCTGTGTTCATAAAGAAAACCAGTGAAACTCAGTATAGTACACTATGGGGATTGCACCTATACGATGCCCTTAAAGAAATTGGCAAAGAAAAGATCAATACCATTAATGCCAATGGAGCGCTTCCTTCAAAACGGCCAGCCCCAGTAGATCAAGATAAAATTAGGCACTTTGAAGAAGAATATGGCAAATGGTCAAATAACCTGCGTACAGCGGCAGAGCATGCTGGTCTGATATATTTGCTTGACGGGAATGATGTCTTTTTCAAAGACCCAGGACGTTCAACACAAATTTCAGCTGATTCAAAACTAATTGGTATTAATGTTAAAGATGATCGAGAAATTTCTTCTGCGATAAGCAATGTAGTGCGGGAACATGCAAGGCTCGCAGGTCTAATTAATCATGACATAGATACAGTATCTTTATGGGCACGCTCGCGCCAAGAATTAGAAGAAAAGGGAAAAGCGGTCAAAGATTGGGTTGGCTATGAAGGAAGCGGAGTTAACAAACAGCCTAGCTCTTTAGCTACCATATGTAATATTCGTGAGGATAACCCTGATGAATATCGTAAGCGCTTGGGTTTCACCTATATTGCTGACCAGCGCAGTAACCAATTAATCGATGAAGTAGCAGAAACGATTCGTACGGGTAAAAAATTACTGCGTGCTGATCTCCATGCGACAGCATTTGCAATTAATTCAGAAAGGCTCACGGAAACACAGCAACAGTATTTTAACCATTTAAACAAGATCCTATCACTGATTGGTGCCACACCAAAAGAGTTTGATAATGCTTTCCGCTTTGCAGTTAAACACCATCAACTCGCTCTAATGGGAGCAGGCGAACCCACTTTAGAGCGTGAGCTAGGCGATTTATATACATCTCAGAATTTTACTCGCTTTAAAACAGTTGATAGATTTGAAGGTGCCGATTTTAAATTCAATCGCAAAGCTACTAAAAAACGTGCAAGCCAATCGGAATTCAGCACAGACATACAAAAAGTACAGAAGTCATCAGGAGACTATAGCGCTGCTCTGGATAATTGCTTTGGTTATATAAACTGTAGTCTTCCCAGTAATCCCATAGCTATAGAGCAAGCAGTTATTGCACAACCTCTGTTATCCCCTTTACCTCCTGATAAAAGACGAAGAGTTGAACCATTATTTTTATCCGCTGAGGAAAACGTATTGCAGCTATATGCCCAAGGCATAAACGATCTCGGTGTATTACGTTCTATTTCTCAACATGGGAAAATAGCACATGTAGAATATGATGATCCTTCCTTAGATCGTATCTTCACGGCTTCAATCTATAATGCAGCAGTTGGGTTGGTCAGAAGAAAAGGTTTATCGGGTGAGGTAGACCAAGCTGTAAAACATGAACTTGCGGAAATGGATAAATTGACGCCGCAGCTGTTTTTGACAAAGGGTGAATTAGAGGCTCAACATGCAGCTGAGATAGAGAGACAAGCCAAAGAGGAAGCAAGAAAAGCTAAAGAGACTGCTGCAGCTGCAACTCTGGTACAAAAACAGGCGGCAGAAGCTGAACGCCGCAGGCGGGCTGCTGAGGAAGAAACTAAAAATCCTAAACCATATTCATCAGGATTAAGTGGGTCTGACGCTCCTATCGCTCAAGAGGTTCATGCATTTTGCCAGATCCTCGATTGCCGCATTCCATCACACCAACGCTTAGGCGATACGCTTTTATCCCCTGAAATATTCCAAGTGATTACTTCCCATATCGCCGGGCAGCCTGGACAGGTGAAAGCATTGCTCAATTCAGGGAAACATCCTGAGGTGGCGGAAGCTCTGCGCGACGCACAGACTGCGATTGAGGCTTTATTCAAACTTACGCCGGAACAAATACCGGCTGAACAACAGGAAATCACGGAAAGAATAAAACAATCACTTCTGCAAAGCCCGATATTCCTGAGTTTCATTTTAGGTAAGCAGAAATTAATTGATGAAGCGCAGCAGTGTCGCTTCGAGGCAGGGGAATTAGGAGAAGACGGAGCCGCTTATATCAAAGAACATGTGCATAACATGCTATCTCAGCATTGGCCTGCACTTGCAGCCATCGTGATTCCGGCAGTAGCGGATAAATCCATAGAGCCGGTACTGATTTCACCTCCACCGCCTGGCGATACACCTGTCGTGCCTCCCCCCGCTGCTGAAAAAGAACTGCCTGCCAGCATAATACCGCTTGTTCCCGTTGTTGCTGCCGCTGGCGCGGTTGCCTTGACTGAAATTCCGGCACCAGTGACACCACCAGCCCCGCCAGAGCAGGAGATAAAACCGTCCGTTAAGGAGCCATTACCAGATACACCTCCTGTTGATGCCGGGAAGGTCGATGTGCCGCCGCCGCCCATCGTTACCGAAACAGTTGCGATACCGCTGGCGACAGTTCTGAAGGATGATCCGGGATTGCCGCCTGCCGAATTGGATAGGCGGCGTGCACAGGCTTATCAGGCAATGGCGAAGCAGCTTGCCATGGATGCCGAAAATGCAGGCCTCCGCGCGCTTGAAGATGGATATGATCAGTTCCGTTGCGATCTGCTGCTGGATAAAACACATGCCCGCATCCGCCTGTTGTTCCAGAGCGAGAATGCGAGCAAACCGCCACGCGAGGAAATTTTTGACCTCAACAGCAATCAGTATATCGGCGGATACGCGCGCCTAGGCGTGGTGCCAACCACGCTGGATGCGCTTAATCTGCGTATCATTGTAAATGGTGAAATTGCTGGTGATGGTGATTTTCTGCCTATTTTGAGCAAAACCAGCGGCGGAAAGCCGCGCATTGGAAAAAATGACTTCATTCCCAACCGGGCAATTCATCCGGAGGAACGTAAAACGCGAGTGACTCTAGCCAACAACGGTATGTATCAGTTGGAGTTAACTAGCAGATTCACCAAGAACGGCGATGATGTTACTATTACGTTCCCACTGGGCATCAAGGAAGACCGAACGGACGAAACAAAGGATGCCGAAGCGAGAGCGATTGCCGATGCGCGGGGAAAGATAGTAACGGATTTTATCGATAATTATAACGATAAAGCCACTAAGCGCCGCAAGATTCCTGTTAAAGGCGATATTCAGGAGCATTTGGAAACAGAAGTGCGCGATATTCGCAATGCCAATACCACTGACCCGCGAGGCCAGTGGGCGTATCCGGATAGGATTGAGCTGCTGGTAAGTGATGGGTTGCAGCATCATTATCTAAAGCTGGTTGATCCGCTTTATGAAGTATCGGTAAAAACTGCCAAGCATGATGAAATCGCTAAAAAAGAACGCCGGGAAGCGCGTGATGCAATTCCCAGAGTCGTTGTCTATGATGAAGAGTGGAAGGAATCACTTGCCAAAGCCGGAGAGCATCAGTACCGCGAGGTAAAAATACCTTTGCCGACGCTTGATGAACATCCTGCGCAAGATCAGCAACAGGTTACTACGCTCGGAGCCATTGCCTTAAATAAGAAGGGCAGCAATCGTACCTACCATTTGGATTTTAACTTGCATGTGAATGATGGGACAGTAAAAACAAAACGGCGAGAGCATACGGCAGGCTATAATATTCGCGGTCGCTCGCTGAATCTGTGCATTGAAGACCCGGAAATCGCCCGTTCACGCGCGCAGGAGGTGCTATTCGGCAATAAAAACATGCTCGGTTTTGTTGATATGGTTTCCGATTACTTCCACCAGCGTCCGCAAGCACGGTGGGCACTAGAAGCCGTGCGAAATGGTGATGATGAAATCACTAAAAAGCAGTTGGCGGCCAATCTGGAGAAGGAAGCCAGGACAATTCTCGGCGATGATCCTGTTAGAGCCTATCGCCAGATAGTGAAGAATGAATTGCCGATCACTACCCTTAAGCGCCGCCTGAATGTTGTACGTAATGAACCACAGCATGGTGTGGTGATCATCCGTGCGCGAATTGAAGAACGACAGCCTGATAAAAGTTATGCGTTGGCCAAAGGTGCCGATAATAGGGATTTGGAGATCATCTTTTCCGTGCCGGAGAAACAAGCTGATGTTGTGGAGCGGTTTGCACGCGGCGATATGGACGGGGTTCGGTTGGATGTGCTGATCAATGACCAAATTCCTCGCTTTGAGCATGATTTGAGTGTCAAGATAGATCAAGGCGAAGTGAAGGGGGGTAAAATTCCCGTTACTTTCTCTGTCATGCGCGGCAGACGCGATGGCAAATTGGAGCAGCATCTTGACCGGCATGGCAAGCCTGCGCGCATGCGTCTGCTGGTACCTGAGCAGCAGGGGGCATTTATTAGTTCGGCTGATCCGGAGAAAGATGCGCTAGCCGAGACGGTGGATAAGCATGTGGGATTGCTCAGCGCTATTCACTACAGCCCGATTACACCTGTGAGGCCATTCGGCGATACGCTTAGATACCAGGAATTACAGGCGCAATATGATCAGGTGAAAAAAGATCGTGATGGATTTATTGACCAGACACATCCCGATTTTAATCCCGATAAACCTAAAGGTTGGTTAGAACATGCCGTTACCAGCAACATGCGCTACCACCTGCCTGACATCAGCGACGTACAGGTATTGCGCGAGGTAAGAAATGGCAATGGCGGCGGTAATGGCCATGGGAAGCCAAACGGCATACGTGAGCGCTTCCCCAGCGAACTCCAAGCGCTTCGGGAGGATAGCCTTTGCCCGCAAGAGGCGCCATTCATGGAACGTATTGATAAAGAGCCGCGTACAGGCTTCGGACGGAGGGTGTAGCAATGGCTTGCACCGTTACTGAATTAAACACGCTCCGAACGCGTTATCGCGCATTTCTGGATGAGGATGCCGTGCAGACACGTCCTCGCCTACGCGATGCGCAGCATGGGCGCGGTTATGCCATTTGTGACTATATGCAGGAAATTAATCCTCGCACACAAGTGCGTAATACCTATGGCTACGGCGTAAGCCCCACCGGTACCGGTAAAACCGTTCAGGGATGCAGCATGATCATAGGCATGAACCGGTTGCCGCAAAGCGGGAATCTGGTGCTGGGCGATGCCGTGCAGGGACGGCGCACCGTGGTACATGTGCCGACCAATCTGCTGCTGGATCGCTGGGAAGAAGAATTGCTAGGAATGCCGGATGGGCATGGCGGTAGAAGGCCCGGCAATTTTCCTGAGATACATCCTGAGCATGTTGGCATATACCGCGCTTCCGATAGCTTCGAGGCAAAGCTGGAAGCGCTACAAAAACCGATTGTGCTGATTACCTATGATTCGGCGCGTATCCTGGCCAATCGCCAGCCCCCTGCATTAGAATGCGATGCAACGATTCGGGACGGAGTGTACGATATTCTCTCCGGTAATATTTCAGCTTCCCGACTGGCGGAAGTAAGGCGCATCTTGTCACAAGATTCTGTGGGCGGCGATCAGTTGTACCGTCTGTTCGATATCATGCATCAGGCGCTACTGCCGCGAGAGATGATCAATCAGCTTTCCGAATTGCTTGGCATGGATTTCATTTCGGAAAATCACCGCCAGCAGCTGCAAGGGCATTTCCTTGAGGCGTTGACGAATCAGGCTAGCCAGAATCCCAATAAAACCACGCTCGCATTGCTTGATGAGGTCGACGACCGCCCACGCGGGGACGCGACTCGCCGCTATGTCCAAGAGTTTATTCTACCCAATTGTCTTACTCTCGGTCTTACCGCAACGCATGTGTACCGCAATGGACGTACCACCGGTGATTATGTATTCGGCGGCTTGATTCCCATTTTCGAGACGCCTTTCCAGGAAGCAGTCAATGGCCGTGAAATTGCGCCGATGCGTAATATGGCGTTTGAGGTGGATATTCCACAGGAGAACCGTGCAGAACTGGCGGCGCTGATCAATCAGGCCATGGCGCGTGCGCGGCAGCAGGGAGCTAGAGAACACGATCTCGATTATAGTGATCGGGAACTGGAAAAAATGGCTCGGCTCTCCGGCATCGATGATACTGCCATCAATATACTCCTCAACGGCTCCGATCCCGATACTCATAAACGTTACCTTGATATGAAATCGGTATGGTACTGCGCCAATGTCGGCCACGCGCAGGAAGTGGCGCGCAAGATTAACGAAGGAATCGAACGCTATTTGAATGAGCACCCTGATGAGCGCACTACGATCCGCACTCCTTATGCCGAAGCCGTACATGGCCGACTGGAGCAGCAAGAGTTTGATGCAGTCATTGTCCGCTTCCGCGAGGGGCAAACCAAAGCGCTAACGAACAACATCATTATGACACGCGGATTCGATGACCGCGAGGCAGAGCTTTGCTTCCAGCTATGTCCCTCACGTTCGCCTAACCGTGTTATGCAGCAGGGCGGACGCGTCATGCGCTGGAATCCGCAGGATCGCCATAAAATTGCCAATATCATCAGCTTTCTATTCCCGCCGGAAATCCTGCGCAATCCGGAGGAGCAAATGGTTTTCGGACAACTTGCGGGAGGACAGCGGCTCATCCCTAACGATTACGAATTTCCGCCAACGGAAGGTCATGAAAACAGCGGTCGTGATCCTCGCTGGTGGCTGAACATTACAGGTATCCATAGCGTGATTACCAGCGATGAAGAATACCGTATCTTCCGCCAGCGCCAAGGCGCGCGTTCTCAGGCCAAGCCGGAACATATGCTCACCGTCGAACAAATGGCACGCCTGCTGAATCCGCAGGCTCAGGGCGAACGCCTCACACGTGAGGTGGAACGGCTACGTCATCGGCTTTATGAGCCTCTGGCTGCCGCATATCAGGTGCGGCAGGCGCGTCAGCAATATGTTGGCCTGGAGGATACTGCTCAGGATGAAAGCAATACGCTGGCCGTGCGCGGTCAGCCTTTCCCGGTATGGCGCTTGGGTAATTACATGGTAAGCGGTCAGCAACAATTCTGCATTGATCAGGGCATTGCTAATTTATGCCGGTATGGCCTATTCGGAGCAATTAATCAGCGCCCGCCTGAATTCATGACTGAATCCATGGCCCGGCAGCAAGTCACAGGCAGTAGCAGCAATAATCCGGAGTTTAATGCGCTCATGGGCAGGATCATGGATGCGTATCTGGATCGTCCCGGCAATGCCCAAACAATGGAACTTGACGGCCATCGTTTATCAACCCGCACCATCGGCTTCTTCCGCAGGCCTGGCAACGATCATGCAGTGGATTTCTGCGTGTCTGCTGAAGCCCTATGTCCGATCTATCAAATACTCCGCCAGGCCAGTCAGCAAGAGGCTCAAACATGGTGGAGCGAGCGCTTCTCTAACTATAAAACGAGAGAATGGTTAAACCTAGACGATGTCCGGCGCGAACTGGCCATTTCCGTAACGAGCGCCGATAATGCAGCACTGGATCAGCAGTGGAATCGTATTCGCGCGGCGGCAGGTCGCGTAGGTTCTCGCAGCGATCCGTGGCAGGAACGCACGGTTAGGCTCCGTCCTGATAACCAAGCGCAGGATGTGGAGTTACGCTGCGCTAATCGCCGCACACCTAATGACCAGTCGCCGCAGTTATGCGTCCATGACTCCAGTCTTACGGCTATCGAATGCTTGCTTGGTCGCGCCAATGTACAGGCAAACGATGCTACCCGGCCACCACGCGGTCGGCGGCGAAATGGAGGAAATCAATAGCCGGTACAGTTATCCAATTGTGAAACAACATCCTTTTATATCAGCTGCCGGGAAAACGAAATGCGTTTTACACCCCTATTTCGTTTTTCAATTCTCCAAAACCAAGGATTTCCAAGGCTTTGCATTAAAAAAAGCGAAACGAAATCGGTTTTTATATACTGGCGCTAGCGAGATTCCGGGCGTTGCCTCCCCGCATAGCGCTCGCTCCGGAAGGACCCGCGAGGGGGAAGCCTTGGCTGCACGGGTAGCAGAAGTAGCAAGGTAGCAAGCCTATCGTCCTGGTATTATCATTGCGGCTGTGTGGCGCAATGTGGCGGCATGTTGCCCTGATTATGCTGCACAATTTCGGCATAGCGCTGTTGCTACCCGCTACCTTGCTACCTTTGCTACCTCGCGGCTAGAAATCGGGTAGCAGCATTAGCAAGGTAGCGGTTAGCAGTGCACGATTTTCATGGATTTGTGCACGAAAAGTCGGGTTTGGTGCCCGAAATAATGCCAACTGTGCAGGCAACATAGGTTGTTCGCTGGCCGTCCCGCTGCTCAGAAAGGTAGCCATGTTCGACCAATTTGCGCAGGGCAATGTCACGGTTAGAACGGTCGCGCAGTTTGGATGGGCCGTATTGCAATATCTCTTTCAGCGAAACCGTCGCAAGCCCTTTGGTCACTATCCAATCCCATAATGACTGTGCTAACATCACGTCCTGCGGCTGTTCAAGGCGCAGGAATATGCGCCGCGTCTCATTTAGGTGCCAACGCGCCAATATAGTCGCCTTTCTCATAGTGTCGGCGCTGATCTCTCCGTGCGGGCCATAACAGAACACATGGAAATTACCGGCCAGGCGGGCAGCGTTCTCGGCTGACTTGGAAGCAAAATCCTTCACCGTCTCGTAATCGCCCAACTTGCCCAACTGTGTCTCCACCGCATTGTAATATTCTACCCACTGCTTATGCGCCTCAGCAGATAAATACAACGTCGGCAATTGCAGCTCAAGCGAGTCTTCCTTAAGTGGTAATGGGGTGTTGAGCAGCTGGCGGATGCGCGCATTATATGCATCAAGATATGGATCATGCAGCGGCGGCGTCTTATAAAAACGTGTGCCCATCGTGCTTTCCGGTTCGGCGAATAGTGAGCGCGCGAGATAGCCGATACCCCGACTCTGACCATCACCCAGCAACTGCCGAAGCACCGACGCCTGCATCATGAGATAGCAGGAAAGCCGACGGCCATAGAGATGAAAGCTGGCGGCGTCGGCGCGCGTGCGCATGTAGGGGTTGCCGTCCCACAGGCGGTTCATGCAGGCATAAAACTGCGTTGATTTCTCCTCGCGGAGACTATGCCCGCCGACCACGAGCCCACCTTCATCCAATCCCTTGAGCATGCCTTCCTGCGTCAAATCTTCATAAAATAGACATGGCTGCGGCGGCACTTTCGGCGCCTTCATCTCCAGTTGCTCCAACT
>Ga0207009_1021_pt1 | contig 26744 bp, 21 predicted proteins | sample Alteio_BWMinCont_81_FD_153479 | JGI IMG/M metagenome (GOLD analysis project Ga0207009, IMG submission 153479) | Enriched cells from forest soil in Barre Woods Harvard Forest LTER site, Petersham, Massachusetts, United States -... | ecosystem: Environmental > Terrestrial > Soil > Temperate forest >... | reverse complement strand
ATCCTTGTCCCGGATGCCATCCGTGCCGAGGTAGCCATTGCTCTCCTCGTCGCCCAAAACCAGGAATGTGCTGTGGGCCAGCATCAGTTCGGCCCGCTTGCGGGCGGGCGTGGCGTCGTAGTCGAGCGCCAGGTGCTCCTTGGTGCGGAGCGCTTCCAGCATCTCATTCTCGTAGCGCCGCAGCCGGGCGCCGATCCACTTGAAGCCCGTCAGCGTGTTGATGACCTTGATGCCATGGCCGCGGGCGATGGCATCCTGCATCGGCGTGGTGACAAAGGTTTTGATCAAGACCGCCCGCTCCGAGCCCTCGGGCGGAATCCATTTTAGCTCCTTGTATTTTGAAATCCGATATTCGGCCAGCAAGGCGCCGATCTGGTTGCCGGTCAAAATGACCATTTTCCCGTCGCGACCGCGCACCGCCACGCTCATGCGGTCCGCATCGGGGTCAGTCGCGAACACAATGTCGCATCCGCGCCGGTCGGCCGTGGCGAGGGCCAGCGCCAGCGCCTCGGCATTCTCCGGATTGGGCGATTTTACCGTCGGGAAACGCGGATCGAAGGCGACCTGCTCGGTCACCTCGACCACATCCACCCGCGCATGAAGCAGGAGCGGCGTCGCGGCCACGCTGCCCGTGCCGTGGATGTTCGTGAAAATCACCTTCAGTTTTGACCGGGAAAGAGCCCGATGGTCGATGGCCGCGCGTGACGCCGCCACCAGGTACGCGTCGTCCGCTGCCCGGTTCAACATGATCGTGCGCGATAAATCCTTTTTGAGAAATACACCAAGCTCGGCGAGCTGGACGACATTGACCTCGGCGATGATGCCTTTGTCGTGTGGTGGCACAACCTGCCCGCCATCCTGGAAGTACGCCTTGAAGCCATTGTCGTGCGGCGGATTGTGGCTGGCCGTGACAACCACGCCGGCATGCACCTTGAGCCAGCGCACGGAAAAGCTCAGCTGTGGTGTCGAACGCGGCCCGTCAAAGATGAAAGCCACGCCGCCCAGTTGCGTCCAGGTCGAGGCCGCCAGCTCGCAAAAGTGCCGCGAGAAATGCCTCACGTCATGCGCGATGACGAGCCTCGGCGCATCAAAAAGGAGATTTTGCGCGAGGTATTTCTTGGTATAACGATATAGCCCGATCGTCGCACGGATGAGGGTAAAATCGTTGAGTACGTTACTGCCGATGGCCGCGTGCTCCGGTGTGCCCTGCGGGCCGGGCGTGCCAAGCTCACTTTTCGTCGGGACGGCGCCGATGGTGCGCCCGCGCATGCCACCGGTGCCAAACTCGAGGTAACGATAAAACCGGTCGTTGAGCTCGTCCCACGCGCCCTGGCCAATGAGTTCGCCGATGCTGGCGATGGCCCACGCGGGCAAACCGGAGCCCAGCCAGGCCGTGAGATTTTCCGCGGCGGCTGGCAAAAGATGGCCGGCATGCGCAGCGGTGGAAATTTTTTTGTGAGTGGACATGAAAAATTACTCGAGGTACAGCCCGTCGGTCACGGCCGGCCTGGGCGAAAGCTTTTCCCAGGCCTGCGCAAACGTGTCCTCATCGTAACCGAAAAGTGGCGAAATTTCCAGCGCCGGGTGTGGACGGCCATCCGCATCGGTCTCCACCGTCGCACCGGCGGCACGCAGCCAGCGCGCAAATTGCCTAAGCTGGTCATCGTTGGAGGTTTGCGGCGAGTCCGCGCCCTCGGCGTTTTTTACGGGTGAGAAATCATCCGCCCGGCGGGTTTCAATCACGACGGGATTTTTTGCAAACGGCAGCGCGTCGAAGACAAACATTTCGAATTTAGCCCCATTGGGCGCAGCCGGCTGGACCGCTTTCCCGGCGGCATCGATCACGGAAATTTTTTTGTCCGCGCGATGGAACGGCAGGGTTTTCCCCTCTGCCGCCTGCCCTGAGCTTGTCGAACGGGCCATGCGCCGGGCGAACTCGCGGTCGATCACATGGATGGCGACGTTGCCGGCATGGAAGCGCAGCCGCCCCGTCGCGGGATCGAGCTCGTGCTGCCGAGCGAGCGGCAGATCACTGTACTCGACGACGACGAGCCGGCCTTGCTGAACGCAGAAATGCCCGACCTTTTCCTCCGGATACGCCTTGGCCACCATCTTGCTCGACATTTCCGAGCCTTGCGCGAAATGCCAGCCCAGGAACGCTGCGTCGATGCAACGCACAAGGGGATTATCCACCTGGAAGTAGCTGATGGTGTCGATGCCTTCGCTTTTCAACAGGTCGAGCACGCCGCTGCGGTCGAGGGCCCGCAGCGAGCCGCCATGCCCGTCGGGCGACATCGCGATGCGTCCGGGCGCCTCGAGCAAAATATTTCCCGCGAAATCCACCGCCGGCATGCGCCCCTGGCGGAAAAAATGCACGCGCGCCTGGTCAAGCCCGAAAAATTTGTGCTCCGCAAAAAATGCCAGGGTTTCTTCATGGTTCGCGTGGCTCGTCATGATGAACCAGTGCAGTGGCCGGCCATAGCGGGCGCCCGCCGCGCGAAGCTTCTCGGCAAAAACCTGGAAAAGCGGCTTTTGTTTTACCGGCGTGATCGGGAACGTGCCCTTGGGCCCGTCCCAGCCCAAACGCGTGCCCTGCCCGCCCGCGACCGTGAACGCCGCGACGCGGCCCGCGCGCAGCGCGACTTCGCCCATCGCCCTGGCCTGCGCCCACGCGCGGGCATCGCCCCCCTGTTCGGGCAGCGGCACATAAGGCGCGGGCGCAAGGTCGCCGAAGCCGGCGCTAGCAGCGGGATTTTTCGCCAGCAGCGTACGGGCCAGCAGGGCGAGTTCGTCGAGATCGATTTCCGCCGCCTCAGCCAGCAACACCTGTTGTTCGGCCGCAGGAAGCTGGTTAAAAAAAGTAAAGACGTGCCCCTGGCCGGCGCGTTGAAAGTTTTCGATGATCGGAAAGGTCGCCATTAAAAAAACGAAGGGGCGATTGAAGGCGGCGACGGTTCACCGGTGCAATGAAAATGATTAGCAATTATCTCAAAATTGAAAAGTAACATCATTTTCAATTTTGAGTTAACATCTGCCACCTTCACGGTTCGAAGCGGAAAATAAATTCGTCCGGCTTGGCGTACCCAAGCTGCTGGCGGATGACGCGCTCGACATAGGCCGGATCCGTACGCAAGCGAGCGAGAACCTGTTGCTGCTCGTGCAACCGCTGCTCCGCGTCGGCCAGCCGCCGCTGGCTCACCCCTTCCTGCGCGCGTAATTGCAAATACTCTGCACGAGTCTGCCACAGCGATACCCCGAAAACCGCGCTCAGAGCGAAAAACAGCAAAGTGTAGATGAGGATGACAACGCGGCGTGCATTCACAGTAATCGTGACGCGAGCCAACTCCCCGTGAACATCGCGCGCAAATCTTTTCGCTCAAAGGGCACAGGCCCAAATAGAGCCGTGGGTCTTTTTGAAACGCATAATCGTTCTCGTTCTCTTACTCATTCTCGTTCTCTCCGATCGAGAACGATTACGAGAACGATATCCACCATTCCGCGCCTAAAGCTTTAACCTGACCCAGCACCCAAAATAGGCGTGCCTTTTGCCATTAGGCCGCATACTCGAAATTGGCCATGTATCAGAGCTTCTATGCGTTGGCGGAGATGCCCTTCAACATCACGCCCGATCCAAAATTTCTTTACCTCAGTCCCACGCACTACGACGCGCTGCAACACTTGCTCTACGGCGTCCGGGAACACAAAGGCTTCATCGTGCTCATCGGTGAAGTCGGTTGCGGCAAAACCACCCTTTGCCGTCGGCTGATGGAGGAACTCGATATCGAGCATTACGATACCGCGCTCGTCCTCAACCCCCGCATCAACGAAATGGAAATGCTCCAAGCCATCCTCACAGACTTGGGTGAAACCCAGCATGCGGACGGCCACTACAATCTCGTCACGCAAATAAATGAAGTTCTCCTCGCCCGCATCGCGGCCGGCCGCGACATCGTGCTCATCATCGATGAGGCGCAAAACCTCACCTTTGAGGTACTCGAGCAAATCCGCCTCCTCTCCAATCTCGAGACCGACAAGCAAAAACTCCTCCAAATCGTTCTCATCGGCCAGCCCGAGCTCAAAGCCATTCTCGCGCGTGACGAACTCCGTCAGCTTCGCCAGCGCATCCTCGTGCATTATGAGCTGCTGCCCTTGTCTCTCACCGACATAGACAATTACATTCGACATCGCCTGGCGCTCGCGGGCAGCCAGGGCCGCCCGCACTTTACCCCCCGTGCCATCCGCAAAATTCACCGCGCGAGCAAAGGGGTTCCTCGCGTGGTGAATAATCTCTGCGACAAGGCCATTCTCTCGGCTTTCATTCGTGAGTCCGACGAGGTAAACTACTGGGACGTTCGCCATGCGATGAAAGACCTGAACAACCTCACAAACTAGGATTTCCCCGCCATGAGCCTCATCAACGACGCCCTTAAAAAAGCCCAGCAACTCCAAACCCAAGGGCAGGCGCCGCCTCCGCCTATTCCCGGCAGCGCATCGGGCGCACCCGGCCTTCCAGCGGATTCGACCCATTCGGCAAGCTCAGGGCAGGCCAGCTCACCGCGGGCCAGCTCCGGCCGCGAGCGATCCATGCCCGGACAAATATTCATGCTCCTGGCATTCGGTGCGGGCGCGCTCATCGCCGTAAGCGTGCTTGCGACCGTTTATTTGCTGCGGCAACCGGCTGCGCTGAGTCCGACCGGGGCAGCGGCGCCCGCCCTGCCTGTCCTCCATAGCTTTAGCGAAGGAGGAAGCTTGCCGAATGGGTCGAACCCGCCGAGCGGGCCCATCGCGCCGGAAAAACCTGCGCCTGCTCCCGTCATCAGCGCCCCGGCCCTTGCTTTGCCGCAAACGATTCCACCTCCCACACCGGGAGAAATCATCGCGACAACTCCCGCCCAAGCTGTGGCAAAATTGCCGACACCGCCTGCCATCGCTCCTGTCCCGGTCACCACTCCTGCCGTAGCCACGGCCTCAAATTCATCGTCTTCTATTTTACCTCCTACGATCGTCATGCCCCAGCCTCCCACCCCGAACCAGCCTGCCCTGCCTGTCCTCCGTAGCTTTAGCGAAGGAGGAAGCCCGCCGAATGGGTCGAATCCATCGAACGGGCCTGATCCCAAAATTCTCGCCTACCTCGATGCCTTGCAAGTCGCCGGGATCCGCGTGTCCGACACCGGCAGCAAAGTGCTCATGAACGATCGCGTTTATCGCGAATGCGAAATCGTCGATCACCTGCTCGGCTTGCGCCTGAAAAAAGTCGAGAGCGACACCCTCACGTTCGTGGATGAACGCGGCGTGGTCTACACGAAGAATTTTTAGGGGGCCGAATTTCATTCAGTTGTGGGCGGGGTGCCCTCACCCCGCAAAAGCGTGGGTGGAGCGCGTTGACCTCAACGCGCTCGAGCGTCTTGAGGTCAAGCCGCTCCACCTTAGGCCTTCTTCAAATATTTCTCCACCTCCGCGAGCGGGCGCGTGTTCAGCACCTGCTTGGCCGTCAGCCATCCCTTGCGCGCCGCGTTCACGCCGGCGCGGACAAACTCGAGCCCGGCGGTATCGTGCGCATCGGGATTGATGGAACAGAGCAGCCCGTGCTCCGCGGCGCGGCGCCAGTAGCGCCAGTCCATGTCGAGCCGCTGCGGGTTGGCGTTAAGCTCGATGATGACGCCATTCGCGATGGCGGCGTCGATGATTTTCGCCGTGTTCACCGCATAACCCTCGCGGCGCAACAGCAGCCGGCCGGTCAAGTGTCCGAGCATGGTCACATGGGGCTGTTCGATCGCCCGCAGGATGCGCGCCGTCATCGTCGCCTCGTCCTGGGTGAAGGCGCTGTGCACCGAAACCACGGCGTAGTCGAGTTGACGCAGGATCGATGAATCGAAGTCGAGCCGGCCATCCGGCAGAATGTCGCATTCGGTGCCGGCAAAAACATGCGTCTTGAAACGTCGCGACGCATTCAGCGCGCGGATCTCCGCCACTTGCTTCAACAATTTCGCCTCGGTCAGCCCGTCCGCCTGAAAACTCGACTTCGAGTGATCCGCAATGCCGAGATACTCCCAGCCCAGCGCCTCGGCCGCGCCAACCATCTCTGTGAGCGTATTGCGCCCGTCGCTCGCCGTCGTGTGGTTGTGAAACGCCCCGCGCAAATCGCCCCATTCGACCAGCCGCGGCAACTCGCCTTGCTCGGCCGCCTCGATTTCGCCCAGCCCCTCGCGCAGCTCCGGCGGAACAAAATGCAGTCCCAGCGCCTTGAAAATGTCCGCCTCGGTTTTAACCGGTTTCCCGCTTTTCCGCTTTTCCGCTTTTTCTTTTTCCGCCTTTTCCTTCGCCGTGCCCTCGCCTTCGGCCGGCACCAGGCCCCACTCGCTCAAGCTCAGGCCGCGCGCCAGCGCCCGCTGCCGCATCTGCACGTTGTGGTCCTTCGAGCCGGTGAAGTGATGCAGCGCGAACACAAACTGATCCTCCGGCACCAGCCGTAGATCCGCCTGCAGCCCGCTGGCGAACCGCACGCTTGCCTTCGTCTCGCCCTGCGCGGTGACTTCCTGCACCTCCGGCAGCCGTATAAACCACTCCACCACCGGCGCGACCTCACTCGCCGCCACGAGAAAATCGAGGTCGCCGATCGTTTCCAACCCGCGCCGCAGGCTGCCCGCCGACTCCGCGCGCACCACCTGAGGCAAGGCGCGCAACCCGGCGAGAATCGGCTCGGCCAGCAGCCACGCGTCCCACCACAAATGACGCTTTCCGTAAGCTTCGCGGTTTTTGATGCCGGTCAAAATCTTTTCCTGGCTCTTTTCGCCAAACCCGTCGAGCTCCGCCACCCGCCCGTCCGCACACGCCGCCGCCAGCGCAGCGATGCTGTCGAGACCGAGCTTTTCGTGCAACGCGCGCACTTTTTTCGCGCCCAGGCCGGGAATCTGCAGCATCTCGACCAGCCCCGGCGCAATCGACGCCTTCAACTCTTCATAAAATTTCAGCCGGCCGGTCGTGTGTAGTTCGCTGATTTTCTGCGCCAGCGCCTCGCCCAGGCCCTTCACGCTATCCAGTCGCTTTTCTCGAATCAGCGTCGCCAGCTCCGCGTCCTCGATGCCCTCCAGCACCCGCGCGCCCGAATGATACGCGCGCACCTTGAACGGGTTCTCGCCCTTCAACTCCAGCAGCGTCCCAATCTCGTTCAGCACGTCGGCGATGTCGTTCTTATTCATAAAAGGACATTACACAAAGATCGCGAAGAACGCGAAGCTCAGATTTTTAACCACGGATTAACCACTGATGAACACTTATGCTCACTTATTAATTTTAACCACGGATTCGATCCGGTTTTAACCGCAGATGCACGCAGATAGACGCGGATACGGCGGGTGGGACTGCTTCACCCAGATACTGCGAATAAACACGCAGGTTGAGCTTCGTGCTTATTCGCAGTATCTGGGATGAAGCTTGTCGAGCCCCCAAAACTGGGCTCGCCCCGGCGAAGCCGAGTCCCGCCCGCCGCGACTGCTCCGTGGTTATCTGCCCAATCTGTCGTGAGATCCCGTGCCTCCTCACATCCAAGCCTCCAATATCCGCGTTCATCTGCGTTCATCCGCGGTTAAAAAATCCGCCTCAAGCTCAGAATTTTCCGCGGATGTCGCGGATATAGCGGATACGATTAATTTCAGTGGCCATAAGTGTCCATCAGTGGTAAAAAGTGGATAGATTTTACCCGCATGCCCTTCTCTTACCAGCGCACGATTCATTTTTCCGACACCGACGCCGCCGGGGTGGTTTTCTTCGCCAACTTCCTCGTGCTCTGCCACGAAGCCTATGAAGAGTCGCTCGCCGCCGCCGGGATCGACCTTAACACCTTTTTTTCCGACCACGGCGTCGTCGTGCCCATCGCCAAAAGCGAAGCCAGCTACCTGCGCCCGCTCCGCGCGGGTGACAAAGTCCTCGTGACCCTCGCGCCGGAACCGATCTCGGAAAACAGCTACGCGCTCAATTGCGAAGTCGTGAAACTTGGCGCCGCAAAAAAAACCACCGCCCGCGTCCGCACCGAACACGTCTGCATTTCCTCGAAAACCCGCGAACGCCTGCCGCTGCCCCCCGCCCTCGCCGCCTGGCTAAAGGCGGGGTGAATTTTCACACGAAGATCGCAAAGGGCGCAAAGCTCGGAAAGCCGCGTCTTGGGGACCCGCCTTCGCTAAAGCTACGCAGGCCAAAGGGCACCCCGCCCACAAAAGCCCGAGTGTAACCCAATAGGTTACTTTCTCATTTTCTCGGCGAGCAGGGCGCGGTTTAATTTTCCCTGCGCGTTGCGTGGCCATTCGGTCACGGCCACGTAGCGTTTGGGTAGCGCGGGTGCCGCGAGCTGCCCGGCCAGAGTCCGGGCCACGCGTTCCAAATCCGGCGCGCGCGCCGTGGCGGGATAGCAAGCCACGACGGCTTCGCCCCACTCCGGATCCGGCACGCCCAGCACCGCCACGTCGTCAAATTCGCCCGTGGCCCGCAACGTCGCCTCCACTTCCGTCGGCGACACTTTTTTTCCGCCCGTGATGATGATGCCGTCGCGCCGGCCCGTCACTTGCACGTGTCCGTTTCCGTCGATGAATCCCAAATCATCCGTCGTGAAGTCCCGCTCGGTGCGCCACTCGGGAAAGTAACCGCGGAAGACCGATTCGCCCGTGATGCGCAGCGTGCCCTCGCCCGTCACATCGATGCGCGCATGCGGCATGACCGCACCGCTGCTGCGCGAGCCGCCGAGGAATTCCTGCGGACGCAACGTCGCCACCATCGCGACGGTTTCCGTCAGGCCATAACTTGGCGCCAGCGGCACGCGGGCCTCCGCCGCGCGGTCCAATAAATCCGGCCAGGCCGGCCCACCGCCCAAAAACACCGCGCGAAACCGCCGCAGCCAGCCGACCGCTTCCGGCTGCGCCAGCAGCCGCTGCAACTGGGTCGGCACCAGCGAAAGAAACCACTCGCCGCTGTCCCCCATCGCCGGCCGCCGGCCCGTTTCAATCTCCGACCAGCTCGCCGGCAGGAACTTGCCTCCCGTGAGCGCGCATCGCATCCATGCCATCAGCCCGCTCACGTGGTGCAACGGCAGCACGCCAACCGCGTTCACCTGCGCCACATTGAAATGCGCGGCGAACCCCTCTACGGCCGCGTTGAGCGTGTCCTGATCGTGCCGCGCGAATTTCAACCGGCCGCTCGTGCCGCCGGATGCGATCATCAGCCAGCCGCGGGCGGGCCCGCCAGCGATTTCAGATTTCAGATTTAAGATTTCAGATTGCGGCAGCGCCGCTTGCTTCGCCTCAGCCAGGATTTGATTCGTCGTACGCACGGCCAACTCCTCCCGTTCGTTTTGGCCCCACGCCGGATCGCACAAAAATACATTCCCCCCGTTGGCCACGGCCTGGGCAAATGCCGCCATGAACCGCGCCGGCTCGCTCTCGCTGATAAAAATATTGCGCGCTTCTTGCGCCACCACGGTGCTTGCACCCAGCGTCCAGGCTAATTCAGCGCGTTCCATACGGCCTCCACGTCGATTCTTTCCACGTCCTCCGCCCGCAAAAATGGCGCGAGCGCCGGCCCGTCGAATCGCGCGTCGGCAAACAGCGGCCACACGCCAAATCCCAGCGCACGCGCCTCGCCCGGCCATTGAAACGCCAACCGCAAGGCCGCCCGCGCGCCCGCCGCGGTTTCCAACGCGGACGAAAACACCACCTTCGCTTTCGCCTCCGCCAGCCGGGCCAGTGTGCCTGCGGCATCGCCCAGCAGGGACGGCTTCACGACGAACACGCCCGGCCATCCGACGGTGAGCCACCGCTCCACCTCGCCTTCGCCCGCGAGCGATTCATCGAGCGCGATCGGCGTCGGATAATCATTCGCCAGTCCGCACAGCAAATCCTCCGTGCCGCGCGCGTCCGCCGCGACCGGTTGCTCGATGAATTCCACCGGCCGCTCGGCACAACGTTCCAGCCAGTGCTCCGCCTGCAGCCGTTGCCACGCGCCGTTGGCATCGAGCCGCAGCTTCGCGCCGCCCGGCAGCGCCGCGCAAACGTCGTCAAGCAACGCCAGCTCGTCGGCCATGTCGCCCACGCCCACTTTCCATTTGAAGGTGCGAAAGCCCGCCTCGGCCAGCGGCGCAATTTTTTTTAGCGCCGGCAATCCCGCCGGCAAAAGTGCCGCGACCGGCAGATGCTTTTGCGTCGTCGAGGCTTTCACACTCGTCGCAGTCTGCAAGGCAAACCGCAGGCACCGCAACCGGACCGGTACGGACGCCAGCTGCTCCGCGGTCATCCGCTCGCCAAGGATCGAACACACCGCCACCACTTCGTCCGCCGTCTCGGTGCCGAACCACGGCAGCACGGCCGCCTCGCCCCAGCCCACCGCGCCGCTCTCGTCTTCCAGCCGCACCAACACACCCGTGCGTTCGGAGAGCACGCCGTGCGCCGTGCGCACCGCGACACGCAACGGCAGGCGATAACGTCGATAGGCAAGGAGGTGGGTCATTGGGAATAATGACGAATTCAGAATGACGAATGACGAATGAGAGGGGCCACGGGCGAATGCTGAACGCCCAATCTCAAATTTCCAATCCCAGACGACCAACTGCTCGCTACTCACTACCCGCTACTATCCGTCACACTGCGTCAGCGATGACGCACGGCCTTCGCGCCAACCCGCTTGGCAATCGCATTCATTGAGCAGACCATCCTGACGCGTTGCAGGGGTGTCAGCTTGGCCATTTGTTGCGCGCGAACGATCTCCGCGTGCTCAAACGAGCCGAAGACAGGTTTTGGCGAATTTTGCAGGCGGCTCACAATCGAATAGGTTAACCGGCTCCTCACTGTCTGCAATATCTTGTTGAATTACTCGAGCTGGTGGAGCGCGTTGACCTCAACGCGCTTAAAGCGTCTTGGGGACAAGCCGCTCCACCTCGGAAAATCACAATGACTCACACCGCATGCTGCTCGATGAAGGCCCTAATGGCCGCAGGATCGGCGCGCATGGGATATTTCAGGATGGGCTTGGATTTCAGCTCCTCAAGGCTTGGGTGGATGGGTGCGGTGCCAATCGCCCGGCGGATGGTGTCGGGAAACTTTGCCGGGTGGGCGGTGGCAAGCACGACGCTGGCACGGTCGTGACTGAGCTCCTTGAAGCCGCACGCCGTGTGCGGGTCCACCACGTAGCCATAGCGCTGGTGGACGCGGCGGATGATTTCCGGAATCTCCGCATCGGAAGAGCGCGAAGCAGTAAAGGTGTCGCGATTGAAATTTTCGAAATGATATCCGCCGGTGGCCTTGAACGCTTGCAGGACTTCGCGCACGCGCGCCGGGTCGCGGTCGAGGCTGTAGAAAAGGAACCGCTCGAAATTTGACGCCACCTGGATGTCCATTGATGGCGCCAGGCTCGGCCTCACTTCACCGAGGCGATAATCGCCGGTCGTGAAGAGGCGGCAAAGAATGTCGTTTTGGTTGGTGGCGACCTTAAAGCTGCGGATGGGCACGCCCATTTTTTGGAGCATCCAGCCGGCGAGCACGTTGCCGAAATTGCCCGTGGGCACGACGAACTCGATATTGTCGCGCACCGCGCCGGGCAGCCGCAGCCAGGCATAAAGATAGTAAACGCACTGCGCGAGGATGCGCGCGAGGTTGATGGAGTTGACGGCCGAGAGCCGATGGCGCACGCGGAACTCCTGGTCGGCCAGGATCTCTTTCAGCGCGGCCTGCGCATCGTCGAACGTGCCCTCGAGCGCGATCGAGAAGACGTTGGCCGCACCGGTGCAGGTCATCTGGCGCTCCTGCAGCGGCGATACGCGACCGTCGGGGTATAAAATAAAAATGGCCGTGCGCGGCTTGCCGAGCAGGCCATGGATGGCGGCGGCACCGGTATCGCCGGAGGTGGCGCCGAGGACATTGATCGAATTGTGCCGCACGGCGCACTGATGCTCGTAGAGGTTGCCGAGGAGCTGGAGCGCGAAGTCCTTGAATGCCAGCGTGGGGCCGTGGAACAGCTCGAGCACATAGGTGCGCTCGTCGAGTTTCACCAGCGGCGCGATGTCGGGATGGTCGAACTTGGTGTATGACTTTTCGATCAGGGCGCGCAGCGTGGCAGCGTCGACGTCCGTGGCAAAGCGGCGGAGAAATTCAAAACAGAGTTCGCCGTAATTGAGTTTACCCCAGCGGCTGAGTTCGCCGCTGAAATCCGGCAGCGTCTCCGGCAGGAACAGGCCGCCATCCGGCGCGAGGCCGGTGGCCACGGCATCGGAGAAGCCGAGGGGCGGAGTCTGGCCGCGGGTGGAGAGGTATTTCACGGGAGTAGCGAGTCGGGAGCAGCGAGTAGTGAGTAGAATCGGCGTTCGTTCTTCGATGCTCGCTACTCACTACCCGCTACTCACTACTTCTTCAGATTTTTTCCAATTTGAACGCCGCGTGCGCGACGCGGGCGGCTTCGTCCGAGCGTTCAAGGTCGATGATGACGGAGATTTTGATCTCGGACGTGCTGATGAGCTCGATGTTGATGCCCACGTCTGCCAGCGCCTGGAAAAGCGTCGCGGCGACGCCGCTGTGTGTTTTCATGCCCACGCCGACGACGGAGAGCTTGGCAATTTTCTCGTGCACGGCGATCTCGCCACCGCCGATGCCAGCAAAAACGGGTTCGAGTGCCTTGACCGCCTTATTGCTGTCGCCCTTCGGCACGGTGAACGTGAGGTTGGCGATGCCACGGCGGCCGACGTTCTGCACGATCATGTCCACGATGATGTTGGCGTCCGCCAGCACGCGAAAAACCTTGGCCGCCGAGCCGGGCTTGTCAGGGATGTTGCTGATGACGACCTTGGCCTGGTCCTTGTCCACGGCCACGCCGCGGACGACGACTTGTTCCATATAGGTGACTTCTTCTTTCACGGTGGTTCCTGGGTTGTGGTTAAAGGATGAGCGGACTTCAAAAATGACGTCGTATTTTTTGGCGAACTCGACCGAGCGCGACTGCATGACCTTGCTGCCGGACGAGGCGAGCTCGAGCATTTCATCGTAGGAAATTTCCATCAGTTTCTGCGCATTTTTCACGACGCGCGGGTCGGCGGTGTAAACGCCATCCACGTCGGTGTAAATTTCGCATTTGTCGGCCTTGAGCGCGGCGGCCAGCGCGATGGCGGTGAGGTCGGAACCGCCGCGGCCGAGGGTGGTGATCTGGCCGTCATCGTTGATGCCCTGGAAGCCGGCGACAATGACGACGCGTCCGGCCTTCAGGTCGTTTTCCACCGGCTTCGGGTTGATGGTCTTGATCTTGGCCTTGGTGTGCGACTTGTCGGTGAAGATGCCCGCCTGCGCGCCGGTATAGCTCACGGCATCGACGCCCAGACCCTGCAAGGCCATGGCGGTGAGCGCGGTGGTCTCCTGCTCGCCGATGGCTAGGAGCTGGTCGAGTTCGCGATCGCTCGGATGTTCGCACAAGGATTTGGCGCGGGCGATGAGCTCGTTGGTCACGCCAGCGCGGGCGGACACGACGACGACAATCTCGTGGCCCTCGTCATGCGAGGCCTTGATGCGCTCGGCGACTTTCTTGATGCGTTCGACGTCACCCACGGAGGTGCCGCCATATTTTTGGACGATGCGGGACATGGAGGAAAAGTGGAAAGGCGGAAATTCGAAAATCGGAAAACGTCATTCGGCAAAATCCCCGATGCGCAGGAGCAGGGGTTTTTCGAGCACGCTCTTGAGTTTCGCCAGGCTGGCGATGGTGGCGCGGATGGCGCGTTCGTCGCTTTCGTGGGTGGTAAGGATGAGCGAGGCGGCGTCGCGCCGGTCGGCCGCGGTTTGGATGACGCTGGCAATACTCACGCCGTGGCGGGCAGTAACGGTGGCAACCTGCGCGAGCACGCCGGGCCGGTCGCGCACGGTGAGCCGCAGGTAATGGCGGCCGCGCACGCGTTCCAGTGGCGCGAGGCGCACCCGTTTGCCGCCGCGGGCGTGGAGGTCGGCCGCTTCCTCGGGCAAAACCACGGCCTTGCCGGTGGTCAGGAGCGCGACGGCGTCGGCGATGTCGCTGATGACGGCGCTGGCGGTTGCGTCCTGGCCGGCGCCACGGCCAATGTAAGTGGTGGTGCCGACGACATCGCCGGTCACGGAGATACCGTTGAACACGCCGTTGACGTTGGCGAGCACGCGTTCGTGCGGAAGCAGGGTCGGGTGCACGCGCACGAAAAGTTCATTTTGCTCAAAATCGCGGGTGATAACGGCGAGCAGCTTGATGCCGTAGCCGAGCTGCGCGGCGGTGCGGAGATCGGCCTGGGTGATGCGCTCGATGCCCTCGACGATCATCTGGCCGGTGCGTACCCATACGCCGTGCGCGAGATAGGCGAGAATGGCGGCCTTGTGCGCGGCGTCCCAACCCTCCACGTCGAGTGATTCGTCGGCCTCGGCATAACCGAGCCGTTTCGCGTCGGCGAGAATGTCATCATAGCTCGCGCCTTCCTGCGTCATGCGGGTGAGGATATAATTGCAGGTGCCATTGAGGATGCCGTAGATGAGCTTGAAGCGGTTGGCGACGAGGCCTTCACGCAGGGCTTTGATGATCGGGATGCCGCCGGCGACGGATGCCTCGAACAAAAAGTGGCCGCCATGCTTGCGCGCGGTGGAAAAAATTTCCGCGCCGTGCCCGCAAAGCAGCGCCTTGTTGGCGGAGACGACGATCTTGCCCTGCCGCAACGCCGCGAGCGTGATCTCGCGTGCAAGGTCGGTGCCGCCGATGAGCTCGCACACGATGTGCACGGCGGGATCGGTGGCGACCGCAAGCGCGTCGGTGGTGAGTTTGGCCGCAGGGATTTTGACCGCGCGGGCTTTTTTCAAATCGCGCACGGCCGCGCGGTGCAACACGAGCCGCACGCCCAGGCGCGACTCCAGCTCGGCGCGCGAGCGGCTGAGATGTTTCCACACGCCCTGCCCCACCGTGCCGAGGCCGCACAGACCGATGTTGATGATGGGAGGGTTAGACATGTTGGAAATTGAAACGATGGGATATCCGAGGTGGAACGCGTTATCCTTAACGCGTTGGGAGGCCATGGCAGACAAAAAATAGCGGATTGGGGACAATCCGCTCCACCTGCTTCATTGCGAGATCTCCTTTTTCTTTACAAACTTGTTTTCCGTGCCGTTGAGGAGACGGACAATGTTGGCCCGGTGGCGGAGGATGACCAACACGGCAATCAAAAGGGCGAAATATTGCAAAAATGGTTGCTCATGCAGAAAAAAAGCGGCAGCGGGCAAGGCGATCGCGGCGATGATCGATGCGAGTGAAACATAACGGGAAGCATAAAATGCAATAATCCACACCGCGCCGGCGATCAGCGTCGCGATTGGCAGCAGGACAAGGAACCCACCTGTGGCCGTGGCCACACCCTTGCCACCGCGGAACTTGGTGAAACAGGAATAACTGTGACCAATAATGGCACCGATTAAGCCAACAACACCCATCTGGATGCCCAGAATCTCAAGCATTTGATCAGTAGCGGAATTGATATCCGTATGACGCAGGGCGGCTGCCTGCCAAAAGAAGAAAAACATCGGCCAAGCCGTCGCTACCACTCCTTTAAGCACGTCGAGAAAGAACACCAAATTGCCCGGGCCTGCGCCCAGCACGCGCTTCACGTTGGTCGCGCCGGAGCTTTTGCTGCCGACTTCGAAAATGTTGACGCCCTTCGCGCGCGCAATGAGGTAACCGAAAGGCAGCGAGCCCAGCAGGTACCCGACGGCGGCGATGAAAAGGGGAAGAAGCATGGCAATCAGATTGTCATGCTGAGCGTCAGCGAAGCATCCAGTTGGATCCCGATTGGCCGAGTCATTATGGATTCTTCGCTTCGCTCAGAATGACATAACGGGGTCGTGTCATTCACAGTTGCACGAACTTCGCCAGCTTGATGGCGGGATGGCTTTTGATTTCCTGGCGGGCATTCTCACTCGGTTCGGTGTCCACACGCACGACCATGTAGGCCGTGCCGCCGGGCGTGAGGCGGCTGAGCGACATGTCGGCGATGTTGACCTTGTCCTTGCCGAGGATCGTGCCGACCGCGCCGACCATGCCGGGCTGGTCCATGTTTTCGAGGACAAGCAACTTGCCCTCGGCGGCGACTTCGACGTCGCGGCCGTTGATGCCGACAATGCGCGGCTGGCTGGTCTTGCCGTTGAGCGTGCCTTGCGCAGAAAAGGTTTTCCCCTCGGGCGTCACGGCCTCGACCGCCATGAGCTCGGTGTATTCGTTGTCCCCGGCCGATTTCACGACCTCGAGGCGCACGCCAAGGCGCTGCAGCACGACGGGGGCGTTGACGAAATTGACCTCATCGCCGCTGATGCGGCGGAGGAAGCCGCGCTGAATCGAGCGCGTGACGGATTCGGCGTCGAGATCGACGATCTTGCCCCAGTAGGTGATGCGGAGCGCGGCGACTTGCTGCGGCGCGATCTGCTGGACGAGCGTGCCGAGTTTCGCGCCGAGATCGAGATAGGGCCCGAGGATCTTGAGGGTGTTTGCATCGATCGAGGGCATGTTGACGGCATTGCGGATCACGCCGCCGGCCAGCGCATCGGCAATCTGCTCGGCGACTTCGACGCCGACGGCATCCTGCGCCTCGGCGGTCGAGGCACCGAGGTGGGGCGTGAGGACGACGTTGGGCAGCGCGCGAAATTCGCTTTCCTTGGCCAGAGGCTCATCTTCGTAAACGTCGAGACCGGCCGCGGCAACCTTGCCGGATTTGAGCGCGGCGAGAAGGGCGGCTTCCTTGATGATGCCGCCGCGGGCGCAGTTGAAAATGCGCAGGCCTTTTTTGCATTTTTCAAACGCCGCTTCGTCGATCATGTAGCGCGTGTCGTCGGTCAGCGGCATGTGCACGGTGATATAATCCGACTGGGCGAGAAGTTCATCGAGCGCGACGGCCTCGACCTGCATCGCCTTCGCTCGGCTGGGTGAGAGATAGGGATCATAGGCGAGTACGCGCATGCCGAAGGCCTGGGCGCGCTTGGCGACTTCGCCGCCGATGCGGCCAAGGCCGACAATGCCGAGGTTTTTTTTGAAAAGCTCTATGCCGCTGAAACTTTTGCGATCCCACTGGCCGGCCTTCATCGAGGCGGCGGCTTGCGGTAGAGGACGCGCCCCGCAGAGAATGTGGGTGAAGGTGAGCTCGGCCGTGGCCACGGTGTTGCCCGCCGGGGTATTCATCACGACTACGCCGTGCTCGGTGGCGGCATCGACATCGACGTTGTCCACGCCCACGCCGGCGCGGCCGACGACTTTTAAGAGCGGTGCCGCGGCAAAGACCTCGCGGGTGACCTTGGTCTCGGAGCGCACAGCGATGGCGTGCACATCCTTGACGAGTTCAAGGATCTTGGCCGGGGACGAGCCGTAGGCCTCGACCACTTCAAAGCCCGGCTGCTGGCGCAGGTAGGCTACTCCCTTGGGTGAGATCTTGTCGGCAACGAGGATTTTCATGGAGAAAAGTGCCCAAGCGAAGGCCTTCGCAGGCCGCGCCGCAAGGAAAAGGTGAAGAACCGTCTAGAATAAGCTTGGTTACTTTCGTGGCCTGGCAAATGAAAGAATCGGCTGATTTTATTGCGCACGATTCTTGCTAGCCTATCGTTTCATTGCGCAGATTTTGTCCAGTAAGTGGAAACTTATCCTCATCATTAGCGTCTAGTCATCTTGAGCATGCAAGCCGTTGCCCTCCCCATTGTCGCCCCGGCCAGGGATATTCGTTTCGATTCGTTGCGGGGCCTATTACTCGTGTCCATGGCCATCAACCATCTGCCGAGCGACCTGCGCGTGGTCACGGATCAAGGCGCGGGCGTCGTTTCCTCGGCGGAAGGCTTCGTGTTTTTATCCGGGGTGCTCGCGGGTTTTGTTTACACACGCCGGCTGTGGCGTGAAGGCGCCAGCCGCCTGCGCGCGATGACCCGGCATCGGGCGGGCGTGATTTACGGCTGGCATCTCGTGGCCTACTTTGGGGCGTTTGTCGCGCTGGCGATCAATGCCTGGCTCACCGGCGTTCATTCCAACACCTCGCCGCCACTGTTCACGGACAAACCCCTGCTCTCGGCCGTCCTCGGCCCGCTGCTGCTCTACCAGCCCGGCCTGCTCGACATTCTGCCGATGTATTGCGTGTTTGTGCTGTTGCTGCCATTTGTACTCGGCGCGCTGGAGAAAGGATGGCGCTGGCCCTTGCTCGCGACGAGCTTTGCACTTTGGGCCATCGTGCAGTTCCTGCCCAATTATGACGGCTCGATAATTTTTCCGCCGCTCAATCTCGGTTTTTTCAACCTGCTCGCATGGCAGTTTCTTTTCATCAGCGGCATCGCCATCGGCTATGCGAAGACCAAGAGCGCGACGGCGCTCGCGCCCGTGCGGCCGGGCTTGCTGCTCGCCGTCATCGGCGGCGCGGTATTTTTCTTCTGCTTGCAACACCGCTTTATTCCCTCGCTCTGGTCGGATCGGCATTTTGGCATTTTGCTCAACAAGCCTTCACTCGGTGCAGTGCGGTTGATGAGCAGCGCGCTCTTATTCTACCTGGTTGCCGTTGCCGGCACGCGTTTCCCTCGCCTGCTTTCCTGGCCTCCGCTGGCCATGCTCGGGCGGCATTCCCTGCCGGTGGTCGCGTCCCAATGCGTGCTGGTGCTCGTCTTCCTTGCGCACGACAACTTTCTGGCCACCGCGACGGATCGCTGGATCGTCTCCGGCGTCACCATCGCCTCGCTGTTTGCCGTGGCTGGCCTGTGCGAAATACTGCAACGCAAGCCCAAGCCTTACGTCGAGTCGCAGCGCGATCGCGCCCGCCCGGTGCCGGTCTTTGCCGCCGCCAAGGTGAATGAACAAGCCCGCGCGGCGTGAACGTCAGATGGGTTTCATGGATTATGGGTTAGAAATAGATTTCAAATCAGGGACGCCGCGCGCCACCCAAAAGTCTGTTTACAGAAAAAGGCGTTACGCCCCACCGGAGAAAAATTCCCGCACGGCCGCCACGACTTGGGTGCGAGGCACCTCGCGCTCGCTGCGCTCGGTGAGGTCGCGAAGTTTAACCACGCCGCGCGCCAGCTCGTCGCCGCCGTAGATGAGGGCGAGCTTCGCGCCCGAATCGGCCGCGAGCTTGAATTGCTTGCCGAAGGCCACCTCCTTGAGCGGATACTCGACGCTGCGGCCGGCCGCCCGCAGCGCCGCAATGTCGGTAAAAGCCGCACGACGCTCCGCCTCGCCGCCGATGACCGCATAAACATCCACCGCGTCGACAAACTTCGGCATTAGTCCGCGCTGATCGAGCAACAGATCAAACGTCATGTCGCCGATGGCAAATCCGACCGCGGGCAAATCGCCATAGCCGAGCTTGCCAATGAGATTATCGTAACGTCCGCCGCCCGCCAGCGCGCGCAGTTCCCCTTTGCGGTCGAACGCCTCGAAGACAAAACCGGTGTAATACACCAGCCCGCGCACGACGCCGAGATCGACCTCGACAAAACGTGCCAGCCCCATCGCCTCGAGCCCGCCGAGCAGTTTTTTCCAGTCGGCCAACCGCGCGGTTAGCTTGTCGCCGCCGAGCGAGGCGAGCGTTTTTTCCAACGCGCCGAGCGTCTTGATTTGCAGAAACGCGAGCACTTTTGCCTTCAACCCGGCATCGAGCGGACCAAAGGTTTCCGTGTAGCTTTTGAATGCGCCGTCGCCGAGTTTTTCGTGTTTGTCGATGGCGCCGAGCATCGCGTGGGTGCGCGATTCGTCGAGACCGAGCGCCTCGAGATAAAAAAACCATAGGTTGCGATCGCTCAGCCGCACGTAGAAATCTTGCTCGGTCAGCCCAAACGAGCAGAGGCACTGCACCAGCAGCGCGATAAGCTCAATTTCCGCCTCGGGGCCGGGCTCGCCGAAGATGTCGGCGTTGAACTGATGAAAGCACCGCCCGCGGCCTTTTTGCATCCGTTCGTAGCGGTAAAATTCGCCGATGCTAAACCACTTGATCGGCCGTTTGAGCGTGGGGGCTTTCTCGCCGACGAGGCGGCACACCGTCGGCGTCATCTCCGGCCGCAGCGCCACCTCGCGGCCGCCCTTGTCCGTGAAGCTGAACAGTTGTTGTTCGATCTCGTCGCCTGACTTCGTCTTGTAGAGTTCGAGCGGCTCGAGCACGGGCGCGTCGTATTCGGCAAAGCCGAACGCGCGGGCATTCTGGCGCCAGAGCCGGAAGATGTGGTTCCGGCGCGTCAGCGCGTCGGGATAAAACTCGCGGAAACCGGGGAGGGTTTGAAACGTGGCCATGCGAGAGGAAAGAATTGTGGCTCACCTACGCCGGGCGCGAACCAAAAAAAAGGCCGGGCGACTTGGCCCGTCCTTTTTTTATTGAGATAAAAATTTATGCCCTAAGGAGCCTGCAGCTTCACGAGGTCGATCTTCTTGAGCTGCTGCTTAAGCACCTTGCCCGACTTGAATTTCACCACCGCGCGTTGCGGGATGATGACCTCGGCCTCGGGTTTGTTGGGGTTGCGGCCCACGCGCTGCTTGCGCACCTGTACTTCGAGGACGCCAAAGTTGCGTAACTCAACATTGCGTCCTTCGGCCAGGGCTTTTTGAATGATGTCGAGCGTCATCTGAACCGTGGCCTGCACTTCCTTTTGCGGAAAGCCCGTTTTTTCATAAATCGTCAGCACAATCTCGCGTTTCGTCAGATTATTCGACATGGTGAAATCCTCTTTTTGGGGTCGTTTATCTTCATCTAAGTTATTTTCTTCCAAAGGTTACGTCAACAGCCAGTTAGGCATTTTTGATCAAAAATGCGTGAAAAAGCTGCACAAGACTCACTAGCGCAACTGTCTAACCACATTTAGAATTCGTGAAAAAAATCCTTTTCAAAGTAACTGCCTGCCACCGATCCGGCGAAATTGCCTTAAACTCATCGGTTTCCGATAAAGGTGGTAAAGACAAGCGACGGCTTGAACCTCGCTTTTCCCTCCACGCTTTCCATGCCTGACCCCGTAGCTGTAAACGCCATGTTCGCGCGCATCGCGCGGCGCTACGACCTCGCCAACCGCCTGCTCAGCGGCGGCGTTGATGCGTGGTGGCGCCGCCGCCTCGTCGCCGCCGTGCGTCGTGCGCAACCGCACGATGTGCTCGACCTCGCCACGGGCAGCGGTGACGTGGCCTTCGCCCTCGCTGGCGCGCTGCCGGCTGACACGCGCATCACCGGCATGGATTTTTGCCAGCCCATGCTCGATGAGGCGGAATTGAAAAAGCCAAAATCTCCCCGCTACGCCGGCATCGACTTCTGCCGAGGCGACGGCCTCGCGCTGCCGCTGGCCGATGCCTCGTTCGACGCCGTGACGATTTCCTTCGGCCTGCGCAACATGGCCGACCGCGACCGCGCCTTGCGCGAGATGCGTCGCGTGCTGCGGCCCGGCAGTCGGCTCTTCGTGCTCGAATTTTCTCAGCCGTCACCGTGGTTCCGGCCGTTTTATTTCTTCTATATGCGACGGCTCGCCCCGCTGCTGGCCGGCCGATTGACCGGCGACCGCGCCGCCTACGAATATCTCTGTGGCTCCATCGAGCAGTTTCCCGGACGCGACGCGCTCGCCGGCCAAATCCGCGAAGCCGGCTTCAAGCGCGTCTCCGCGCGCAGCCTGACCTTCGGTATCGTGGCGCTGCATGAAGCGGTCGCATAAGCGACCTGGCACATCCCAAAACGCCAAATTTCCAAACTCCAAAAGAGTCCCGCGTGCCGGAGGCACGCCGCTATTTTGGGGATTTGGACTTTTGGTTTTTGTGATTTGCGCGGCCGAATGGGCGCGCCTCAGTTAAAGGACTTGCCGCAACCGCAGCTACTGTGGGCATTCGGGTTTTTGATTTCAAACCCCTTGCCGTGCAGGCCATCGTCGAAGTCGATGTTCGAGCCGTCGAGATAGGCGAGACTCGATGCATCAATGAGCAGTTGCAGGCCCTCGCTCTCGAAGGTCGTATCGCCGAGCTTCAGTTCATCAAACGAAATGCCGTATTGCAGGCCCGAGCAACCACCGGTCTCGACAAAAACGCGCAAACGTTTGTCAGCGGCATTGCGTTCCTGCGACAGGGTGCGGACTTGTGCGGCGGCACGGGGCGAGAGCGTGATCATCCGAAAAAAGTAATCTCCTCCCGCGGGCTGTCAACCGGCCGCACAGAGGCAAATTGCGGTTTTGAGCCGGGGTCAAGCATCGCTGAAGCAGTTTTCATGCTAGATGACGATTTACCCGCTTGCAAGCGATGACGACCTACCCTTCCTTGAGAGTGCGACGGCCATGAAAAATATTTTTACCGAACTGCATTACGAGATTACCCAAAAACTGGCGGAGGGCGGCATGGGCATCGTCTATGAAGCCGTGCAGCACGGAGCGGGCCATTTCCGCAAGGTCGTCGCCCTAAAGATTATTCGCGAGGAATTTTCAGCCATCCCCGAGTTTCAAAAAAACTTCATCGGCGAGGCCAGGCTCGTGGCCGACCTCATTCACACCAACATCGTGCAGACCTACCACCTCGGGCAGACCGGCGGCCATTATTTCATGGTGATGGAACTGGTCCGTGGCGTGAACCTCGACGAGTTCCTTGAGCGCCATCGCGAAATCGAGCGGCCCGTGCCGGTTGACCTCGCCGCTTTCATCGTCTCGCGCATCGCCCGCGGCCTCACCTATGCGCACCAGAAGCGCGACCACGAGGGCCGGCTGCTCGGCATCGTCCACCGCGATATCGGGCCAAAAAATGTCCTCCTGGGCAACGAAGGCGACGTGAAGCTCACGGACTTCGGCATCGCGAAGGCCCTCGACCTGATGTATAACGACGAAGGCAAGGTCATCGCCGGCCGGGATGACTATCTTTCGCCCGAGCAGGCCAGCTACGCCATCACTGATGCCCGCGCCGATCTCTTCCCGCTCGGCATCGTTCTCACCGAATTGCTCCTCGGGAAAAATGTCTTCCACTCGTCTGACCGCCTGCAGACCCGCCGCAACATCCTCACGATGCCCATCCCGCAGTTTGGCGAACTCCGCCGCGACATCGATGCGCGCCTCGAGGCCATTATCCAAAAGGCTCTCCGCCGCGACCGCGACAAGCGTTACCAGACCGCCTACGAGATGCTCACCGACCTCGAGCTCTACCTCTACAGCGACCGGTACGGCCCCACCAACGAAAAGCTCAGCTCTTATCTGAAGGAGCTCATGAGCACCCAGGAGCCGGCTACACACCCACCTTCCTTCCGGCCACCCGCCCGGATCCACCCCTGACATGCCCCACGTCAATCACGCCAGTCTGACCAACGGAGCATATGAGCGGGCACGGAATTAGCCAAGACCTTCGCCAGCGCCAGACGCAGCAGCTCGTGCTGGCGCCGCAATTGCGGCAATCGCTGAAAATTTTGCAGGTGGCCGCGCTCGACCTGCGCTCCGTCATCCAGCAGGAACTGCAAAGCAATCCCACGCTCGAGGAGATGCCCACGGACGACGCGAGCTTCGAGAAGGAAACCGGCACCGACAACAACGAGGCAGGCGATGCCGCCGAGACGCGCGAGGAAATGGATTTCTCCAAAGAGTTTGAGATCCTAACCAAGCTTGATGACGACTGGCGCGACCACATGTCCCAAGTCGGCGGCGCGCAGCCTTACACGAATGAGGATGCCGAGAAACGCCAGCACTTCTTCGATTCGCTCGTCACCGAGACCTCGCTGCAAGAGCACCTCATGGGCCAGGCCGCGCTCGCCGACATCGATCCACCCACGCTCAATGCCATGCGCCATCTCGTCGGCAGCCTCGATGACCACGGCTTCCTCACGCAAACGCCGGCCGATGTCGCGCTGCAAACCAACCTGCCGCTCGAGGTCGTGCAGGCCGCGGTCAAGCTCCTCAAGACCTTCCAGCCGCCCGGCATCGGCAGCCAAAACCTGCAGGAATGCCTGCTCGCCCAGCTCGCCGCCAAGGGTCGCGGCGAATCGCTCGCGGCGCGCATCGTGCGCGACCATTTTGCCCTGCTCACCCGCCGCCGCATCCCCGAGATCGCCCGCAAACTCGGCGCACGCATGGACGACGTGCAGTCGGCGATCGAGGACATCGGCATCCTCGATCCCGCGCCCGGACGGCGCTTCGCCGAGGACAGCAACCGGGTGGTCTCGGCCGACGTCACGGTCGAGAAGGACGGCGGCGAATGGAAAATCATCCTCAACACCGACTACATCCCGCGCCTGCGCATCTCGAACACCTACAAGGAGCTCATCGCCAAGGGCACGCTCTCGAAGAGTGAGCGCGATTACCTGCGTGAGCACATGCGCTCCGGCAAGTTTCTCATCAACTCCATCCAGCAGCGCCAGCAGACGATCGAGCGCATCACGCGCGAAATCATCAAGGTGCAGGGCGAGTTTTTCGAGCAGGGCGTCTCGAAACTAAAGCCGCTCACCATGACGCAGATTGCGGAGGTGGTGGGCGTGCACGAGACCACCGTCAGCCGCGCCATCGCCAATAAATACATCCGCACCCCGCACGGCGTCTTCGAGTTCAAATATTTCTTCACCCCGGGCTACCAGGCAGACAGCGGCGCCTCCGTCTCGAACACCAGCGTTAAAGAAATGATCAACGACCTCATCATGCTCGAGGACAAGGCCCATCCGTTGAGCGACCAGGAAATCGTCATCAAGCTGCAGGAAAAAGGCATCAACATCGCCCGCCGCACCGTGGCCAAATATCGCGAAGAACTCGGCGTGCTGCCCAGCAATCTGCGGCGCGAGTATGGGTGAGCCGCCTTCGCCAAGGCTCCGGCGTGCCAGGGCCGAATCGTTCTCATACTCCTAATCGTTCTCGTTATCCTTGGTCATTCGTCATTAGGTGTAGTTGGTAGTTAGTATTTGGTACTTGGCACCTGATACTTGGTACTTGGCGCCTTCATGGCGCCAGCGCCATGCTGGGCTCGATCTGCAGTTCCATGCCGCGCGCATCCGTGCCATCGGCATCGGCCCACGCAGCGAAGGCGATCATGCCGGCATTGTCGCCCGTGTGCTGCGGCGCCGCGGCCAGCAGCGGCACGCGGCATTCGTGCGCGAGCCGGCCCAGCGCCGCCCGCAGCAATTGATTGTTGGCCACGCCGCCCGAGAATCCGAGGCTGCGATAGGAGGGACCTTGTTCCAGCGCCGCCGCGGTCTTGCGCACCAGCGCATCGATGACCGCCTGTTGATAGCTCGCGCACAAATCCGCCATCCGCACCGGCACCTCCGCCGTCGGCATTTTTTCGAGCAAATAGCGCAGGCTCGTCTTCAGCCCGGAAAAACTGAAATCCAAATCGTCGCGCCGGCCGATGCCGCGCGGAAAATCAAACGCATCCACGCGGCCCCCCGCCGCGATTTTCTCGATCAGCGGTCCGCCGGGATAGCCAAGGCCGAGCAGCTTCGCCCCCTTGTCCAGCGCCTCGCCCGCCGCGTCGTCGCGCGTCGAGGCCAGCGTCACAATCCGCCGATCCTCTGGGATGGAAAACAACAACGTATTCCCGCCCGACACGATGAGCCCGAGATGCGGCAGCAGCCCGGCCAGCTTGGCGTCGAACGCCGCCGGATCCTCCGCATGCAGCGCGATAAACGGCGACCACGCATGCGCTCGCAGATGGTTCACGCCCGCCAGCGGCACGCGCAAGGCCAGCGCAATCGCCTTGGCCGCGGCCACGCCCACCGCAAGGCATCCGGCCAGGCCCGGACCGCACGTTACAGCGACTTTTTTCACGCGCGAAAATTCCTCCGTCGTCCGCACGCGGGCAAACAGCGGCGCAAACGTCCGCAGGTGCTCGCGCGTGGCGAGGTCGGGCACCACCCCACCATGGCGCTCGTGCAGTGCGATCTGACTGTGCACCCACTCGCCGGCCAGCCCGCGCACCGGATCAAAAAACGCGACCGCCGTCTCGTCGCACGAGCTTTCGAGCGCGAGGATCATTTGGCCGACACGCCCGATGCGCTATTCGCGGCGAACGCCTGCACGCCGCGCAGCACGTCGATCGCAGCCTGGAGCTGCCGGTCTTCAATGGGCGCAAAACCGAAGCGCTCGGCAAACTCCTTGGGATCAGTGATGTCGTCGCGTTCGTTCTGCAGGCGGATTTTCTCGTCCTCATCCGCCGAGAGCACGACTTCGACCTGCGGGCTGACGCCGTGCTCGTGGATGGCCACGCCGCTCGGCGTGTAGTAGTGCGCGGTCGTCAGGCGCAGCCCCTCGCCGTTCTTGAGCTTGAAAATCGACTGCACCGAGCCCTTGCCGAATGACCGTTCGCCGACGATGACCGCGCGATGGGTGTCCTTGAGCGCGCCGGTCACGATTTCGGCGGCACTCGCACTGCCGGCATTGACGAGCACGGCCATGGGCAGCGTGAGCGGATCGCCGTCGCCCTCGGCACGGTATTCGTCGCGGTCATCGGGCTGGCGGCCCTGGGTGTAAACGATGAGTTCGTCCTTCTTGAAAAATGGGTTCGCCACCGCCACTGCGGCGTCGAGCAGTCCGCCGGGATTGTCGCGCAGGTCGATGATCAGGCTCGTCGCCCCATCGTGCAGCAATTTGTCGAGCGCCTTGTCGAATTCGTCCGCGGTATTGTCGGAAAATTCGGTCAACTGGAGGTAGCCGATTCCGCCCGACAGTAGGCGGACGCTGCGCACGCTGTCCATCTTGATGGCTTCGCGCGTGATCGTGACGTCGAAGTTTTTCTGCGTGCCTGGTCGAAACAGGCTCACTCTCACTTTGGTCTTCAGTTTGCCGCGCAAGCGT
>Ga0207009_1020_pt1 | contig 27029 bp, 23 predicted proteins | sample Alteio_BWMinCont_81_FD_153479 | JGI IMG/M metagenome (GOLD analysis project Ga0207009, IMG submission 153479) | Enriched cells from forest soil in Barre Woods Harvard Forest LTER site, Petersham, Massachusetts, United States -... | ecosystem: Environmental > Terrestrial > Soil > Temperate forest >... | reverse complement strand
CGCTGGCAGCCGGGGCAGGCGCTGGAAAAAGGGGCATACGGCATCGAGGTGCCCCCACTAAGCGAACCGCAGATGATCCCCGATGCAGTGGTTGTTCCGCTGGTGGCGTTCGATGCGACGGGGCACCGGCTGGGATTCGGCGCCGGTTATTATGACAGGACCATAGAACGGTTGCGCGCATCGCAAAAAAGCGTACAGATTATCGGCGCAGCATTCAGTGTACAGCAAGTAGAATCCATTCCGGCGGAAGCGCATGATGCCAGGCTGGATGCAGTGGTGACTGAGAAGGGGATTTTAAGGACGCCATGAAATTATTATTCTTAGGCGACGTAGTGGGCCGCAGTGGACGCGATGCGCTGGTGAAACATCTGCCGAAATTGCAGGCGGAGCATGCGCTCGATTTCGTCGTGGTCAATGGCGATAATGCCGCTGGTGGTTTCGGCATCACGCCGCAACTATGCAAGGAATTTTTCGATGCCGGGGCGGACGTGGTCACCGGCGGCGACCATATCTGGGACCAGAAAGAAATCGTGCCGTACCTGTCGATGGAAAAACGCTTATTGCGCCCGCAGAATTTTCCCGAAAAAACGCCCGGCGCCGGCCATGGCGTCTTCACCGCAAAAAGCGGCAAAAAAATACTGGTGCTGCATACGCTCGGGCAGGTGTTCCATAAGGAGCATACGAATTGCCCGTTTGCGACGGCCGATAAAATACTGGAATCGGTAAAGCTGGCTGCAAATGTGTCGGCGATACTTGTTGATTTCCATGCCGAGGCGACATCGGAGAAAATGGCGATGGGGCAGTATCTCGACGGGCGCGTGAGCGTCGTCGTCGGCAGCCATACGCATGTGCCGACGAATGATGCACGCATTTTGCTCAAGGGCACAGCCTACCAGACCGACGCCGGCATGTGCGGCGATTACAACTCGGTGATCGGCTTTGCGCCCGCGGGGCCGATGGAACGTTTCCTGACCAAGATTACCAAGGCCAAAATGGAACCTGCCGCAGGCGTTGCGACATTATGCGGCCTGCTGGTAGAAACCGACGATGCCACGGGTCTGGCGAAGAGTTGCAAGGCGATGCAGTTTCCGAAAGCGTTATGACCATCCGTAACTTCGAAAAAATGTTCGCGCCTAAGTCGCTGGCGCTGATCGGTGCGGGGGAGCGGCCGCATTCGGTGGGACAGGTGCTGATGCAGAACGTCCTGCAAAGCGGGTTTGCCGGGCCGGTCATGCCGGTCAATCCCAAACATAGTTCCCTCGGTGGCATCACTTGCTATCCCGATGTTAAAAGCCTGCCGGTCATACCTGATCTGGCGGTGCTGTGCATCGGCGCGGAGCATGTACCGCAGGCGATTGCCGATCTGGCCGAGCGCGGCACGCGGGCGGCGGTGGTGATTTCGGCGGGTTTCGCGGAAGCCGGAACGCCGGAAGGAAAAAAACTGGAACAGGAGTTGCTGGCGGCGGCTAAACCGCATAACATGCGCATCATCGGCCCCAACTGCGTCGGCATCATGGTGCCGGGCGCAAAGCTCAATGCCAGTTTTGCACATATCCCCCCGAGTCCGGGAAGCCTCGCTTTCGTTTCGCAATCGGGGGCGCTGTGCACCGCCATTCTCGATTATGTGGCCGAGCGCGATATCGGGTTTTCGCATTTCGTGTCGCTGGGAAATTCCTGCGACGTCGATTTCGGCGATATGCTCGATTACCTCGCCGGAGATGCGGAGACATCGGCTGTCCTGCTCTATATCGAGGCGGTCACGCAGGTGCGTAAATTCATGTCGGCGGCGCGGGCGGCAGCGCGCAACAAACCGGTCATCGTCATCAAATCCGGACGCAATAAAGCCGGCGCCAAGGCCGCCGCTTCGCATACCGGCGCGCTGATTGGCTCCGACGCTGTCTATGATGTGGCTTTCAAACGCGCGGGCATGTTGCGCGTCTACGATACGGAGGAATTATTCGACGCGGTGGAAACGTTGGCGCGTATCACATATCTTGGGCCGCAGGCCCTCTCCCGCGCGCGGGAGAGGGAAGCCACACCGCCCGCGAGCGGTGTGGCGGGTGAGGGGAGCGGCTTGAATCAGGATTCGCTGGTGATCGTGACCAATGGCGGCGGTCCGGCGGTACTGGCGACGGATTACCTTGTGGGACAGGGTGGAAAGCTTGCCGAATTATCGCCGGAGACGATTGGAAAATTGAACGCCGTATTGCCGCCGACATGGTCGCATGGCAATCCGGTTGATATTATCGGCGATGCCGATGGCAAGCGTTACGCCGATGCGCTGAATGCGGTGATGCAAGCGCCGGAAACCGATGCCGTATTTGTCATGAAATGCCCGACGGCAGTGTCTGATAATGCCGAGGTGGCCAAGGAAGTGATCAGGATCCAGGGGCAGGAAAAAAGTTCTTCTTCCCCGAATCCCGAATCCCGAATTCCGACCCCTAAACTGATGCTGACCTGCTGGCTGGGCGAGGCGACGGCGAAGGAATCGCGCCATCTGTTTGCGCAGGCCGATATTCCAAGTTATGAAACGCCGGAAAAAGCCGTGCGCGCTTTCCTGCATATCAACGAATACCGTCATAATCAGGCGGTGCTCATGGAAGTGCCGCCGGCGGTGTGCCGCGATTTCAGGCGCGATAAGGAACGGGTGGCGGCGATTATCGCCAAAGCGATGGGCGAGGGCAGGGACGAGCTCTTTGAAAATGAAGCCAAGGAAGTACTGGCGGCCTACGGTATTCCGGTGGTGAAAACGGTGAGCGTGGCGACGCCTGAGGAAGCGGCGCAGGTGGCGGAACGCATCGGCTATCCGGTGGCGCTCAAAATTTTATCGCCGGATATCAGCCATAAGTCGGACGTGGGCGGAGTCATATTGTCGCTTGAGAACGCCGGGGCGGTGAAACAGGCGGCGCAATCGATGACGCAGAATGTGGCAAAATTGCGTCCTTCGGCAAAATTGCAGGGGTTCACCGTGCAGCATATGGTTGCCACCCGCGACGGTTATGAGCTGATCGTCGGCGTAAGCTGCGACTGCCAGTTCGGGCCGGTCATGATGTTCGGTGAAGGCGGCGTCGCTGTCGAAGTGCTGGACGATAAAGCGCTGGGCTTGCCGCCGCTGAACAGCCTGCTGGCGCAGGACATGATCAGAAATACGCGCGTCTATAAGCGCCTCAGGGGTTTCCGTGACCGCAAGCCGGTCAATATGGATGCCATCGTCAATGCGCTGGTGCAGGTGTCGCAATTGGTTATGGACATCGCCGGAATCGCTGAACTCGATATCAATCCGCTGGTGGCCGACAGTCAGGGCGCTATTGCGCTCGACGCCCGCATCAAGCTGGCCGCAAGCACTATTACCGGCAGGCAGCGTCTCGTTATCAGCGCCTATCCGGAAGAACTGGAAGAAAAATATACGCTCCGGGATGGCCGCGAAGCGATTCTGCGGCCGGTGCGCCCGGAGGATGGATTATCGCTGAAGGACATGATCGCCCATCTTACGCCGCACGATCTCTATCAGCGTTTTCGCGGTGAATACCCGGTGCTGGCGCAAGCGCAGATCGCAAGGCTTACCCAGATCGATTACGATCGCGATATGGTTTTTGTCGCCATGCCTGCCGGTGAGGATGCCGATTGTGCCGCTGGCGAAATATATGGCTGTTTGCTCTGCACCATCCACCCGGGAAGCGTGGGGGCGGAATTTACCGTCGTCGTACGTTCGGATATGAAAGGTCTCGGGCTGGGCCGTGGGTTGACCTCAAAAATACTCCGCTATGTAAGCGGCATTCCCCAGGTTACATCGCTCTACGGTTATGCGTTGCCGGGCAATACGTCGCTGATCGATATGGTAAAAGATTTGGGTTTTTCCATCGGGGAGATCACAGAAAACGGGAATGTTGTGATGCTGAGAGTGAGTAAAACAGTGCATTCCTTAAGTTGTTGAATGATAAACTTATAAAATATTAAGTATTTTCAATAAGAAGAATACTAGTTGAACCGAAATTACCGGCACGGAGAAGGTTTATTGTAAAAAAAGTTTCATAAATTTTTAATAGAACCTGTGACATAATTAATCTCTAATTAATAAATGACGTAACAACCGCGGATAGAATATGGATTTTTCAAAGAAAGATACGCAAAAAAAACTGCAGGATATTGACCAACGTAAAGTAGCCATTGGTTTAAGCGATATTTTTATCAGCCAGTTCAAAGATGAAGTGGTGAAGAAAAAACTGGAAGACATCCGCGATATTGTGTGGGCGAGACCGGATACGGATAATGCACGCCCGAATGATTATGACCGCGATACAAGACGCCGCAATCAGGATATGCAGCGTATCCAGGAGGTGCTTGCAGAGGTTACCGATGCATCCCAGAAAACAGCTATTGCAGAAGCTTATGTCCGTTTAGGTCATCTCTACGAAATTGCCGGCCATGCCGCCCGCGAGAATTTTTTCCAGGCGCGTGAGCAGGAACTTGCCAAGAAGCTTGCCAAATTTCAGTTGGAGAATCCGAAGAAGCCCCCACCGAAAGCATGGATCACTCCTGGTGGGGTGCATGAATTGTTATTTCATAATGATAATTTTAAAAGTAAATCCGTAAGCCAGGTGGTGCAGGAGCTGAGCCAACCGATATCGGAATATGTGTTCACCCAGCACCCGACAAATACCAATACCCCTGCTTCCATGCAACTGCAGCGTGAGATTGCAGATGCCCTGGACAAGGTTACCGATAAACAAACGATGGCTGACAAAGATGTATATTGGCAGAAGCTGGAAACAAATATTGCGCAGTTTGCCAAGGATCCCATCGTTCAGAATAAAAATTTTACTGCTTACGATGAAACCAGGATTGTCATCAATTTTCTTACCAACGTTTATCACGATATTGACAGATTGTACGAAGTCACCGAGCGAGGCTTAAGTAGAAAGTTTGGCGAAGCATATAACAATAGCGAGCGGTGGAATTTGGATCTGAAACAGCGCTTTTCTTCTTGGGGATCGGCGGGTGATAAAGACGGCAATAACAATATTAAATCTGAAAATACGCTTGAGGCCATTATCTTGCATAAAAAGAAAGCGGCAGAACTATTGTTGGAAAGTATCGATGGAATTGAAGCCCTTGCCAGTTGGAAAGATAAGTTTCAAACTGCGGTGCGTGGATATGGGGAGATTGAAGAAAAAATAGCAGCTGTTCGTAATGGCGGCAACGATATTCCACTGATCAGCCAGCAATTTAAGGATATGTCACAGGCAGTAAAAAAAATATCCAATGGTTTGGGTAAGAGTGAGGATTTTCTGGGCGATGTCAAAAAGGTAGCTGTGAACGCGACCGGCGAGCAAAAAAATAAGCTCCTCACCATTCACCGCAAAGCGCGCATTTTTGGCTTTAGTCTCGGCAAAATCGAATATCGCGAAACGGCTGATATGTATGAAAGTGTTCTCAATTTCCTGATGAAAACAGATAAGGCAAAAGAAGTTTTTGGGGACTCTGTAAAAGGATTTTCAGGCAAAGGAAGAAAAGAACGTACGGAATGGCTAACGGAAATATTGCGAGATCCGCAATCGGCAAAGCAATTAGCGGAAGTCGCATCGGCATTCATGCAGAATGTGGAAGCCAGGAATTTGCGCGATTATAAAGACAAAGCAAAAGGTGATGAGACTATCACCTATCATACGCTAAGGCGTATGCAGCTTGCGCACGATTTTAATGATATGATTACGCATAACGTGCTCGCGGAATGTAAGGGTACGCATAATCTGCTTGATGCGCTCGCAGTGCAGACGGCGGTGAGAGATGCTTCTAATAAGCGCGCTAAGATGCATATTGTGCCGCTATTTGAAGAAGCAGAAACGATGGAGAAAATACCTAACATACTTAAAGAGGCGCTGAATAATGATGTCTATACTGCGCACCTAAAAGAGTTAAAAATCAACGATGATACACCTAATATCGTACAACAAATACAGATTGCCCATAGCGATAATGCAAGACGAGCTGGCGCCATTGCTTCACGCGGGATTATTCATCGCGGTCACCATGCAGCACGTGAAGCAATAGAGAATTATAATAAAGAGCACAGCAATGCAAAAGTAGACCTGCAATTTTTTGAAGGCGGCAGCCAATCGGATTCCTATCGCAATGGCGTGCGTGCTGTGACCGCAGTTATTAAGGATTTCGGGCTGAGTAATTTCTCAAAAATGACTTTCCAAGGCGGCGATCTGCTCAACTATTTCAACCAACCTACTTCCTGCGAACGGCTGATGTTGCGCAGTATTGTCGAGCAGGCGAAGCTTTTAAATAGTGAAAAACCCTTTAATGGCAATCATGGTAAACTTGAAGAAGAAATCGTTGCGACTATTGAGAACCTTCAGCACCAATACGATGTGGCTTACTATGGCAAACCTTCGAACCCGATTGGCAAAATTTTACATGCACTGGGCTATCGGAAGCAGGCAGCTGCCGGTAGCGCCGGCACGCGCGGTAATCGCAATATAGTCGATTACAGCAATGAACGTATTACCGGCGTTAACCCAAAAGATGTGCGCACCATTGGCTTTAGCGAAGGATTCCAGCACGGCGGATTGCATCCTGCTTGCCTGGGCACCAAATCGTTGGAAAATGACCTTGGAGCCCGCATATTTGCCAATGAAGAGGCAAAGAGTGAGATACCTGCAGATATACCAGCATTTGATGCAAATGGAAAGTTGACTGCTTCGGGCCTTAAATATTTGTATAAAAACTCGCCGACATTCAAAGATGCTCTCGATAAAATGGGCTATAGTCTGATCAATACTCGCGTATATCCATTCACCAATAAGCTGGAGAGCTACCAGCAAACACTTGGCGGACCACGCGACAAAACACTGGATGATGCCTACAACGATGTGATTCAGGAATATAAAGAGGTAGGGGATCTTGTTTATAAAGCGTTCACAGAACAGGAAATATCCCATGATCAACATCGGCTTATTTCTCGCGACAATTCTATGAAAGCATTGGATCGAACGATTACATTACTCAAAACTATTCCTGAGCTAGAGCATTATGAATCACTAAACTACAAACACCGTTTTGTCGATGGGCTGGACATCATTGAAAAATGGGCTAATTTGCAGGATAGCAGGCTGATGCATAATGCGCGAGACACTCTCTATCATGGGCGAACTTTTGTGGCGGATGATCCTAATTATGGGAGGACATTGACCGAAGCGAAACGTGCGCAGCAAAACGATAAGATCGTCTAATCCCTATAAATCATCGTCCCGGCGCCGTATTTGGTGAAGGTTTCCAGCAGCAATACGTGCGGCAGGCGGCCATCGAGGATGTGCGCCGCCTCGACATCGTTGTCGAGCGCGTGCATGCAGGTTTCGATCTTGGGGATCATGCCGCCGGTGATGATGCCGTCCTTCATCAGTTTTTGCGCCTCCTTGAAACTGAGTTCGCTGACCAGTTCCTTTTTGTCATTGAGCACACCGGCCACGTCGGTCAGTATCATCAGCTTGGCGGCGGCCAGCGCGGCGGCGATAGCGCCGGCGGCGGTGTCGGCGTTGATATTGAAGGTTTCGCCATTCGCTCCGATGCCGATTGGCGCGATGACCGGGATGATGTTCGATTCGGCGAATTCCTGGATGAGCATGGGATTGATGCGCACCGGCTCGCCGACAAAGCCGAGATCAAGGATTTTCTCGATGTTGGAATCGGGGTCGCGGATGCTGCGCCGCAGCTTGCGCGCTTCGATCAGCTGCCCGTCCTTGCCGGAAATGCCGATGGCCATGCCGCCGGCGGCGTTGATTTCCGAGACGATCTGCTTGTTGATCGAGCCGGACAGCACCATCTCGACGATCTCGACGGTGGCCGAATCGGTCACCCGTAGCCCGTCGATAAACGAGCTTTGAATTTTGAGCCGCTCCAGCATCTTTCCGATCTGCGGGCCGCCGCCATGCACGACGATGGGGTTGATGCCGACCTGCTTAAGCAGCACGATGTCCTCGGCGAATTTGCGCGCCAGCGACGCGTCGCCCATGGCATGGCCGCCGTATTTGACGACGAAGGTTTCGCCGGCGAACTCCCGCATATAAGGCAGGGCTTCCGACAGCGTCGCCGCCGTCTTGAGCCAGGCATCGGGTGTTTTCAGTTCACGAGTTTTCATAGTATTCCATTTTCCCCCTCTCCCTCTAGGGGAGAGGGGATTATAACAGTGCAAACGCCGCCAGTTCCTCCCGCAACGCCTCGATTCCTTCTTTATTCAGGGAACTTGTTGCGATCACCAACGGATGCGCGGCGACATGCGACCCAATCGTTTTATTAATGTTTTGCAGTAAAACGCTTAAATCCTTTGCTGTCAACGCATCGATTTTGGTCATGACGATCTGGAAACTAACGGCGGTTTCGTCGAGCAGGCTCATGAATTCCTCGTCCGGCGGCATGACTCCGCGCCGTGCGTCGATCAGCAGGCAGGCGCGTTTCAGCGTGGTACGGCCGGAAAGATAGCTGCGGATCAGCAGATCCCACTGGCCTTTGCGTTCCTTGGACACTTTGGCGTAGCCGTAGCCGGGCATGTCCACCAGCATCAGGCTGTTACCGAGCAGAAAGAAATTGAGCTGCTTGGTAAGGCCGGGATTCTGGGAGGTCCGGGCCAGCGCTTTCTGTCCGACCAGCGCATTGACCAGGCTCGATTTTCCGACATTGGAGCGCCCGATGAAAGCGATTTCCGGATGGGAGGTGGGCGGCAGGGAGTCAATGGTCGCCGCCCCGGCGATGAACTCGCAGGGCTGATGAAAGAGGGGTATAGGTTTTGGGTTTTGGGTCATGGGTAAGAAAGGCAGCAGAGCCATGACTCATGACTCATGACCAGCGACCATTTTTTTCTGCTCCGTTTTATCGCCATGCCGCTTGGTAATGAGCCGTTGCTGGAAGATGGACAGCAGGTTGCTCCATGTCCAGTACAGCACGAATCCGGAGGCCATATTGTCGAAAACGAACAGGAAGAAATACGGCATCCATTTCATCATTTTCGCTTGCACCGGGTCGGGTGGCGTAGGCTGCTGGCTGGTCTGGATGACCATGGTGATGCAATAGAGCATCGGCAGCAGGCCCAGATGCAGCCAGTGCGGCGTATTCCACGGAACGAGGCCGAAGGCGGTAAAGAGGTTGGACGGATCGGGCGCCGATAAATCTTTTATCCAGCCGAAGAACGGCGCATGGCGCATCTCGATGGTAACGTTGAGGCCGCGGAACAGCGCCAGGAATACCAATATCTGTATCAGCACCGGCAGGCAGCCGGCGGCGGGATTGACTTTTTCGCGCTTATATAATTCCCGCATCGCCTTATGCATGGCGATCTGGTCGTCGGCATAACGCTCGCGGATTTTGACCATTTCCGGTTGAAGCTCACGCATTTGCGCCATGCTTTTAAAGGATTTATTGGCCAGCGGGTACATGAACAGCTTGACCAGAATGATGAACAGCAGCAGCGCGACGCCGAAATTGCCGGTGGTAGTATAGAGGAAATTCACCACCATGCACATCGGCTTGGCGAGGAAATAGAACCAGCCGAAATCGAGCGCGCGGTCAAAGAGCGGAATGGGCGGCTGATGGTCGATGGTGCCGCTGGCGTAATGGTCAAGCAGTTTAAGTTCCTTAGCCCCGGCAAATAACCTTACATTATCATCGGCGCTGGCGCCATCGGCGACGCTCAGCGCATCGCCGAGATAATCGACCTGGTAACGGTCGGTTTTGCCTTTGCTGTAATGGCTGAAGGTAATTTTTTCATGATTACCGGACGGGATCAGCGCCGCCAACCAGTATTTATCGGTGATGCCGAACCAGCCCGACGACGTGTCATACGTCATGTTGCCTTTGTCGCGAAGCTCCTTGTAGGTCGATTCGTTGAGCGCCCCGTCCATGACGCCGAGCGGGCCTTCATGCAGGAAGGCAGCCTGTTTCGGTATATCATAAGCGCGGTTGATGTAGGCATAGGGCAGAACGGCGATAGTGTGACCGCTATGGTTTTCCACGCGCTGCGCGATGCTGAACATATAATTTTCATCTAAAGACACGGCCAGCATGAAAGCGACGCCTTCACCATTATTCCATTTCAGGTTGACGGTCTGGCCGGGTAGAAGCGTTTTTTTATCGGCCTGCCACAGCGTGTTCTGATCGGGGACGTTGGTTTTGCCGGAGGCCAGCCAGCCTATTTGCGTAAACCATGCCTGATCGTCGCCGTTGGGAGAAAAAAGCGTCACTTCCGGGCTGTCCTTGTCCAGCGTGACGTGGTATCTGGCCAGCGTCAGATCGTCGAAACGGGCGCCTTTAAGCGCAATCGAGCCGCGCAACTTGTCTGAATCGATAGCGATGCGCGGTGATCCGGCAAGGCGCTGTTCGCGCGAAAGCGAGGGGTTCTCCTCAGCTTCCGTTTCCCTGGCCGGTATGGACTCGACATGTTTGGCGGCCTCTTCGTTATGCTGCTGCGTTACGGCGGCATTGAGATGCGCTAAGGCCTGCCGTCTCGGCCATTCGATCTTGACCTGCCAGAAAATCAGCACCGTTGCCGCCAGGAAGATGGCTAAAAAGATACGTTTATAATCGGGTTCGTCGTGGTTCATGGAGATTATTTACGGCATGAAGGTGGAACGGGGTCATAACCTGCGCTGCCGAACGGGTGGCAGCGCAGAAGGCGCTTAGTCGTCATTAGCGTAGCTCTGATCACGCCATGTTTCTCGATGGCTTCCAGGGCATAGTGCGAGCAGCTCGGCTCGAAGCGGCAATTCGTGCCAAGCCATGGCGAAATGCACCACTGATAGAGGTTTATGATGAAGCGGGCGGAACGGCTGGCGATGTTCATTTACGGCGTTTCACAGGTTTAGGTTGCGAGTCGCTGTCTTTCATAGTGGGAATTCGTAAAAATGCAAATTCCATATCGCGCAATAAATCGGAAAAAGAACAATCCAGTGCTTTGTGGCGCGAAATGATGACATAATCATGACCGGATAGCGCATGTTTCAGGGCAGCCTGTTTTGTTGCCATGCGCAGGCGGCGCTTGATGCGGTTGCGTACCACGGCATTGCCCATTTTTTTGGTAACCGTGAACCCGAAGCGCGGGCAGGTAGTACCTGCCGGATGCGTATCTGACCGTGCAAGCATCTGTAGAATAAAGGTTCCGGCGATAAATTTCTTGCCTTTAGCCGCCGCCGACAGGAAATCGCCACGTTTTTTTATGGTATCGAGGCCCAATTTAAGCGCTGAGGCGCTTGCGGCCCTTGGCCCGGCGGGCATTGATGACCCTGCGGCCACCGACGGTAGCCATGCGTGCACGGAAGCCGTGGCGGCGTTTGCGAACGAGATTGCTGGGCTGGAAAGTGCGTTTCATAGGAACTAAGTCACTAAATCTTTAAGATTAATAATGGGCTATTGATAAAGGAGGCGATTTATAACGATTCCCTGGCCCTGTGTCAATGATAATATACCCGGGAAATTTTTAACGGAATATTTAATATTTACAATCAGATGCCCTAAACCATTTATTAATCAGCATGGGGTAAAGTAAAAGAGGAAAATTCTGCCTTTAGTTAAAGATAATTTTTATGTTCGGTTATTTGCGTCCTTTTTCGATCGTAAGCCTGGTGGCTGTTATCATCATTGCCATATTGGCAGGCCTGTTTTTCTATACTACGGCCAGCGACAATCTCACGCATATGGTTGGGCGGAATAACGCAACCGTGGCGGAAGGTTATATCAATACGGTGTGGAAAAAATACCGCGAGGTGATCGTCCCGATTTCCGATGATCCGATCCAGCTGAGGAATAATCCGCAGGTGCTACAGTTTGCCCAGGACACGGCACGCTATTTTCAATACATGCCGCTGCTCCGTGTTAATATTTACAATGCCAACGGCCTGCTGATGATGTCGGCCGATATCAGTATAGCCAACAAATTTGCCGGTGATTCGGCGTCTCCCGACAATGATTTTATCTCCAGCCAGATGAAACGGGAAGACCCTATCAGCCAAATAATACATCATGCGCCGTTACAGAATACTCCCCGCGCAACCCTGATACAAACGGTAGTTCCCTTTCATCAGGACGGGAACAGCCATGTTTCGGAAGGCGCTCTGGAGATACTGTCTAACGTTACCGGCCCATGGAACGAACTGGTGAATTTCCAGATGTTGAGTACGGGCGGGGTGATTGCCCTTTTCCTGATTTTTCTGGGTATGCTGTCGCTGACCTCGAGGAAAGCCGAAACGATTATTGCCCGGCAGCACGAGGCGAATCTTGAACTTGCCGCCGCCGCCGCCGCCGCTCAGGCGGAAAACAGGGACAAATCGCAATTCCTGGCCAATATCAGCCACGAATTGCGCACACCGCTCAATGCCGTCATCGGTTTTTCCGACATTATCAGAAATGAGGTAATGCCCGGCGTCACCGAACGGAAATACCACGACTACATCAACGATATTCATGCCTCCGGAGTGCATCTGCTTAGCCTGATTAACGATATTCTCGATTATTCGAAAGCAGAGGCCGGCAAGCTCGAGCTTGAGGTTTCGGAGATCAATGCTACCAAGATGGTCCAGAACTGCATACGCCTGGTTGGCCCACGGGCGGAATCCGGTAACGTCAACCTGGTGGAAACCTTGCCCAAAGAACCGTTTGTCATGGTCACCGACGGGAAGAAATTTAAACAGATATTGCTGAATCTCCTGTCCAATGCCGTGAAATTCACCCCTGCCGATGGATCGGTGTATGTGACAGGGTGGCATAATGTGCGCGAGGACAGTTTCTCTTTCGAGGTGAGGGATACCGGTATCGGCATCGCGCCTAAGGATATATCCCGCGCCATGGCGGCCTTCGGGCAGGTCGACAATACGCTGAAGCGCAAATATGAAGGCACCGGCCTTGGCCTGCCGCTGACAAAAAAGTTTGTGGAATTAATGGATGGAAAGTTTACTATCGAAAGCCAGATTAATGTGGGTACCAGGATTACCTTTACCCTGCCGCGTGAAATCCAGGAACATGATGGGATCGTTATCAAACAGGTTTTATAAGGCCGGCCTATGGTAAAACGTCTCACCGTTCCCGACATAACCTTGCGCAAGGGCGGCGCGCCCATCGCCGTGCTGACCTGCTATACGGCGCCGATGGCGCGCATCCTCGACGGGCATGTCGATATATTGCTGGTCGGCGATTCGCTGGGCATGGTACTGTACGGCATGGAAAGCACATTGCCGGTGACGCTCGATATGATGATCGCGCACGGGCGGGCGGTGGTGAACGCATCGGCGCGGGCGCTGGTAGTGGTCGATATGCCGTTTGGCAGTTATCAGGCGGGCAAGGAAGATGCATTCAAAGCCTGTGCGTGCGTCATGGCCGAGACCGGGGCGCATGCCGTCAAGTGCGAAGGCGGCCGGGAAATGGCTGAGACCATCCGCTTTGTCGTCGAACGCGGCATCCCGGTGATGGGGCATATTGGGCTGATGCCGATGCGCGTGCATGCGCTGGGCGGCTATAAATACCAGGGACGGAACGAGATCGAAGCGGCTACTATTTTACAGGATGCGCTGGCCGTGCAGGAAGCCGGGGCATTCGCCGTCGTCATTGAGGGAGTTAAAGAAGAAGTGGTACGTAGTATTACATCGCAGGTCAAAGTGCCGACTATCGGCATCGGCGCGTCGCCCGCCTGCGACGGGCAGGTGCTGGTGACCGACGACATGCTCGGACTCTCCGGCCACGCGCCGAGCTTCGTCAAGCATTACGCCCATTTGTCGGAAGCCATCGAGCAGGCGGTCAAAACCTATGTGGAAGAAGTCAAAAACCGGACGTTCCCCAGCGCGGAATATTGTTTTCCGTTTAAGAAGAGCTAGCTATCCAGTGGAATGGGGAAGGCAATGATTGCACCTTATAAAAGGGCTTTAGTCCGCGATATTCCTCAAGATGATTTGCAGGCAATGCTAATCTCATGGAAAAACGATGGCATGACGAGGATTAGGAATAAATATCGTCTGGGAGATATGGAAGAGCAGGACTTAACCATTGCTTTTACTAAACTGGCGACGCATTGGTGGGAAGGACAATTTTTAGGAAGTTTGCTTTCAGATCCTATGAATCCCAATTATCAGACGGCGCTTGTCGATTTTGAGCGTTACGGTGAAGACAATAAAAATTTATGCAGAACGCTATATGATCAGATAAACGAAGTAAGACCTGGTTTATTTGGCAGTTATATCAAAGCCGCGCTCGACAGTTTTTATAATATAACCGGTCGTCGGCCTAATGTTCCCAAGTTGATGCTTACAGGCAGAAATAGTGAAATATAATGTTTCTAAGGCGCAGTTATCCATGAGTTTTGTTTCTCCGGTTCCGTTAAGCCATAATGATTCTATAGTCGTCCCCTTATCTCCCAATGAAGTGCAAACTGCGCAAGCGCGCATCGCGCCGTATATCCATCGCACGCCGCTGATGAGTTGCAAGCTGCTGGATAGCTGGCTCGGGCATGAGATTGTTTTCAAGGTCGAGGGCTTCCAGAAAATCGGCGCGTTCAAGATTCGCGGGGCGCTTAATGCGCTGCTGACGTTGAAAGAAGAGGGACGGTTGCCTGAGCGAGTGGTGGCGTTCAGTTCGGGTAATCATGCGCAGGCGGTGGCGCTGGCCGGAAAGATGCTTGGCATCAAAACCACAATCATCATGCCGAAATTCGTTTCGAAAGTGAAACAACAGGCGACGCGCGGTTATGGCGCGGAATTAATTTTGACCGACACACGGCAGGAAGCGGAAGCGCTGGGCGCAGAAAAACAAAAACATGGCGCGTGGCTGCTGCATCCTTCCGCCGACGACATGGTGATCGCCGGGCAGGGGACAGCCTGCCTCGAAGCTTTGGAAGACGGGGCAATACCCGATGCCATTTTTGCGGCGTGTGGCGGCGGCGGATTATTGTCGGGTACATGGCTGGCGGCGCAGGCTTTGGCACCTAGTGCACAGGTGTTCGGCGCCGAACCGAAAATGGGCAATGATGCCATGCAATCTTATCGCAGCGGCCGCATCGTCGCTTTGCCGGACACGCCCATGACCATCGCCGACGGGGCGCGCACGCTGAGTGTTTCCGAACGCACGTTTCATTATTTGCGCCGCCTTGCCGGGTTTTACGATATCGAAGAACGCGACATTATTTACTGGACGCAATGGCTGCATCATCTGCTCAAAGCCAGCGTCGAACCGACGGCGGCGATGGCGATGGCGGCGGCGTATGAATGGCTGAAAACGCAAAAAGATAAAAAGTGCGTACTGGTAATTCTTAGCGGCGGCAATATCGACGCGGAAACACAGCGGCAAATCTGGGCGGAAGATTATCTGGGGCAGCCGCCGGGATTATAAAGCGCCGCCAGTTCCGTCCATAACTCTTCCCGCCAGAAGCGCCGGGCGCGGCCTGACGTGGAGCACAGCGCGAAAAATTTTGTATCGCCCAGCGTTTCGCTTTGCAGTCCGAAATCCACTTTTTTGCCGAAGAACAATGAGGCGCCGTGTTTGCTGGTAAAGGCAACGAGCGCCGGTTGGTAGCGGCGGATTTTTTCGCGTACGCGGCCGGCGTCGATAGCATGAGTAGGCAATTGATCGTCATTGCCGGAAACGGTTTTGCATAAATCGGTAAGTCCGATGCCTAGTTCCAGAAGCTTCGGGTATTCCTGCGGATGAAAAAGGCGGGGCGTCAGTCCGGCACGGTGCAGCGTGCGCCAGAACTGGTTGCCGGGATTGGCGTAATAGGCTTTTTCGCGTGCGGAGATTGTGCTTGGCGCTGTACCGCAGAAGACCAGCTTCAGGCCGGGAGCGAGGAGGTCAGGGACGAGGTGTTTCCCCCTCTCCCTGTAGGGGGAAGGGCCGGGGAGGGGGTAATTTTCTTTATGTCGCATTGGCCCCCACCCTAACCTTCCCCCCGAACAGGGGAGGGGATTAAGTGCGTTTCCACGATCCACTGCGCAAACGGGAAGCTGCTGGTGAAAGCCGGGGATACGGCGTTGAGCACATGGATGCTGTGGGCATCGCTCTCTACGACGAAATCATGGAGCAAGCGTTTGCTTCGCTTGTCGTATAGCTGCGCGCGGATGCCGGGACGGCTCCAGCCGGTGAAGCGCGCGGTGTTGAGATGTTTGACCATGCGCGCTGCCTGCGCCGCCATAAAGCGCGGCGAGTATTTGCGTATTTCCGTCATGGCGAGCGCGCAAAAATTGGTGTCACTGGCGAAGAGGATGGCTTCGCGGCAGAGGATTTCAGCCATGTCGCGGGCAGAGAAGCCGGATAGCCCATGGTAATTTTCGCGCCAGAAAGCGGGGATGGCGGTCGGCCCGATTTTGACCGTGCCGTCGACGGTTACGCTAAAATGCACGCCTAAAAAGGGGTTTTTCAGGTTGGGCACGGGGTAAATGCATGGGCGCACGGGCTTGTCGGGGCCGTTATATTTCAGATAGACGCCTTTGAAGGGAATGATGGCGTAATGCCGGCAAAAGCCGAAATCGCGGGCAATGCGGTCGGCATAGAGTCCGGCGCAGTTGATGATCATTCCGGCCTCGAAACGCTGCCCACCTGCTATGATGGAATTGTCGTCGATGCGGCGTTCGTAAGCGGTGCGTGTCAGAATGCGAACGCCTTGCGATTCCAGTTCGCGCTTCAGGGTTTGGCATATTTCGATGGGATCGACGACGGCGGTAGTAATAGCATAAATGGCCTGGCCCGTGGTTCTGGCGTTGGGTTCGATGTCGGCCAGCTGCTTTTCATCAACCAGTTGCAGCGGTACACCGTTGACCTGCCCGCGGCGGAAAAGTTCATGCAGCGTTTCCAGTTCGCCTTCGTTCTGCGCTACCACTACTTTCCCGCAGTCGTTGATGCTCAGGTTGTGGCTGGCGACATAAGCGCGCATGGCAGCGTTGCCGTCGCGGCAGAATTTTGCTTTTAGCGAATCGGCACCGTAATAAAACCCGGCATGCAGTACGCCGCTGTTGCGGCCGCTGGCATGTTGCGCAACGTCGTTCTCTTTTTCAAGGATGGTGACAGAGGCCGCCGGATGGCGCGCGCGCAAGGCGCGGGCGATCGCCAGTCCCATGATGCCGCCGCCGATGATGAGGTGATCCGTCCGGATGGATTGCATGGGCCTATACAAAGGCACATGCGCGTTAAAAGCAAGTGCGATTGGTTATCTTGCCTTAGGGTCCCCCAAGGATTTTTCCCGGGTAAATGTATTGAGCCTGCCGATAAGCTCACCGGGTTTCCTTTGTTCTTCCAGTTCGGCTGCCATAAGCTCGAACAGTTTTAGCTTTCCACCGTGGCGCAGTTTGTCCCTGTTCATTTGGGCAAGGGGCAGGATAACAGGCTTGCATATCTCCGGTTTTTTGGTGTCGGGATTGATTGTGTTGTTACGTACCGCTTTATGATAGGCAGGATCCGTGTCCAATCGCTTAACATGGTTCTGGACGGTTCTCGCTTCCTCAGGGGTGAGTTGCATCATGTAACCGGTAACCAGGCTTTTTTCACCGGGAGGCTGGCCAGGTTTTTCCGGCAAGCGGGCCGTCACGGCACTCAGGATCCTGAGGCGGGCCGGATCTACACGCAGTACAGGCATTGGCTTGCCATCGGAGTCTTTCTTATCGGTGGGCATTTCTTCTTCTAATTCGCGTGCTGCTCCTTCCTCCGGATTCTCCGGTTTGTCCGGATCCGGTTTGACACAGGTTGAGCCGGGAGTTTCCTTAAGGTCGATATTGCCTCCCAAAAGATCGTATTTTCGCTGCTTCCGCTCATCGTGAGTGGGTTCCACGGGCCTTTTGTCAATATGGTCGCCGGGTATGCCAACCACTACCTGATAGACGCCATGCTCATCCCTGAATACCGGGACGACATGTGCGGAAGCCATTGCTTTATACATTTCTTCAATCACCGGGCGTTCCCGGTGCCATGGCCTGGATTCCGCTTTTGCAGGCCATGTTTTCTCGACCAGTTTTCTCAGAAAATCTTTTAGTACAACCGGCTCTAATTTCAGAGCTGCAATATTTGCCGCGATTTTATTTACATCTTTGTCATCGTTCATCGTACGCCCTTACACGTATTTAATCACCAGCACTTCGTAGCTCTTGCCGCCCTTGGGCGTCCTGACTTCGATGCTGTCGCCGGGTTTCTTGCCGATGAGGGCGCGGGCCAGCGGGGCGGTGATCGAAATCTGGTTGAGCTTAATGTCGGCTTCGTATTCGCCGACGATCTGGTAAGTGATTTTTTCTTCCGTGTCTTCATCGACGAGCGTGACGGTGGCGCCGAATTTTATAGTGTCAGCAGAAAGCGAGGCGACGTCGATAATCTGGACACGCGAGGTGACGGCTTCGAGTTCCTTGATACGGCCTTCGATGAAACTCTGTTTTTCCTTGGCGGCGTGGTACTCGGCATTTTCGGACAAATCGCCGTGAGCGCGCGCTTCCGAGATGGCGGCGATGATGGCCGGGCGCTCGACCGATTTCAGGTTCTTGAGCTCCGCTTCCAGGCGGGCGTAGCCGGCGGCGGTGGTGGGGAACTTTTCCATATGTACTCTCTTTAAGGCGCCGTTGCCTTTGAACAATAAAAAACTGCCCCGCACAAATGCAGGGTCACTTATTTAACTGAAATACGCCTGTATGGACTTCACGTCAAGCCCATCCCCGTCCCGGACGGCGGCGATGGCCTGCGTGATGGCCTTGGCGCCGGCGACGGTGGTGTAGTAGGGGATTTTACCGAGCAGGGCGGTGCGGCGCAGGCTGAACGAGTCGGAGATGGATTCCTTGCCCTCGGTGGTGTTGATGACCAGCGCGATTTTATTATCCTTGAGCTGGTCGACGATATGGGGCCGTCCCTCGCGCACCTTGTTGACCGCTTCGACGTTCAATCCTGCCTTTTGCAGATGCGCCGCCGTGCCGCGCGTGGCGATTACGCTGAAGCCCATGGCGAGTAGTTGTTTGATGGCGGCGGTAATGGCGGCTTTGTCCGATTCCTTGACCGAAACGAATACCGTTCCGCTTTTCGGGATGGTGCTGCCCGCCGATAATTGCGACTTGGCGAAAGCGCGCGCGAAGTCGCTGTCAATGCCCATGGCCTCGCCGGTGGATTTCATTTCCGGGCCAAGGATGACATCGACGCCGGGAAAACGCGCGAAGGGGAAGACGGCTTCTTTGACGGTGACATGTTTGGGCGCTTTGGCCTGGTCGAGTTTGAAATCTTTGAGTTTCTCCCCGGCCATCAGGCGTGCGGCGATCTTGGCAATCGGGATACCGGCCGACTTGGCGACGAACGGCACCGTGCGGCTGGCGCGCGGGTTGACCTCGATCAGGTAAATCTCATTATCCTTGATGGCAAATTGCACGTTCATCAGGCCGATTACTTTCAACGCCTTGGCCAGCATTTCCGTCTGCTGTTTTATTTTGGCGATGATCGCCTCATCGAGCGAATAGGGTGGCAGCGAGCAGGCCGAATCGCCGGAATGGATACCAGCTTCCTCGATATGCTGCATGATCCCGGCGACGAAAACATCTTTGCCGTCGGACAGCGCATCGACGTCAAGCTCGGTGGCGTCCTGCAAATAGGAATCGATCAATATGGGCCCGTCGCCGAACATTTTGGTCAGCTCGGTGATGTATTTTTCGAGCGACGGCTTGTCGTGCATGATGGCCATGCCGCGGCCGCCGAGCACATAGGACGGGCGCACCAGCAGCGGGAAGCCGATGGCGCCGGCGGCGTTCACCACTTCTGCGACGCTGCGGCCGATGGCGCTTTTCGGTTGTTTGAGCTTCAGTTTTTCCACCAGCTCGCGGAAGCGATCACGGTCCTCGGCGAGGTCGATGGAGTCGGGCGAAGTGCCGATGATGGGTACGCCGGCCGCCTCCAGCGCGCGTGCCAGCTTCAGCGGCGTCTGCCCGCCGAACTGCACGATGACGCCCTTGAGCGTGTTGTTTTTATTTTCGACGCGGATAATTTCCAGCACGTCCTCCGCCGTCAGCGGCTCGAAATAGAGGCGGTCGGAGGTGTCGTAATCGGTGGAGACGGTTTCGGGGTTGCAGTTGACCATAATCGTTTCGTACCCGGCATCCTTCAGGGCGTAGGCGGCGTGCACGCAACAGTAATCGAACTCGATGCCCTGCCCGATGCGGTTCGGCCCGCCGCCGAGGATGATGATTTTTTCGCGATCGGTAGGTTCGGATTCGCACTCGCCGTCATACGCCGAATACATATAGGGCGTATTGGAATCGAATTCGGCGGCGCAGGTGTCGACGCGTTTGAAGATGGGGTGGACATTGCATGTCTGGCGTAGCTTGGAAATATCGGCAGATTTTACGCCCGTAAGTTCGGCAATACGGGCGTCGGAAAAGCCCATGCGCTTCCAGCGCATTAATGCGTATTGCATTTGGTTTCCGTCATCCTCGGGCGCGCGAAGCGCGAGCCGGGGATCCATCTCGCCATCTGTACCAGCCTCGCCATGGATCCCCGGACGATGTTGCGCATCGCCGAGGATGACGGCTTTTATATTTTTTTCTTCCTCAATGATTTCTTCAATCTGCCTTATAAACCAAGGGTCGTATTTGGTAATGGCGCAAATTTCCTCCACGCTCATGCCAAGGCGGAGCGCCTGTGCGGCGACCAGTAATCTGTCGGGCGTCGGGCGGGATAATTTTGAGCGGGCATCGTCCAAATCTTTTATCTCCACTTCGTTCAGGCCGGTGTATCCGTATTCCAGGGAGCGCAGCGCCTTCTGCAGCGATTCCTGGAAATTGCGCCCTATGGCCATGGCTTCGCCGACGGATTTCATGGCGGTGGTGAGCAGCGGCTCGGTGCCGGGGAATTTCTCGAAGGTGAAGCGTGGGATTTTGACAACGACGTAATCGATGGTCGGCTCGAAGCTCGCCGGAGTTACTTTCGTTACATCGTTTAAGATCTCATCGAGCGTATAGCCCACGGCGAGTTTAGCGGCAACTTTGGCGATGGGGAAGCCGGTGGCTTTGCTGGCCAGCGCCGAGCTGCGCGATACGCGCGGGTTCATTTCGATCACGACCATGCGCCCGTCTTTCGGGTTGACGGCGAACTGCACGTTGCTGCCGCCGGTATCGACGCCGATTTCGCGCAGCACGGCGAACGCCGCATCGCGCATGATCTGGTATTCCTTGTCGGTCAGCGTGAGCGCGGGCGCGACGGTGATGGAGTCGCCGGTATGCACGCCCATCGGGTCGACGTTTTCGATCGAGCAGACAATGATGCAGTTGTCGGCGCGGTCGCGCACGACTTCCATCTCGAATTCTTTCCAGCCCAGCACCGATTCGTCGATCATCACTTCGCCGATGGGCGAGGCGTCGATGCCGCTTTTGATAATATTCTCGAATTCCTCGTGGTTATAGGCGATGCCGCCGCCAGCGCCGCCCATGGTGAAGGATGGGCGGATGACGACAGGCAGGCCGATGGTTGCAAGCGCCAGCTTAGCTTCATCCAGTGATTTAACCACGGCGTTTTTGGGCACTTCGAGGCCGATTTTCGCCATCGCCTGACCGAACAGCAAGCGGTCTTCCGCCTTGTTGATCGATTCCAGTTTTGCGCCTATCAGTTCCACGCCGAATTTTTTAAGCGTGCCGTTTTCCGCCAGCGCCTTGGCGCAGTTGAGCGCCGTCTGCCCGCCCATGGTCGGCAGCAGCGCGTCGGGGCGTTCTTTTTCGATAATCTTGGCGACCATTTCCGGCGTGATCGGCTCGATATAGGTGGCGTCGGCCAGTTCCGGGTCGGTCATGATGGTGGCCGGGTTGGAGTTTACCAGCACGATGCGGTAACCCTCGGCCTTCAGCGTTTTTACCGCCTGCGTCCCGGAATAATCGAACTCGCAGGCCTGCCCGATGACGATGGGCCCGGCGCCGATGATGAGGATGGATTTTATGTCAGTGCGTTTTGGCATTGGACCCTTCGGTCTTGAAAAGAATTTTAGGCGGTGTGTTTTTGCACGACGCATCGGCGCAATCGCCGGTGTCCTGCACGGCGATTTCCAGCAGCTTGAACGTATCGCCCACCAGCTTGTATTTATAGGCGGAGCGCATGGTGGCATCGACGTCGCGCGAGTTATAGTCCAATCTGCCGCTGGCAGGATCGAAATGATAGCTCAGTGCCGGGAATCCGACGCCTTCCGATAAGGTAAATTTTTTGCTGTCGATGTCGTATTCCTCCATGAACAGCGGCTCCAGCTTCGGCACGCCGCCCTCGATTCTCAACAGGTCGATGCTGTAGGCGTACTGGAACGGCGACTTGCTGCCACTGAACAGCAGGAAACGATTGTTGCCGAGGGCTATGGTTTCCTGCCTGGAATTTTTGATGATCTCCTGTTTCTGCTGTTCTATGGAGGTATCATCTGCGGCAATGGCCGGGAGGGAGGCGAGAGCGAGAATTGCAGCTAATAGAAATTTATGCATGGGATTTCATCATCCTTATAAAATTATCAAACAAATACCGGCTATCGTGCGGGCCGGGAGAAGATTCGGGGTGGTATTGCACCGAAAAAACCGGTTTGCCGGTGACGCGCAGGCCTTCGACGCTGCCGTCGAAAAGCGAGATATGCGTGACGTGCACATTTTGGGGCAGGCTGTCGGCGAGGACGGCAAAACCGTGATTCTGACTGGTGATTTCGACGGTGCCGGTTTTCAGGTTCTTGACCGGGTGATTGGCGCCGCGATGGCCCTGCGGCATTTTGGCGGTTGTGCCGCCGAGCGCCAGTCCGAGCAGTTGATGGCCTAAACAGATGCCGAAAATGGGCGTGCCGGAGGCCATCAGTTTTTGCAGCACAGGAACGGCATAGATGCCCGTGGCCGCCGGGTCGCCGGGGCCGTTGGAGAGGAAAATGCCGTCGGGTTTCATTTTCAGGATGTCCTCGGCGCTGGTCTGCGCCGGAACCACCGTGACTTTCAGGCCGCGCTCAGCCAGCGAGCGCAGGATGTTGAGCTTTTCGCCGTAGTCGATGGCGACGACGTGGTGGGATTCAGGATTCAGGATTCGGGATTCAGTGGAAAGATGCCATAATCCCTCGTTCCATTCATATGGTTTTTGCGTGGTGACGGTTTTGGCTAAATCCAAACCTTCCATGTTCGGGCAGGTTTTTATTTTTTCTAATACTTCCTGAATCCTGAATCCTGAATCCTGAATCCTCGCTATGGCCGCATTCTGCGCCCCATGCTTCCGAATATGCCTCGTAAGCTGGCGCGTATCGATGCCGCAGATGCCCGGCAAGCGATGGCGCTTGAGCCACTCTTCAAAGGAAATTTGGCTGCGGAAATTCGACGGCGGGGTAGGGCGCTCGCGGATGACCAGCCCGGCGCAATAGGGTTTATTCGCCTCGATGTCCTCGTCGTTGCAGCCGACATTGCCGATATGGGGGAAGGTGAAGGTGATGATCTGGCCGGCGTAGGACGGGTCGGTCAGGGTTTCCTGATAGCCGGTCATGCCGGTGTTGAAGCAGATTTCGCCGATACTGGCGCCTTCTGCGCCGATGCCCTCGCCGAAAAACACCGTCCCGTCCGCTAAAACAAGGCAAGCGGTGGCATCCGGCGGTATTGGCAGCGCGTTTTTGGGCATCGACTCGGCAGCTGGTGGAGATTGCCGGGACAATAAGGGCAGAGGTGAGGTGTGTCAATAGCCAGCCGTATTATTCTTAGCCGGGCCCTGATTTTTGAATTTCGCCCTTTGCTTTCTCAACCAACTGCAATTTTTCTTGTAATTGAGATTTACCTGCTTGGGTATCGGTATCAATATTGAATAAGTTGGCAACAAAATTTTTGTATACTTCTTCTGCTTTTTCTGTCTGGTAACGTGTCAGATCGGCTACAGGACTTCGTCTTGCCTTTTGGGATTTTGCAATATCGTATAAGTAATTCATTGTTATACACATTCCTACGGCATTCATCAATCTATTTTGTTCGGGCAAGTTTTGTAACTGCGGCAAGAATGTGCCAAGGTGCTTTTCCGCATCCGCGTAATGCCCATCCATCAATTTTTTGTAATCCGCTTCCCGCTGTTCCTGTATGGCAATGCAAGCGCTAAAAATATTTCTCAACGCCAAAGCTGTACCACCCTCTATGCTGTCATTCAGTTGCATTTTTATTTCTTGGGGGGAATCATTATTTGACGCTGATCTTAGTTGTTCCCGCATTTCTTCCATGCTTGCGGATGGATTGGCCATCAATTTATCTAAAACCGCCTCGGTTTCCGATAAGCTAATTCCAAATTGCTGGGCTTTCGGATTATCAAAATAGTCTGCCAGAGTGGACAATATAACAATCATCCCTCCGGGTTGAACAACCTCTTGTTTTGGCAATTGCGCAAGTGCTTTAATCAGTATATCTCGCTGTTCGCGAAGCAATATGCTTACTTCCGCAAGGTATTTACCCTTGAGCGCAACGTCCAAAAGATCCGGTGAATGATCTTTGTCAAAAAAATATGGCATTCCGGAAGCCTCTATTTTTCCTGCTTCCCGATAAAATCCACGATGATCGGCACGACATGCTCGCGGAATTTGCGGCCGTTGAAGATGCCGTAATGGCCGACGCCTTTTTGCACGTGGTGCTTGCGCATGTTTTTGGGCAGGCCGCTGCATAATCTCTGCGCGGCTTCGGTCTGGCCGACGCCGGAGATGTCGTCGAGTTCGCCTTCTAAGGTCAGGAGTGCCGTCTTGGTGATGGCTTCCGGTTTTACTTTTTTGCCGTCATAGACAAATTCGCCTCTGGGCAGAAGGAAGCGCTGGAACACCTGGTCGATGCAGTCGAGATAGAATTCGGCGGGCAGGTCGGATACCGACAGATATTCGTCGTAGAATTTCTTATGGGCCCTGGCGCTGTCGCCGTCGCCCGCGACCAGGTGCTTGAACAGGTCGACATGGGCGTTGACGTGGCGGTCGGGATCGAGCGAGATAAAGCTGGTCAGCTGCATGAAGCCGGGATAGACGCGGCGCATGAAGCCCGGATAGTTGAACGGCACGCGGGTGATCATGTGGGTTTCGAACCAGTGCATGGGCTTTTCCATGGACAACTTGTTGACCTTGGTCGGGTTGACGCGGGCGTCAATTGGGCCTCCGATCAACGTCATCGAGCGCGGCGTTGCCTTGTCTTTGGCTTCGTTCAGGACGCTCGCGGCGATCATCACCGGCACCGACGGCTGGCACACGGCCATCAGATGCACGTCCGGCCCCAGCATTTTAGTGAACTCGATGGTGTAACTGATGTAATCTTCCAGCCGGAATTCGCCGTGATGGGTGCCGACGTTGCGGGCATCGAGCCAGTCGGTGATATAGACGTCGAGGAAGGGCAGCAGTGCTTCGACCGTGCCGCGCAATAAGGTCGCATGGTGGCCGGACATCGGCGCGACCAGCAGCAATTTCGGCTGTTGCTTGCGCATGTCCTTTTCGAAATGCAGCAGGCGGCAGAAGGGCATGGTGGCGATCACTTCCTCGGTGACGGCGACCTGCTTGCCCTCGACCTTAGTATGGGTGATGCCGAACTCCGGCTTGCCGTAACGGTGCGTGACGCGCTCGACCAGCTCGGCAGCGGCGGCCATATGCCTGCCAAAACCGGTATAAGAGAGCGGGTTGAGCGGGTGGTGGTGAAACGCCTTGCTGGCGTTGGCGAAGAAATTGAGCGGCGTGATGGCCGCGTAATGCATTTCATGCAGGCTGTACAGCGGGCTGTTTTCGCGTATATGCATTGTGCAAAACCTTTCGTTGACGATAAAAATAGTATACTCCCTATTGTACGGGTAATTAAGTGAACAAATTGTTAAGATTGTAAAAACATATAAAGGATTTAGGTTATCACTCAGGAATCACTTAACTTATTGAAAAATAATTCTATGAATGAAACGGAATTTCAGCTGCTGGTCGATGCCGCGCTTAATACATTGTCCGGGGCTCTGGAAGAGATGGATCAAAAAGGAACGCTCGATGTCGAATTTCAGGACGGCGTCATGACCATAACAATGCCGGCAGGCAAGCAGTTTATTGTCAGCAAGCATACTGCCAGCAGGCAAATATGGCTATCCTCGCCGCTCAGCGGGGGCTTGCATTTCGGTTATCATAATCATGAGTGGCGCCTCCCCGATGGGCGCACGCTTTCGGGTGTATTGTCACGGGAGTTGAAAACGCTGGCAGAGATCGAGGTCGTTTTTTAAATGTCATCTCGTACTTCTTCTCCGCTTCCCACCCGTCCCAAGGGCGAAGTCAAAAGCCTTACCCCGTTGCTGCGCTATTTGCGCCCGTACCGTCTGCAGATCGCGGGAGCGGGCGTTGCGCTGATGTTCACGTCGGGGGCAGTGCTCGGCATGGGCGGCGGATTGCGCACCATGATCGACGAAGGCCTGAGCAAAAACAATCTGGCCATGCTTGACAAAGCCTTCTGGATATTAATGGGTGTTACGATTTTGCTGGCGCTAGCGTCTTATGCGCGTTTCTATCTGGTCTCATGGATCGGCGAAAAAGTGGTGGCCGATATCCGGGGTGACGTCTATCGCCATCTCGTCGGCATGCATATCGGGTTTTTCGAGACGACGCGCACCGGCGAATTGCTGTCGCGGCTGACCACCGATACGACGCTGCTGCAAACGGTGATCGGCAGTTCGGCCTCGGTGGCGGCGCGCAATATGTTGCTGCTGATCGGCGGGTTCGTGCTACTGCTGATAACCAGCGCCCAGCTGACCGGTTATGTATTCCTGATGATGCCGGTGGTGGTGATCCCGATTGTCCTGCTCGGGCGGCGCGTGCGCCACCTTGGGCGCGAAGCGCAGGGCCGCGTGGCCGATATTTCCGCCCATGCTGAGGAAAGCCTTAATGCCATCCGCACCTTGCAGGCCTTAGCGTTGGAACCGTATGAAAATGCGCGCTTCGCCGGTTATGTCGAGGAGGCCTTGCAGGCGGCCCTGGGGCGCATCCGCACGCGTGCGTTCCTGACGGCGCTGGTCATCGCGCTGGTCTTCGGGGCCATTGTCACCGTGCTGTGGTTCGGCGGCAAGGATGTGCTGGCCGGGCGCAT
>Ga0207009_1019_pt1 | contig 27415 bp, 21 predicted proteins | sample Alteio_BWMinCont_81_FD_153479 | JGI IMG/M metagenome (GOLD analysis project Ga0207009, IMG submission 153479) | Enriched cells from forest soil in Barre Woods Harvard Forest LTER site, Petersham, Massachusetts, United States -... | ecosystem: Environmental > Terrestrial > Soil > Temperate forest >... | reverse complement strand
CTTCAACACCACAAAGCAAAAAATAAAGAACCTGTTTGGATATACTTTCGGATAATGCATTAATGCTGCAGGTGAAAGCCGGCGACCTGGAAAGGATGAGTTTGCTCTTTGAGCGGCACCACAGGGCTTTGCTTGGATTTTTGTTTCACCTGACCCAGCGGCGCGAGGCAAGCGAAGATATGGTGCAGACGGTATTTTACAGGATGCTGAAATACCGGAATTCGTTCACGGAGGGAAGTAATTTCAGTGGCTGGATGTACCATATTGCGAGGAACGTGCTGAAGGATCAGAAATTTGGTTCGGGTAGTAAATATGACCCGATAAGTGTGCATGAGGAAAAAATAACGGGTGGCACTTTAGCAGATGAAAGATTGGAGAAAAAGCAATCATGGCAACAATTATATGATGCGATGGATATGCTGAGCGAGAGTGACCGGGAAATCTTAATACTGAACCGGGTGAAGGAACTGAATTACCCGGAGATCAGCGAGATCATGGGGATTTCGCAGGGCGCGGCCCGGGTTCGGGTATCGAGAGCGGTAGAGGAGTTGAAAAAGATATTTGTTAAAAAAGGAATAAAAAGAGATAGCTGATGATGAAGTGCGAAGAATATAAGGAACATTTGGCAGACTGGCACATGGGCCGGTTGGAGCCTGCTGACGCAGCAGAACTGGAACAGCATTTGAATACCTGTGCGGATTGCCGCGAAGCATTGGCGGCCACCGGCTTCGTTTTAGACAGCATCAATAACTTGCAGGATCCAGAGCCACCAATTCAACTAAAAGCTGATTTCCGTGCGATGCTGGATGATTTTAAGGCAAAAGAAAAGAAGTCTGTTTTTCGCGGGAATATTTGGTCGTGGTTGTTGCAGCCTCGTTTACCGCTGGCTTATGGATTAGTTATTTTACTTTGTATAGGTGGGGCCTACCTGCTTGGGCGGAGCAATAAACAGGGGCAGGAAGCGCAGGAACGAAAGCAGGCGATGCTGTTAACGATGTTGGATAACCCCCTGGCTTCGGAGCGGATGAAGGCGGTGAATTATACCGGCGATCTGAAGGAAGTGGATAAGCGGTTAATTGCTGCTTTGCTCGCCACGCTGAACAATGACCCGAACGTCAATGTCCGATTGAGCACACTGGAAGCGCTGGCCGCCTTGGGCGATCACTCGGAAGTGAGGACAGGCCTGATCAAAAGCATTACAACTCAAGATTCGCCGATCATCCAGTTAGCCATTGCGGATGTGATGCTGAAACTGCAGGAAAAAGGTTCGGTGGGTTCATTCAGGGAATTATTGAAACAAAAAGGCCTTGACGATGAGGTCAGGAAGAAGGTCAAAGAAACAATTACTAAACTCATTTGAGCGCTATGAAGAAAGGATTTTTTGCGCTGATCGCCATTTTGAGTTGTTCCCGCCTGATGGCGCAGGATGACCGGCAATTGGTTGTCCATTTAAGCCAGCCGGGCAAAACTTTTACCTTAGGCGTAAACATCGCACGGGCAGCAATCAATGTCAGCGGTTACGAGGGCAAGGATGTGCTAATCCAAACGGACTGGGCGGATGTGACCGTTCAGGAAAAAAACAACGAAGTAACGGTAGCTGCGCCACGCGGAAAAACCTTTAAACTAAATATCAAGGTACCGCAAACTGCTGGTATTTTCAAATTGAGTTCGACGAGCGCCGGAACCATGAAAGTGAGTGACGTTACGGGCAACCTTGAATTGCAGAACAAAAGCGGCGGGATTATTGCCGAGCGTATTAGCGGTTCGGTTATCGCAAGTACTTTGAGCGGAAGGGTAGCTGTATCATTCAGAAGCGTCGACCCTATGGCTGCAATGGCTTTTAGTACCGTAAGCGGATATATCGATCTCACTTTTCCGCCTGACCTTAAAGCCAATTTGAAAATCAAGTCTGACCTCGGAAAAGTATACAGTGATTTCGACTTGGTGGGGGATGCGGCGCACCCAAAAGTCGTCAGGGACGAAAAAGACGGTGTTTACCATTTATCCATCGATGACTGGATATTTGGCCGCGTCGGCGGCGGTGGGCCGGAGTTCCTGGTTAAGAACACAAACGGTAATATACACATTTACAAAACAAAATAATCTTACAGCTCATGAAAACTATTTTTGCGGTTTTAAACACTGCCTGGCTATGCCTTTGCCTAAATTTTGCCGGTGCCCAGGTCACCGGACAGGAAAAATACAGCCTAAAACAACTACAGGAGGATTACTCCATATTCAGAAAAACTTTGGAGACCACTTATCCAAGCCTTTACCGGTTTACCGACAGTGCAATAATGACCAAATATTTGGATGACAATTTCAAATTAATAGATCAGCCTGAGTCAGAAATTGAATTTTATAAACTTATCGCAACTACTTGTGCAAAAATTAACGATGAGCACCTGATTCCCCAGCCATCGACGGCATACTACCACTCATTACAGAACACGCATCATTATTTCCCTTTCTCTTTAAAAATTATTGACCGGAGATTTTATGTGCTCAAAGCGGCGCAAGCAAATGGTCCTATTCCTGCCGGGTCTGAAATCCTTTCTATTAACGGAAAGTCTGTTGAAGAAATTTTAAATATCCTGTTGCCGACCATTCCGTCTGACGGGTACCAGCAAACCTTCAATATCCGTCACCTGGAAGACTATAGCATGACGGAAGAAGATAATTTGTTCGACCTGAATTATCCAATTTTCGTAGAAGATACGGATGCCTACCAGATAGAATATATAGACAAGGACGATAAATCGGCAAAGAAAACAACAATGGTCGCCGGTCTTGATTTTAAATCGTACAAGAACTTTTTCTATAGCAGAAATAAATTGGTGGCGCCGTTAGCATTTAAATACCTTAAAAAAAACGTTGCGTATTTACGTATCTCATCCTTTCTGAAATGGCACCGAAACCGTTTTAAACAGGACTTTGACAAGTTATACGACAGCGTTTTTACAGCATTAAAGGCAAAGCATACGAAAAATTTAATCCTGGATTTGAGAAATAACGAAGGGGGGGATGGAACGGGTGAAAAGCTGCTCAGCTATTTAATGACAAAACCGTATAAGCTTTATGAATCTGCCGAACTCAAATTTACAGGGTATCCGGCTGTGGTTGATTACCTGGAAAACCGCAAAGAAGACGTGTTTTTTCCAGATTCGCTGGTTGACCGGACAGGCGGATTGTACGCGTTTAAAAAAGCCTATATGCCGCTGCCTGGTGGCGAGCAGCAGCCGGATAGCAATCATTACAAAGGGAATTTGTATGTGCTGATCAATGGCGCATCAGGCTCCATGGCATCGGTAGTTGCCAGCTTTTTGAAAGGAAATGGACGGGGAGTATTTATTGGCGAAGAAGGCGGCGGAGCAATGGAAGGCGCCACTGCATTTTACGGGGCCAATTTAGTTTTACCCAATTCTAAGATAAGGGTTCGCATAGGTTTGTTAAAGACAACAAGGGCCGTTGCTTTTACTAAAGGGCGAGGCGTATTTCCGGACTATGATGTAACCCCTAAAATGGATGATATTTTAAAAGGCATTGACACTGAATTAAACTTCACACTTGGGTTGATTTCATCAAAAAAATGAAGATATACTGGATATTGAAACTTAAGAAATAGACAATAGTACGCGGCCAACAACGATGCTGTGAGCGTTTGGAATTAATTAAGCTATTCTGACCTTCTCGCTTCCGTTGATTTTATCATCTGCTCAACAACATCCAGTATATCTTTAACTTTTAAAATAAAATCCCCGTTTTTAGTTAAAAAGCCTCATTGGGTTCTAACTCAATCCCTTTGCATCCACAAAAAAGGCCTTCGCAAGATGGCTTTTTTTGTGGTTTTTTTTAAGTGCCTATCATCATCGTTAAAAACCTTACTCGTCTTATCTACCGGTCCAAACGGGTGCAAGCCATGTCATTGGCTTGTCTGGTGTTAGCTTGGCCGCGGGCGCGTCTCCCCCGCCTGCACTCCATATACGCACAAAAAAGTATTTGTTGGTTGCGTCGGTAATTATTGGGCTCCATTTTACCGAATAACCAGGTGAAGGAACATTGTAAGTTTGTACAACTTCGCCGTTATCCTTAACAATATCAATTCGGGTAATTTTGTCATTAGGGTTATTCGTGTCCGGGTCACTAATGTTAATATCGAATTTAAATTCTGTAGGGCTTTTTAAAGTAGAACCCATTATTTCACCATTTACGGTATACCGGCATTGAATATTATTATCTAATGAGGCGTAAGTACGGCGGTTTTTCATGGCATCTAAAATTTCCAGTTGTGTTTTACCGGTGGCCAATACAAAAGTACGCGACTTTTGGGTTGCTATACCCATAATACCGTGGTTGTCATTGCCACATACGGGCGAAACCTTCCAGCCTGCGTCAAGCGCCTTTATAAATGCGTCATAATGAATGTTTGTATTGGAGTTGATAACCTCAAGCATGGTGATGATATCAGTAACTTTAGGATCACGATGCTTCCAGCTATCATACCCGTCGGCGGTAGGGTGATTAAAACTTGCAACTACCGGACCCGGTCCATAAGATTTTACGGTATCGAGCCATTTATATAAATATGGAATATCTATACCCGGTTCAAGCGCATTTAAATAAGAGGCGCTGTTAATTACGTTAAGGTGCCCTTTTCCACCAGGACCGTCATTTTCTGAATGCTCGTAACCAACAATTGCTATAAAATTTTTGTCTGTTGCTGCTTGTGCCACCTTGTGCGTTGCTATCCAATTTGCGTTGGTTGCGCTGGTAGGATGAAAGCTGGCTTCCTGCGAGTGGTCTGTAGTAACATAAAAATCATATTTGTTAGCCTTAGCTATGGCAAAGTGAACGGAAGGCGGCCCCTGGTATTTATCCGAATCGGGCTTCATTCGGGTATTCGCTGCATGAGATACGTGATTCGAATCAACAGACATATAGCTTTTAAATCCTTTTATTTCCTCCAATTGGGCGCCATGAGATTGGGTTAAAAAAGTGTGGGCATGTGTACTGCCGGCATATATAAAATAAACAGGTTGCTTTGTTTGAGCGTTTGAATGAGCAGCTATCAAAAAGAAGCTGAATGCAAGAATGTAATTAAACGGAAATTTTAAATATTTCATATGCTTTTTTTGGAATGTTTTGGTAAGATTTTATAGGAAGACACCAAAAAAATAATTGTGTACTATAGATCATTAACATTTTAACAAAAAATCTTTCGCGCCGGGCATTGTCGGTACAGAACGTTAAATAAAAAATATTTTCAGATAGTACATTTCCATTTAGTTGGTGTCTTATATCATTAGCATTAAGCGGCGATAGGACATTACTGATGGTAAAAAAAAACATAAAGACTTTGGTTCCTCTGTCTATCATTTTAATAATGTATACAGCTTGTTTCCGGGCCAAAACAAACAGCGGGGGTCTTGTTACTAATAAAATGGTTATCTGTGACACCGTTCCGCCTAAAATGGTATATATAAAGGGCGGATCGTTTAAGATGGGGTCGGGCGATCCAATGTTTACTGATGCGCGGCCCATTCATCGCGTTAATATTAAAGAGTTTTGGATGGATGAGCACGAAGTTACTAATGCCGAATTTGAAAAATTTGTGAAAGCAACGGGCTATTTAACGGTTGCGGAGCGCCCGGTTAATCCGGCAGATTTCCCGGGCGTACCTGCGGAAACATTGGTGCCCGGCTCGGGCGTATTCAAAGCACCTGCAAAGCCAGTTCCACTCAGCGACCCTATGCAATGGTGGCAATATGTTCCGGGTGCAAGCTGGAAACACCCCCTGGGGCCGCAAAGTAGCATTGAAGGCAAACCAAATGATCCGGTGGTGCAAATAAGCTATACTGATGCTGCGGCCTACGCAAAATGGGCAGGAAAAAGACTTCCTACCGAAGCAGAATGGGAGTTTGCTGCGCGCGCGGGTAAAGAATTACAGAAATATTATTGGGGTAATGATTTAAAGCCCGGTGGTAAGTTTGTGGCTAATATTTTTGAGGGCCATTTTCCGGATGCAAATACAAAAGCCGATGGTTTTGAAGACGTGGCACCGGTTAAAAGTTTTCCGCCAAATGCTTATGGCCTTTATGATATGGAAGGCAATGTTTGGGAGTGGTGCAATGATTTTTATCGTGCAGATTATTTTAAAACCAGCCCGGCCGATAATCCGCAGGGGCCTGCAAGCAGTTACGACCCAAAAGAACCAAACAGCGTAAAAAGGGTACAAAAAGGCGGCTCATTTTTATGCAGTGAACAATATTGCAGCCGCTTTATAGCAGGGAGCCGCGGAAACGGAGAGGTTAACAGTGCAACAAACAACTTAGGTTTTAGATGTGTGAGAGATGAGGGCACTACAAAATAACGAAGCATTTTTGGTTAGTTATCCTGTCTATTCATCAAATTGTTGACGCATTTTAAATGCAGTTAATTATATAACATGTAGTATTTAATAACTTAACAAAAGGGTTAGTTATTTGTCATGTGCATTTTAAGTTAATGTCATGATCAATAATTAAGAAAATATGGATCAAAAGGGTGATAGCACTAAGCTGGATTTAATAAATCTTATTGCACAAAATAAAGGCGATCACGCCTATAAATACTTACGCGAACAGTATTATAATGTGTTGCTGAAGTTTGCAGTAGCCTATTTAAAATCGAATGAACTTGCAGAAGAAGTGGTAGAGGATGTGCTGTTCCAGGTTTGGAGTTCGCAACAAAAGTTGGAGAGTATTAACAATTTAAGAGTATACATTTTTACGGCTGTACGAAACCGGTGCTTTACACAATTGAACAGGCTAAAACGCGAACAAACCCTGTTTTTAAATACTTCAGACTATAAAGAAAATTTATACTTTAATCACAATATAAATCCCGAAAACATGATGGTAACTTCCGAGTTATCAAAATTTATCCGGGAGATTGTAGACGATTTACCCCCGCGTTGCAGGCAAATTTATAAGATGGTGCGCGAAGAAGGCTTGCGAAACAAAGATGTAGCTGCAAAATTAAATATATCCGTAAATACAATTGATGTTCAATTAGCCATTGCGATAAAAAAATTAAGCAAAGCGATACAGCTATACTACAATAGATAGGTTTATATATTACCCGTCATTTCCAAATTTCGCACTGTAAAATACAGGCTGCCGGCCTTCCTGTTTAGCCAGGTTAGGCAACAATATTAATAGTTTTATAAAAATCAATTTACGATTAGTACAATTATAAATTTGTGTTGTCTTATGGTAAAACAAAGTTATATGTAAGCCGGCAATAAATATTTTTGTGGCTATGTTTTATTAATTATGAGTGTAAAAAACAGGTTGTGGATTTTAATGAGCAAAAAGCTGTCTGGTTCTATTACAGATATTGAAAGTTTAGAATTGGATAAGCTTTTTCAAATTTATCCTGATGTTTGGTATACTTATGAAATATTGATTGGGGTAGACGATAAAGAAATTATCCCTGATGCATTTATCAAAGAAATACAGGCGCTATTAGCAAATAATGTTACCGAAGAAACTACCACCGAACCGGTTTTAGGTAAACCAGTAAGAAAATCAATATTGCCCGTATGGATGAAAATAATGAGCGCGGCAGTGATTTTGATTTGCTTTTCGCTGGGAATAATACAAGCTTACAATTATTTTCATACCTCCAATAAAACAGCCAATAAAAACAACGAAATTATCGTACTTAACGGCACCAAAACTGATGTTAACTTGCCAGATGGAAGCAAGATAATATTAAATTCGGGCAGTAAACTTACCTATTCCAAAGATTATGCGACTGCACACATCCGCGAAGTTTTTTTATCGGGCGAAGCTTATTTTAAAGTACTGCATGATAAGAAGCATCCCTTTATAATCCATACTGCAAATTTTGATATACGGGATATCGGGACAACTTTCAATATAAGCGCATATCCTGGCGAAAAAATTGCCGAAGCTTCACTAATAGAAGGTTCTATCGAAATATCTTTTAAAAACAACACTAAAAAAATTGTTCTTCAGCACAGGCAAAAAGTAGTGTTAATGAACAATATTGAAAATAAAGAAACCGCTACCACTACCGCCCTAATAGCAGCTAAAGAACCGGCCAATTATAAAATTGTTGATCTTATTATAAATAAAGACGTTAAAAGCGAATTCGAAGAAACCGCATGGGTTAATAATGAATTGGTTTTTAAAAATGAGACCTTTGATAACCTCGCAAAAAAAATGGGGAGAAAATATAACGTTGACATATCTTTTGGCGACGACAAAATAAAAACGTCAAGTGTAACCGGCATATTTAAAAACGAAACGATTGATCAGGCATTAAAAACCCTCCAAATGATCACTCCCTTTAAGTATGAAATAAATCACAATAAAATAATTATTCTGTCATCAGGCCCTGGCGAATAATAGTTTATCAGCATTATCATCACCCATGTGCATCTTCAAACTAAGTTTTAGCATTGAACAGTCATTCGTGAGTTGTTTCCTGGATTTATAAATAATCCAATCAATTAATTTTTTTTCAAATAATAGTCTTCTCCTAATAGTAGAACACACGGTTCCAGGTGTCTTCTGTTTTATAAAATCCAACAAAAAAATCGCACAACTAAAAACTAAATCAGCTTATGAATTAAAAAAATTACTCACCCCAATTAACTAAAAAAAGGAGAATGCGCTAACATTCCCCTTTTAAATAGTTTAACCACAATTAACGGACAAGTGTGCTTGAAACTACCCGGTCCATTATCGATTATCTATAAAGTAAATATATGAAAAAAAAATTACTGCACGTCTTAACGACTAAAAATCAGACGGTGCGGAAGATTCAATTAACTATGCGATTCACGTTATTATTCACCTTATTGTTTTGCCTCCAATTGTCGGCTAAGGTGTATTCACAAAAGGACGTTACCTTAAAGTTTAATAACAGGGAAGTTAAACTGAACAGGCTATTTGAAACAATAGAAAGTCAAAGCAATTACCGCTTTTTTTTTAATAATAGCCTGGTACATGCCAATAAAACCGTAGTGGTTACCGATGGTGAGGTTGCTATAGAGGATGTGCTGCAGGCGGCGCTTAAAAAGTTCAATTTGAATTTTAAAATACTGCCTAACAATGTAATTATTGTAGCGCCAATTAGTGAAACCATTGCACCCATAAAAATAAAAGGTAAAGTAAGCGATAACGCTGGTTTGCCGTTGCCGGGTGTATCAGTTAAAATTAAAGGTTTAAATAAAGGCACTACAACAGATGTAAACGGATTATTTGAAATAGATGTTCCTGATAATGCTATGCTGCTTATTTCATACGTAGGGTATCAAAGCCAGGAAGTAGCTGTCAGCGGTAAAACAATGTTAGAAATTGCCATGGTTGAAAGCCCTAAAAGCTTAAGTGAGGTAGTGGTTGTAGGCTACGGCACTCAAAAAAAGACATCTGTTACAGCCGCGATATCATCTGTAGACGGCGACGAAATTGTAAGATCACCGGTTGCCAACGTAAGTAATACGCTTGGAGGCAGGGTATCAGGTGTGCTTTCCCGTCAAAGCAGTGGCGAGCCGGGAGCTGATGCAGACCAGATTCAAGTTAGAGGGATAGGTACAACCGGAAGCTCTGCTCCGCTGGTAATAGTTGATGGTGTGCCGATGAGTTATGATCAAATCAATTTAAACGATATTGAAAGTGTAACCGTATTAAAAGACGCGTCGGCTGTGGCGCCTTATGGATTAGGAGGGGCTAACGGCGTAATTTTAGTTACCACAAAAAGGGGGAAGGCCGGTAAAACAACTTTAAATTACAGCGGATATTACGGTTTTCAACAGCCAACGTCCATCCCGCATTACCTGGATGCCGCTGATTTTGCCACCCAGTTTAATATAGCAAATAAAGACGTTGGTGTTGCTCCTACCTATACCGCTGCCCAGATACAAAGTTATCAAAGTGGCACCGATCCTGACCATTTCCCTAATACAAATTGGGTAAAACAGGTGCTGCAACCAAGTGACCCTATAACCAATCATAATTTAACGTTTATGGGTGGAAGTGACAAGGTGCATTTTTTTGGCGACCTTGGCTATTTATACCAGGAAGGGATTGTAAATGTTATCAATTATAAGCGTTATACCGGTACTTTAAATGTAGATGCCGATGTAACCCCTACCACTACCGTGTCATTTGACATCAGAGGGGGCCTTACCCAGCAGAACAATCCGGCCGGAACTAACGGAACAGGTATAATTACAAGTGTAACGGAAATATCACCTACTTTTCCTTTGCAGTTCAGTAACGGGCTTCCTGCTAATGCTTTATTACCATCTATATATGATAGCGGCTATAACAGGAATACTAACAACCTTTTAAATGCAAAATTCCAGGTAGAGCAAAAACTGCCTTTTATACCCGGGTTAAGCTTAAAAGGCGTAGCAGCTTATGAAAAAAACAACACGCTTGGTAAAATATGGACACTCCCTTATACTTATTATGGACTTAGCGCAACAAATACAGATGTTGCACAGGCTGGTGGCCCACCTGCACCAACATTGAACGAATCTTTTTCGGAAGTTCAAAATATTACGTTACAGGGTTACCTGAATTATCAAAAAACGTTTGGTAAAAGTGATATAACCGGACTGGTGGTTTTTGAAAAAAGGGACGGCGCAACCGATAATTTTTCTGCGGGCCGTATTAATTATGCGGTAGACCTGGACGAACTTTCTTTGGGCAGCAGCTCGACAAGTGATTTCAGCAATTCAGGCTCTTCGGCCAAAAGCGCCCAGGTTGGTTGGGTATATCGTGCAAATTATGCATATGCAGGTAAATACATGGTAGAATTATCCGGTCGTTACGATGGTCATTATTATTTTGCACCCGGTAAACGGTATGCATTTTTTCCGGCTGCTTCGGTAGGATGGAGACTATCGGAAGAAAAGTTTATTAAAGACAATTATACCTGGATTGATAACTTAAAAATCAGAGGATCTTATGGTAAGTCCGGTAACCTGGCGGGTGGTCCTTTTCAATACCTTACTTCTTATGGTTTAGGGTCAAGTTATGTTTTAGGTGGTACAGTGCCATATCAATCACAAGGCATTTATGAAAATGCACAAGCTAATCCAAATATTACCTGGGAAACATCCAATAAGGCAGATGTTGGTTTTGATGCCAGCTTATTTAATGGAAAACTAACCGTAACTGCCGACTATTTTAAGGAAAGACGATCTGATATGCTGCTACAGCCAACAGAGACTATTCCGGCTGAATACGGTATAGGTATCTCGCAGGAAAATGCAGGTATTATGGACAATGGCGGCGTAGATTTAACCATTGGTACCAATCAGCATTTCTCTAATGGTATTAAATTCAATACCAGCTTTGTTTTTTCGTATGCCAAGAATACACTGGTCCAAACTTTCGAAAATGCATCAACCTATAACAACCCTAACCGCCGTTTAACAGGCAGAGCGCTGGGCACACAGTTTGGTTTAAAAGCTATAGGACTTTACCAGCAAAGCGACTTTAATGCCGATGGAACGTTAAAAGCCGGGGAGCCTGTGCCCACATTTGGGCCGGTAGCGCCTGGTGATATTAAATATGCGGATTTGGCCGGCCCTCCGGGACCAGATGGAAAGCCTACTCCACCAGATGGTAAGATAGATGTAAATGACAATACGGTAATTGGTTATCCTACATTCCCGGAAATTACCTTTGGTTTAAATACCAGCATATCCTGGAAAGGATTTGACCTTTATATGCTTTGGCAGGGTGCTGCCAATTCAACCAACTATTTGACAGGTGAGCTGGCTTCTCCATTTTATAATGGCGCCAAAATAGCCACTTATCAATTGGATTACTGGACACCGCAAAACCCCAATGCAGAGTTTCCGCGCCTTACACCTGCACAAATAACAAACGATGCGCAAACATCTTCTTTTTGGACAAGAAATGGTTCATATGTGCGGTTAAAAACATTTGAATTAGGGTACACGCTTCCTGCTTCAGTAATGAAAGCTATAAAACTGCGATCTGTCAGGTTTTATGTATCCGGCCAGAACATTTTTACTATCTCAGCAGAAAGTTATATAGACCCTGAAATAGGTAATAACCGCGACCGGTATTATTTACAGCAAAAAACTTATACGCTTGGCATGAATGTCGGTTTTTAAAATATGCACTATTTAAACGATATGATATTATGAAAAATTATTTATTTATATTTTTTGCATTGGTCTTGCTTGCCTCTTGCAATAAAAATTCCCTGGATATAACTCCATCCAACGAATTGAGTGACGCTACCGTCTGGAATACTCCGGCAACTGCCACTTTATTTTTTAACGACATTTATAACCATTTAAATGCCGGCCCTTTTGGATCCAACTCTTATCACCTCCCGAGTGAAATAAGTAACGACCCGTTGGAATGTTATACAGATAATGCAACTTACGGCCCCGAGCCGGGGAATGAATCGTACCTATTATTTGATACTGATAGTTACGGGCCCGCTAACGATTTGTTCAATCCACAATGGACCAATATGTACGCCGATATCAGGAAGTGTAATTTAGCTATTGAAAAAGTAACGGCGTCTAATTTTCCGGATGCCACAAAAAAAGGCATGATAGCCCAGGCCCGCTTTTTAAGAGCGTACTTTTACAAACAGTTGATAGATCTTTACGGCGGCGTACCACTGATTACCACTGTATTGGATAATACCACGCAAGGCGATGCGATTTTTTATCCGCGAAGCAGTTATGCAGATTGTGTTACATTTATACAAACAGAATGCGCAGCCGCCGCAGTTGACCTGCCACAAAAAGTGACCGGTACCAGCGTTGGCTATGCCACCTGGGGTGCAGCAATGGCCCTAAAAGGCGAGGAAGAATTATATGCCGGTAAATGGAGCGATGCAGCTACAACAAACCAGGCCATCATGACTTCGGGTTTATATTCTTTGTTCCCTGATTATACCGGGCTGTTTTACGCTAATAATGATGACAACCAGGAAGTGCTGTTTGATATACAATTCGCGGCAAATATAGCGGCTGGCCCTAATGCATCAACTAAAAACATTCAGCAATACTGGGGTGTGCCGGGGGTGGCGAAGGGACAAGGTTGGGGAGGTAACGATCCAACGCAGAACCTGGTGGATCAATATGAGTACCTGGATGGTAAAACTGCTGCGGGGGGCTCTGCGTTGTATGATCCTACGCACCCATATTCCCATCTTGATAAGCGCTTCTATTCAAGCATTATTTATGACGGCTCTACCTGGAGAGGCGGCATCGTTTATACCCGCTTAGGGATCGCTAACAATGCCAACCAGATCAATGTTGTAAATGTGCAGGGCAACGCAGGACGTACAGGTTATTTTGTTAAGAAATATATGGATTCTACGCTTGCTTCAAGCGCGCCTACTAAACTGGATGGCACAAATTATATTGTTTGGCGTTATGCCGAAGTTTTGTTGAATTATGCAGAAGCCAAAAATGAATTAAGCGGCCCTGATCAGACCATTTATAATGCTATTAACCTGGTACGCACACGCGCCGGTTTACCAAACATGCCAACCGGGCAAACCCAGGTTAGTATGCGGGCCTTTGTACAGCACGAACGCCGCATAGAGCTTGCCTTTGAAGGAAAGTATTTTTATGACATCATGCGATGGAAAACAGCGCAGGCTATATTTAGTCAACCTATTTACGGCATGGAAGTAACAACTTCAGCCGGTAAATTAGTTTATACAAAAATTCAGGTCAGGAAAATAAATTTTGACGCCACAAAGAATTACCTGCAGCCTATCCCTCAAAAAGTGCTGGATGAAAATTCAAAACTTACACAAAACCCCAACTATTAATTGAACAGAAATGGTGTGGCACCTTAAAATTTAGGGTGCCACACCTGTTTTATAAAACGTTTATTAAAATACACAATCTCATGAAAAACTCGGTGAAATTTTATTTAGGAGCTTCGGCGCTCGTAACTTTTGTTTTTTTAATTGTAGCAGGCTTTAAAGCTGCCGATAAGTTTTATACGTTTAAGCTGCATAACCCAAAAGATGTAAAGGAATTTTTTAAATATACACCTGATGAAGTTCCTTTTATCAGTTCGCACCGGGGTGGTGCCCGCGCAGGCTACCCCGAAAACTGCATTGCCACCTTTGAGCATACACTGCAAACTACACATTCCATGATTGAGTTTGATCCGCATTATACTAAAGATAGTGTATTAGTGGTGATGCATGATCCTACACTTAACCGCACCAGCAACGGCACCGGCAAAATATCTGATTATACTTTGGCCGAGCTGAAAAAGTTTCGCTTAAAAGATGAAAACGGAATCGTTACTGATTATCCAATCCCAACATTAGATGAAGTAATAGAATGGGGCAAGGGTAAAACCATTATGGATATGGATATGAAAGAAGTGCCAATTGAAGCACGCGTAAAAGAAATTGAAAAGCACCACGCCGAAGCCAGCACCATTGTAATGGCCTACACCATAGCCGATGCCCAAAAATGTTATAAGATGGATAAAAACATCAACATGGAAGTGATGCTTAATACGGTAGATAAGTTGAAAGAATTTGATAAAAGCGGCGTACCATGGGCAAACGTATTTGTTTTTGTAAGCCACCAACCGGTAACCGACCGCACGATTTTTGACGAGATACATAAACGCGGCGCTATGGCCATGGAAGGTACATCGCAAAGCTATGACACTATGTATAAAAAAGGTGCGATTACGCTTGACGAGTTAAATAGCGATTATAAAAAAACGTTTGAAAGTGGCGCAGATATCATCGAGGTGAACCTGGGTATTGAAGCAGGTAATGCCCTTCGTGATTGGCAAAAAGCTAAACTGGCCGGTTCATCAAAAGCTAAGTTTTTTTAATTCCCATTAATATCAATAGGATTATGAAAAATAAAAGCACAATATCACTGGTGGTCGCTGCCGTGATGATATTAATTGGATGGGTACCTGTATTTGCACAGGCAAAGAAGACTGTTAAAACAACTGCTAAGAAGCCTAATATCATTTACATTTTAGCAGATGATATGGGATATGGGGATGCAGGTGTTTACGGGCAGCAAAAAATAGAAACCCCTAATATTGACGCAATTGCAAAAAACGGAATGCGCTTTACCCAGCATTACTCCATGACAGTTTGTGCGCCGTCAAGGTATATACTGATGACCAGCATAAACTCGGGCAGGGCATTTATCCGGGGAAATGAAGAATGGGCGCAAAGGGGCGATATATGGAATTTTGATGCAATGGAAGCCAATCCGGCATTAGAGGGGCAGTTACCTATTCCTGATTCAACCATAACCGTTGCCAAGGTGTTAAAAAAGGCCGGTTATACCACTGCCTTAATTGGTAAATGGGGTCTTGGTGGACCGATGACTGCCGGCTTACCCAATAACCAGGGTTTCGATTATTTTTTCGGTTTCCTTTGCCAACGCGAAGATCACACCTATTACAGCGGGCATTTATGGGAGAATGAAAACCGGGTTCCGCTAAATAATAAATCGGTTAACCCGAACATTAAATTCCCTGCCGATAAAGATGCCAGCGACCCTAAAAACTATGAGGTCTATCAACAAAATGACTACGCACCCGATCTGCTGATCTCGTCGGCGTTAAGGTTTATTGATAAAAATAAAAGCAAGCCGTTCTTTCTATATTTCCCAAGCCCGTTGCCGCACGTATCCTTACAGGCACCCAAAAAATGGGTAGATTATTATCATGCAAAGTTTGGCGATGAAAAGCCTTTTTTGGGCGGCGGTTATTTTCCGTGCCGCTATCCGCATGCTACTTACGCCGCCATGATATCTGCACTTGACGAGCAGGTTGGCCAATTGGTAAAAAAATTAAAAGAGGACGGGCTGTATGATAACACCATCATTATGTTTTGCAGCGATAATGGCCCCGCTGCCAGCGGCGGTGTTGACCCAACCTGGTTTAGCAGCGCCGGGCCGTTTAAAACCCAGCCGGGATGGGGTAAGGGGTCGTTACATGAAGGCGGTATCAGGGCACCATTTATAGTACAATGGCCAGGTAGAATAAAACCTGGCACTACGTCTGATCTCATCTCAGAAACAGCCGACCTGATGCCAACATTATGTGAATTACTAAATATTTCCGCACCAAAAGGTATTGATGGTAAAAGCTATTTACCTACGCTTTTAAATAAACCCGCTCAACAGGTAAAATATGACCACCTGTATTTTGAATACCCCGAATCGGGCGGCCAGCAATCTGTTCGGATCGGCAAATGGAAGGGCCTGAGGTCGAATATTTTGAAAGGGAACATGAAACTGCAGTTATTTGACCTGGATACTGATATCCAGGAACTTCATGATGTAGCTGCAGATCATCCGGATATCATTAAAAAAATGGAAGATATAATGGTAAAAGATCACCATACACCGGCGGTTAAAACCTTTTTGATGCCTGCAATTGACGGTGGAGAAAATAGATTAAGCAATAAATAAACTATAGCTCATTCACTTCAAGGCTCTTAGTTAAAACAGCGGTTATATTATAGCCGCTGTTTTTATTTGTCTATCAATTTGTTTTACCGCGTTTCGCTGCTATTCAAGAGATAGTTTTTCGCCGTCGCTCAAAAGATGGTTCTTCACCGCAGTTAGGTTGACAAAAAGCTGCTTTTACATTCTCCTTAATGCCTATAGCATTTGTTAACAAACCTGCGGCTATGGGCGCAAGTACCTTAAAAATACGTTTAAGCTTTAGCTTTTATTGAGTTAACGTGAATTCACCCGGTTTAAAACCCGTATGACCCTAACGGGTCAATATTTCTTATATCGAACTCGTGTCAACTTAATGACGTTGCCCGATGAGGTATAAATTATTTTTTATCGAGTTCATGTTTTTGTCAAAAAAAAGTGCCGGCTTATTTTATAAGCCGGCACTTTTAAATATTGTTCGTTTATAAATTACGGATGGCCAACCATCACACCTCTTCCGCCTGTAGCTATATAAACCTGGCCAAAGGTGGTTCTATCAGCAGCAATTGCTTTTACGCCTGCAGAGAAATGCTGCCCGTTAGATATTTGATCCCACGTGCTGCCATCGTCTAATGAACGATAAAGGTCGTTACCTGATCCTCCGCTTAATGTTCCATAAGCGTACAAGGCAGTCGTCGAACCACTTTGCGGCGCGCCGAAAGAGAAGCATCTTGCAATTGGCATGGTTGTAATCTGCGTGAAAGCTGATGCGCCGCTTGCCAGCTTATATAAACCGTTCCCATCCAAACTAACCCATGCTTCGCCATCTATCCCTGGCCTCGAAGCAACATTGGTCCAGCTGGATGCTGTTGGAATAGCGGTTGTATTTCTCTTGGCCCAGGTAACACCCACATCGGTCGACATATACATAAAGCCGCCCTGGAATACGTAGAATTTACTGCCATTCACACAATCGGCTGCGGCAGGAAAGCATTTATCATAGATATCATTAGAAGTACCCGCATCCGCGCCAAGCGGGCCATTAGTCGATGCTGTCCATGAAACACCCTTATTGCTGGTAGAATATATTTTCCCGGAAGCTCCGTGAGCAACATATATCATTTTGTCGGGATTATATGACGACACAACTATCCGCCCACCTGCTGTAATACCCGATGGCAACGTAGCAGCGGTCCACGAGCCACCACTGTTTGCCGATGTGAAGAGTTGGATTCCTGAAGCATCGTTATTATTGGTAGCCAGAATCGCGATATTTTGAGGAAATTGTTCGCAATACGATATGCTGGTAATTTGCTGCGTACTATAAAGTGAAGTAGTTGGATACGAAGTGAGGCTTATGTGCCTGAAGCCGCCAACGTCTGCACAACCCGAATAAACTAATGTACCTGCCCCTGGCGATGGTGCCGCTAAAGTTAGCAGATCAGTTTCTTCGTGCCCATTTTCCTGTGCCGAGAAGGCGATCGAACCACTTTGAAACATGTTGGCGGTGAACCAAATTCCAAACCAATCAGTATAATACATATTACCGCTATGCAACGGGTCAAACGCTATTGAAGAAGTAGCGCTGCTGAACCAGCTGCTTGGCCACCAGCCTGGCTCGTTTGACTTAGTTATCGGCAACGTTGAAGTGTTTATTTTCGCCCAGGTAGTACCACCATCAGTTGAACGGTACATAGGATCTCCGGAAGCACTTGTACGTACAGCGACGGCTAATCTCAGGGTGTTTGTAGGGTCGATAGATATGGCGCAATAGTTTTCGCCTGCATCGGTAGATGGGGTTATGTCGGTCCAGGCAGAACCATCGTAAACTTTTATACCGGTACTATGGGTTACATACAATTTACCGCTTGCACCTATAGCCATGCGGTTTGGATTTGTTGGCGAACCGCTAATTAACGAAAAGCTGGTTCCGCCGTTAGTGCTCATATACACACCCGTGCCTGCAACTGTGGCATAAATTTTTGACGAACTGCCGGTAGAGCCGGAAGGGTCAATAACAACCGAACGGACATCCGCACCTGTAGGGACGCCGGATGCCTGAGAAAAAGAAGAACCGGTTGTGGTACTTTTATACAAACCATTGGCGCGCGAACCCACAAACAGGATAGCGCTGTTCAGCGGATCAACTGCTATTGGTTCGCCTGCCCATCGCAGATCGCCGTTACCACTAAATGTACCCGGAAAGCTACTCAGTTTAGACCATGTACTACCCTGGTCATTAGACTGATAAAGGCCGGCATTGGTGCCAACATATACCCGGTCGGTCACGTTAGCATCTAAAGCAATACCATCCACACTGCTGCTTACCGCATCCAATATTTGCACCCACGCTAGCGCTGTGGCATCCCATCGGTATGCACCGCCTACATCCGTACGGATATACATTCTGTTAGCTGCAGACGGATGGATAACGATGCCTGTTACATAACCACCGCCGCCTATGGCAACGTTGCTCCAATTGTAAGCAAGGGAAGCAAGGGAGGAAAATGAAGCCTTGCTACCTCCGGGCAATAGCGGGGTACTGCTTTTCGTCTCGGTAGCTTTTTTACAGGAAGTTACGCCGAGCAACAATCCTAAAACACATGTCAGAATAAGTTTTGTTTTCATAAGTACTCTTTTTGTTAGGAAATAAAAGGCATAGCAAAGCTTTTCGGCTGCTGAAAACACCAATTATTTCGGGTTAAAAATTAAGTTAATTGTTTATTATTTTAGAAAAACCGGTTTTGCTTAATAAAAAATGGCATTTGACAGGGATGTACTACCAAACGATTTACCTGCGATATTTTCTTAAGTACAGGATAACTTTGAGTAACATTAAAAGTTAGGCTGTTGCTGCTTATAGTATATGTGCCCCTAAACTTAAAATAGGGGGCAACAACTTTTTCAAAATGCTTACTATGCTCAAAATGAATTAAATATCCATTAGTATGGCATACAATAAATTTGAATAGCAACTTATTAATCAATACCAGGTTCATAATTTTTATTTCATTAGGTAACTTAAATAAAGACCATTAAAATTTAAATTCTACTAATGTGAAGTGCATTTTTATTAAAATAACAGTTAGCGCTAAAAGTGGCCATAGTTCAAAATTAAGCGAAAGGACGCTTGACCAGGTGGGGTTGCTGACCATCAATCGCTGCATGTAGACGATCAATTAAATAGACCATAGTTTATATTTAATTGCCGGTAAATAAAAGGTATATTTAAAAAAACCAATTCACATGCAATCAACCAGTTCACCCACACCGTCGGACGATGGTATCCAACATTCTTCACGCTTTAGTTTATTGAATATCTTCAAACGGGATTATGAACGTTATGATGGCGTTCCGCCGATAAATATTTATTTGCTGAAACTGCTTTTCACCCTGATGTTCTTTTTCCTTGGCTACGATTCATGGTCACATATTATCCATCATACCGGCCCCTGGGATCCTGCTAATTCAGCAGCCTGGTTTATGTGGGGCTCGTGCGCCTTCATATCCTTTATCGGCATACTTCGCCCCCTCAAAATGCTGCCAATAGTGCTGTTTGAGATCACCTATAAAACCGCCTGGCTAATCGTTGTTGCCTATCCGCTGTACCAGCGAAATGAATTGATCGGATCGCCGGCTGAGGGCATGGCCGACAATTTTATGTTGGTTATATTACCTATTGTGGCTATGCCATGGAGGTATTTTTTAAGAACATATATTATGGATAAACATGCGGCCTGACACCGGCAATGCAAAATGTTTTACGACGATAGTTCTCCTAAAATATAAAGTGCCTCTTCGCTAGTCTATATTTTAGGCCTTCCAAAAAACAAAACATAGCCATCAGCATCCATTACTTCAAATCCGCGCAGTCCATCGCTGTCATCCTTGATGGGGCGCCGAAATGTTATTCCGGTTGAACTAAATTCTTCAAACAGCGTGTCAGGATCTTGAGTAGAAATGTACGCATCCCAGGCGGCCCATTCATGCCGGGTATGATTTGGGATAGGTTTTATGTCATCAGCAATTCTCTTTAGCATAATGGAAACAGGGCCGCGGCCCACTATGGCCCAATATGGATCACCCTCGGGGCCCATGTACCACACCTCAAATCCAAGTTTACTTACATAGAAGGCCATCGAATCTTTTAAATTGGAAACAATAAAAAAGGGCGAAATGGAGGTAAGGTTTGACATTGTTTTACATTTTGATAATGAGAAAAAGCAACTATGTAAGTTAATACAAATATCAGTTGTTCAAGGAATAAAGCAAAAGACAACGCTAGATTCTGTTCGCCGATTTACCATTGCATCAACAACATTCAGCATCACTTGAACTTTTTAAATAAAATCTTCATTTTAGCCAATAAAGAGCTATCGGATTCATTAGTTAAATTCAAATTCTCATACCTTCTTGGGAATTATGGCCCATCGAACCCATAGTCTTTATTTTTATATTAAAATAAATACATTTACGGTCAATTACCTAACTCATGCACAAGTTGTTATTGTTCAAGATTAATTTAACCCTTCTTTTATTTTTTGTTTGTGCCGGGATAAAGGCACAGGACAGCCAAATAAAACCAGCATTTGATTTTCCGACCAAAGAGATATATGACCTGCATGTGGACAAACATGGCTTTTTATGGATAGCCAGCGATTTTGGTGTGGCCCGATATGATGGGATTAACTGCGTTCATTTTAGTAGCCCGCGTCAAATTTCTTTAGGATGTACCAATTTACTGGAAGACAACTACGGCCGTATCTGGTTCAATAATTTCAATGGACAGATCTTTTATATCGATCATGAAACCGTAACGCTGGTAGAAAGCTATGACTATAAAAATGAGAGTAATTATCCCAGGATGGTCCTGTTTCACGACCAGCTTTTGGCAACATCAGACAAAGGCCTTTTTGTGCTAAATACCCGAAATTTGGTTGGAAAATACATCACCAATTACACGTATACAACCAGCCTGTCGGTATTGAAGGACCAGGTATTGGTTCATGGTGATCGAACCTGGTATTCATATAAAGATGCAACCGGCCTAAAAAAAATAGCTTATACCGGAGAACAACAAATTCCGGGTAATGTATACCTTTTGGCCAATAACACCTACCATGATACCGTCTATATGATGTCTAATCCTTCGGGTACGGTTAAAAAATTGCTGGTGCAAAATGATACGGTGAAACAGTGCCAACAACTTAAGTTTAACAGTTTTATAAACACCCTATCTATAACACCAGACAATCAATGGATAAACACCAGTGATTGTAGCTACTCGTTAAAAAATGATGAAAAAATAAAAGGGTATAACTTATCTGCTATAGTAACTGATTTGGAAGGTAATAAATGGTTTAGCAGTTTGTACTATGGGCTGTTGATACAATACAAAAAAGATGTAGCTAATAAAACAATAGTACCGGCTTTGGATAATGATGACCTGGTGGTAAGTATTAAAAGTTATAAAAACAAGCTATTGCTGGGCACTCAAAAGGGCTTCCTGATCCTTTATGATCCGGCTTCAAAAAATACAGGCTTTAAGATCAAGGTATCGCCTGCTACGGGGTCAATAAATAGTATCACAGCTATTAATCAGGACGACTATATTGTAGCGTCTTCCTTATCTACCTATAAGGTTAACATACCCACCAAAAAGGTCACAGAGTTGGTTAACATTAAAACAGTAAAGCAGGTATGTTATGATGACAAAGCTATTTATATAGCATCAACAAGCGGCCTGTATGTGATACCACATGAGAAATCTGAGCAGTTAAATAAACAGATTAGCAATGCATTCGGTAACGTGTTTAAATACAGCCCGGCCGATAATTATTTTTATTTGAGGATAAGGACCCGTGCGATTTCTTATTTTCCTGATCAGGCTTCATTGTTTGTTGCCTTTAAAAACAAATTATTCAAAATCGACAAAAATGGTATGAATCCGTTTTTGTTTAACAACGATCAGGTTTATACCGCGTCGCTAACCTACATTGATAACCGGCTCTATATCGGTACCATCAGCAACGGCATGTTGATAGTTGAAAAAAACGGCATCAAACATATCTCTGTTCAAAATGGCCTGTTTTCAAAGTCGATATTCAAAATTAAGCCTATCGGCAAAAATTTATGGATAGTTGGATCAGGCCCACTACAGATATTTAACACGCAAAAAAAGGAATTGGTTAACAATTACGAGTTTCCCGGCCGTAGCGCATCAGAAGTATTCGACCTTGACGGGGCGGGCCCAATGATTTATTTAGCTACCTCATCAGGGCTGGATAATTTCCCGCTTGTAAAAAACTCAGTTGATAAGAAGCTGAAAAATTATTTGCTATATATTAAGGTAAACAACAAAATAGCGACCGGCGACAGTAGCCGCAAATTATCCTATTCAGAAAACAACGTACTATTTAACATCGGTATACCAGCTTACTTAAAAGCAAAAGACATTTACATAAAGTATTGCCTGGCAACAAAAACAGACAGCACCTGGTTAACAACCGAGCCCGGTGAACGAACCATCCGCTTCTCGTCATTAATGCCCGGAACCTATACCTTAAAAGCTATCGCCGTCGACCCCCGGTTAGGAATGGCAGACACCATGATAAAATATGATTTTACAATAGCAGAACCCTGGTGGGGAGGAATAGGCTTTAAACTAATTTTGATTTTTGTGTTCCTGCTCATCATTTTGTATGGTTACGTAACCATGCTGGTAAAAAGATTAGCATTAAAAAAAGCATTTGATACCCAACAGCAATTGATTTTGGGCGAAAGACAAAGAATAAGCGCCGAAATGCATGACGATATCGGCTCAGGAGTATTTGCTATTCAGTCGTTGGCTGATACCGCCAGCAAAAACGAAAATGCGGGTCCGGAGATAGGCCAGATAAAAAATATGGTAAGTGATCTGTCTGTAAAAATACGGGAGGTTATCTGGAGTACTAATGTGGGTAATGATAACCTGGAAAACTTGTTTTATTACACGTATTTCCAGATCAATAAACTATTTGAACACTCCGATATTGATTTCGTTTCAGAGTTGCCCGATGATATTATTGATCTTAAAATAAATGGTATAAGCCGCAGAAATATCTATCTGTTAGTTAAAGAATTGGTGCACAACGCCATTAAGCACTCAAAAGCAACCACTATAGAGTTAAAAATGTTCGCAGACGAGCAAACGCTTCATATAGCTGTTAATGATGACGGCGTAGGGATAAATCCAAATAGTGCCCGGCCAAACGGTATGGGGCTTGGAAATATCAGATCAAGAGTTGAAAAATTAAATGGTAACCTTTTGATAGAAAATAACGAAGGTGCCCATATAAGTATTAAAATACCGCTTAGCGAGCTACAGGTAATTGAATTTGATAAAAAGCTAAACAAATGGCAGTTATTTATTACCAAACTTTTAAAAATTCAGCCGAATCCGCCGCATGATAAATAAAATTGAGCGCATCCAACTTAAACCTGGCGCCGGTTTTTATATAGCTTTTATTTTTAGATGGAATGCAACACTGAGCAGATCATTTGTTTTGATCATTCCGCCTAATTTTCTCGGCGGTACAAGATTAAAGTCAGAAAAATTAATATCCTGCGACCCCAGTAAGTGGATTACTTTTTGGCCATCCATCGAAACCTGGTATTTGATTTCAACACGTTTAGTGGTGCCTGCCAATTCTATATTAACCCAGCCTGTTATTGATTTCGGTTCGGTGGTTAGTTGCGGAAATTCGCTTAATGATAAGAAGTGAATATAAAGACGCGGATATTGTTTTTCCTTTAGCGTTTTCCGTAAATCACTCGTCATTATGGAATTATGGCAATCAAAACTTTCTATTTTCAGGCCAATGTTCCCTGTTAAAATAACCCCTTTATCAACTTGAGCCATTGTCAATGTATCTGTTTGATCATAAGTCGGTATCACGCACGAGAACTTATTAATATTGGTACTGCCGTTAACACTAAGGCTGCTGCTTTCACTAACCACCCATTTGGTTTTTTCTGCCGGCGACAGCAGCAGCAGACTGATCCACAGGATATTTTTGTATAGCATGACTTTAAGGATCAGGGGTTAACCTTGGCAAATACAATCCCGGCTACGATAGCCTGTATAAGCCCATATACAAGCCAGCTTAACACCATCGCTATAGTAACATCCAGCGCACTGAACGAGATCCACATAACTGGTAATAGGGCGATTAGTGCGTATACCAATCCAAATTCTAATCCGCGTATCATAAACGGGCCTTTGAACAAAACTTTAAATCTTTCCCAAAACCACGATAGCGCAAAGCTGAAGATGAAGGCGTGCAGGTAAAACAGCACATCCCTGCTGCCGTTAGAATTAAATAACGGATTATTATACTCAGTAAACAGTGCTGGTAAAAACCGGATGGCCAGGAATAAACCGCCATAGCTGAATACAAATAATATGCAGCCGGCAATTAAACCCGAGATCAAAATTTTTTTCATTTTGGTAGGATTGAATTCAATTTAAAATCTCCTGGTTTATCGCCGGGAGATTTTACTTTAACAGTAGTTAGCATTAAAAGGCTATGGAGGCTTCAAATACCATCCCGCTAAATTGTCCGCCGTTAAGAATGTTATTCGTTGGATAGTTTGAATATTTTTGGCTCACATACTCGGCCTTCATCATAATGTTATGCGTTAAAAACCATCCAAATGAACCTGCTGACCGGTTGGTAGTTACATCATCTGCCACACCAACAATGCGGGCTGTTACGGTATTGTACCGATAACCGATCCAGAAGTTTTGGGTGTTTGCGGGAAACCTGTAAATAAAGTCGGCTGCATATTGTGTAGCCCACCGGTTAGTGGATTCGGTTATGGCACGGCCGGTAGCATTTTCAGCTGTTCCGAAGAATTCGAACCCTTTATATTTAAAAAACAGGTTACCCATAAAAGTATGTATTTCTTCGCTAAAGCCCGGGTTAAACCGACCCGAAAACGCACTGTAGTCATTGGCATTACTTAGTGTAGTACCATTTGCCACGGCTTGATTTTCCATCACATCAAAGTAGTGTGAACCTGTACGGTCGCCGCCAAACAGCGTATTGCTGTTACCGCTGTTAAGTGTGTAGAAAGAGCCTGTCACCCTTAACCTGAAATCGGGATTGAGTTGTTTGTCAAATCCTAATTTTCCAAGAAAAGCCGCATCAAATTTATTGACCTGGTGTGTTGCAGAGTCAATTTTGGTAGGCGCATTAACAGTTTCGTCAAGTATGCCGTTGGTAACGCCGCCCATCAAAAACACACCTGATTTTCCAACATGATAATATATTTGCGCACCCAGCTCTGTTGCAAACTCGTCCATTATATAATTTTCAATAAATGGATTGTAAATGGTATTACCGCCGTCACTTCTCCTAAAGTGCTGATCGCCATAATCCACATCATTCTGCCCAATTCTTATGGTTACGCTTTTCATGATGTCGTCAACAACCGCGCTATGCAGGAATGGCAATTTATCAAATTGAATGTAACCGCCTTTAACCCACGTTTCTTCGTGGTGTCTCGATGCCAGGTATTGTGTGATGTTCATACGAACACCATCGGCAAGTTGTACATCTACATTTAAGTTTGCCATTGGTAATTGAAAAGCATGGCCAAGAGGGATAAGGCTGTTTACATTGCCGGTGAAACCGGTCTTGGTTAACGGTAGCGCCGTATTTTGATCATGCAAGGTTTGGAAGCTCAATTCAAAGTTACCACCTACTTTTACTTTCAGGCCGGTGAACTTTACGGTATCCAATTTGGATGTTTCAAAAACGTTTACCCCCAGCTGGCTGTTCGGGCGGAGATATTGAATTGTCTCCTGTGCATGCAATATAAAAGGTGCGAAACTCAGGGTCGCTATGATAAGCGCACAAAGCCTGGTTGAAAATTTATTTTTCATGATTTTATGATTAATTTGATTTGGAAATAAGTTGCTTACTTTTTGTACACCATGGTAAAATCAAGGGTGATGGCATCGCCGGTTTTCATGGCGCCCAGCATAAATGTGGGCGGTTTAACCCCGTAGTCAGTCATATTTAATTGATGTGAGCCGGTGCAGGTAATCGTGCCATTTTCATTTACGACGGCTGTTGCATTGATGGTTACTTCTTTGGTAACCCCGGCAATAGTAAGGTTCCCTTGTGCTTTAACTAAATATTTATTGTCTTTTCCGGGAGTAACAGTTGCTGATAACAGTTTAAATACGATGTCCTTATAGGTGCTTGTCTTCAGTGCTTTATAGGCGTTTTTATCCAATCCACTTTCGCCGCTTTTTAAATCCTGAACAGCTAATGAAAAGGTTAGCGATTTAATGGCGCTAAGTTGGCGGCTATCCTGCTTTACTTCAAATTGCGCTTCGCCGCCGAATGCACTGGCATTCATGGTCCAATTATGCAGAGTGGATGTACCCGACAGTTTCATACCGATGTCTTTCGAGTCCGTAAGTTTATAAATTGATTGTGCATACAAATTGCTTGTCAAACTCATGATACCTATCGCTATCATTGCTGGGATGTGCTTGAATATATTTTTCATTTTGGTTATGTTTAAATTGATCGGTGAGGATACTGACCTGGGGTGATTAAATTGTCGAATGATTGTTTTCATGTTTCTTTTTTAAGTAGGTAAATTATTACAGCACAAATGTATCCCGGCCTATCTGCCTCACCAGTGATGAGTATCATTACAGGAAGTGATGCTCATCAATTAGGCAGTGATTGTTAAATAAAAAAGCCTGTCATCATTTACTGACGAGAGGCTCTCAATTGAAATTAACAGAGGTGAAAATTTAAAATACCCGTTATATATAGTATCAGGATACAAAAAGATAATACAGGCTTAAAATCATTTTATCATGAAAGTGCTATACTTACCCCATAAAGCTGATGATCCTTATACCTTTCCCTATAAATACGTTTA